>JACCDR012162890.1_pt1 | contig 29657 bp, 28 predicted proteins | sample 7446431 | NCBI WGS metagenome assembly JACCDR01 (sample SAMN15323443, study PRJNA562643) | freshwater metagenome | isolation source: river surface water | place: USA:Blue River Watershed | collected 2017-08-17
ATGATGCAATCAGGGCGAACCGCTTTGGCCAGCTCGGGACGAATTTCTGGCTCGGGGTTGGCCAAGGCCAAGATGAGCGGCTTGTCAGCCATGGTCTTGACCATGTCTTGTGTCAACACGCCGGGGGCTGAGCAGCCCAGGAACACATCAGCACCGTTCACGGCATCGGCCAAAGTACGCAGCGATGTTTTTTGTGCAAAGCGCGCTTTGGATTCGTCGTAACCACCGGGGCGATCTTCGTAAATGACGCCTTTGGAATCACAGACATAAATGTTCTCTGGCTTCACGCCCAGGCCCACAAACACGCCCAAGCAAGCCAAGGCGGCAGCGCCTGCGCCAGACACAGCCACTTTCACCTGGGTGATGTCTTTGCCTGCCAGCTCCAAGCCGTTCAACATGGCCGCAGCCGAGATGATGGCGGTGCCGTGTTGGTCATCATGGAAGACCGGAATATTCATGCGCTTGCTCAGCTCGCGCTCGATGTAGAAGCACTCGGGGGCTTTGATGTCTTCGAGGTTGATGCCGCCAAAAGTAGGCTCCATCGCCGCGATGATGGATACGAGTTTGTCAGGGTCATGCTCGTCGAGCTCGATGTCGAACACATCAATGCCTGAGAACTTTTTAAACAAGCAGCCTTTGCCTTCCATCACAGGCTTGCCGGCCAAGGCACCGATATCGCCCAAGCCCAGCACGGCGGTGCCATTGGTGATGACGCCCACCAAGTTGCCACGGCTGGTGTATTCGTAAGACGTGAGAGGGTCTTTTTCAATCTCCAAGCAGGGGTACGCCACACCCGGCGAATACGCCAAGCTCAAATCGTGTTGGTTATCCAGTGGGTGCGTCGGCTCCACGCGAATCTTGCCCTTGGTAGGCGAACGGTGATAGTCGAGGGCGGCTGTGCGTAATTCTTGTTCTGCTGGGGTCATGAACACTTGCTCCGAATTATTTTAAAAATGGGGTCAATCCTAGCGGATACCACGTGCCGAATTGGCGTTTCATATCCGTGCATACACTTACACACTTTCCACCTCATTCCTCGCAACCCTTCATGCAAGCCTTGCTCGATGCCATTGCCGCTATGGCCCTGCCTACGGAGGCAGAACGTATTTTTCATGGCCGTGGTGGCCTGCATGTGGGTTGTGAACAATGGGCCCTCGACGCGTTTCCGCCCGTGATGGTGTTGACCAGTTTTCAACCCGTGTCAGAAGACGAATTGAAGACGGTTGATACCGCCCTCACCACACGTTGGACGCAAATCGCACCCGAACACCCCCTCAACTGGGTCTTTCAGTGCCGTGCCGAAGGTCACCTTGAAACACGATTGATGCGCGGCAACGTTCCCGACCCACACGTGGTGAGCGAAAACAACGCCCGCTACCGCATACATGTACTCAAAGGCCAAAACCACGGTTTATTTTTAGACATGGCCGAGGGTCGCGAATGGGTACGTCGCCATGCGCCTCGCCAAAAGGTGCTCAACCTGTTTGCCTACACCTGTGCGTTTTCAGTTGTTGCCCTTCAAGCCGGTGCCAAACAAGTGGTGAACGTGGACATGAGCCACGGCGCCTTGGCCATTGGCCAGCAAAACCACGCGTTGAACAACATCAGCCAAGGCGCCAGCTTTTTGGCCCATGATATTTTCAAGACGTGGGGCAAGATCACGCGCAGCGGGCCTTATGGCGTGGTCATCGTGGATCCGCCGAGTTATCAAAAAGGCAGTTTTGTCGCCACCAAAGACTACGCCCGACTCATGCGCCGTTTGCCTGAATTGTTGGCACCTGATGGCTATGCGCTGCTGTGTTTGAACGCCCCGGAACTGGGTCTGAGTTTTTTACAAGACCAAATGCAAGCGCTCGCCCCTGAGTTGAAGTTTGTGGAACGTGTGGACAACCCATCAGCGTTCGCCGACAGATCGCCCGAACGAGCCCTCAAAGTCATGGTCTATCAAATGCCCCCTTTGGAACGCGCAGCATGAGGTCTCACATCTCCATCGTCGATGTGGACAACTGCGACACCTGGACGCGCTACCGCAGCGGGCTGTGCAACAACTGTGCGGCCAATTGCTGCACCATGCCCGTGGAAGTCAAACTCGCCGACTTGGTGCGCCTAGAGCTGGTTGACCCGTTTGAAGCCGAGCACGAAGAGCCCAAACAAATTGCCAAGCGTTTGCAAAAAATCGGCGCGATTGAACACTTCAATTTCAAAAACAGCATCTTCACGCTGTCGCGCCGTGCCAATGGTGATTGTCAAAACTTAGACGCGAAAACACGACGCTGCACCGTGTACGACAAACGCCCGAACACGTGCAGACTCCATCCGCAAGTTGGCCCTCGGCCAAACTACTGCCCGTATGGGGCAACGCGTTAAAGAGGCGAAGTTAAGCCAGCGCCAACACGTACAGATAAATACAGGCGACCCAGCCAAACAACCAAGCCACTGAGCGCCAAGTTGCTCGGTCAGTCACATAGCAAGCAATGTAGGCCACACGCAATCCGACGAATGCCCAGCTGAGCGACTCCAACACATCCCCATCCGCGCCACCCAAAGCAGCCAAGATCACACCCACAGCAAAGAAAGGGAACACCTCAAACGAATTTTGCTGAGCCGCATTGGCACGCGCACGAAAGCCATCTTGCTCAGCCAACCATGCGCGTGGGTTGTGGTTGTCGTAGTGCTTAGCACCCCACTTGGCAATACCAGCACAGATGATGGGCAACAAGCCCACCACGAGGATGGCCAATACAACGGTATCGATTTGTGTTTCAAAACGCATGCCCCACTCCTTTCAGTTCAACTGATCCAACAAAGCCTGTGTGTCGCGAATGATGGGCTGAGCCAATTGCAACAACAAATGCCCATCTGTCGCTTGCAACGCCCAACGGTTAGATGCTTCTAACACTGGGTGAGAGTGCAAATAGTCTGGCACCTCAAACTCTGGCATTTGCTGTTTGAAAGAGAGCAGCGTGCTCAGATACCCCGAAAAATACAAGCTGAACATCAAGGCATTGGCGGCCTCTTGCGTGATTTCACGTCGCCCCACCAGCTGCAAAAACAAAGCCTTGGCCGTTTCTATCGTAGGCAACTCACTGGCACTGAGTTGAAACTCTTCATTCAAGGTCTTACATGCCTTGTCCCATTGCGCGGCTGCGTCTGTCATGTCGTCGGTCATTTCTATGTTTACTCAAGCGAGCATTGTGCCTTTGCACTTTTTCACCCCGCAACGGCAGGTGTATTTGGCTTTCAGCTCATCTGTCAAAGGCTCATCACTCACCAGCCCGTAATTGAATGTCAGCTCTTCACCTCGCCAGATTTGACGGCGCGTGTGAATGAAAATTCGCCCATGCTCCTCAACGGGTTCGCAATTGGGCTTGCACGAGTGATTGATCCAACGTGACGCATTGCCGCCATACAACCCATCAATCACCCGCGCGTCGTCGATGTGAAAGTAAAACGTGTGTTCGGGATTGCTCGGGTCATGCGGGTGGCGACGCTGAGCCTCGGCCATGGAAATGATTTCGCCTACATATTCAATGACCCTTTCGCCTGCGGCCATGTGGCACAAGGCGAACACGCCTTTGCCGTGGACGCGGGAGGAAAGGACTTCAATGCGAGTGGAGGTAACCATCCCCCTATTTTTGCTTGAGACGGCGGTACAAAGTTTGACGACTGATGCCAAGCTGCTTCGCCGCGGCTGACACATTCCCTCGGCAACTCTCCAAGGCCATTTGAATGGCTTTCATAGACAGCTCATCCAAGTTCTGAGGCGTGCGCTGTGAATGCGGTGGATGTTGAGCTTCCAAGTGGCGCAACTCTTCTACCAAGTCATCTGGCATGTGCTGCCATCCAATGCGCGTTTGATGCGGCTCCAACAAAGCCAAAGCTGTTTTGAGCATGTGGCTGAGTTGACGCAAATTACCCGGCCATGGATACGCCGACATGGCTTTGAATAAATCTGGATCAATTTCACAGCCATCTGCGCCACCGAGTGATGCCAGCAGGCGTTGGGTCAAGGCCTCAAAGTCTTGCCTGTCACGCAAGGCTGGCAGTTGCAATGACAAGCCGTTGATGCGGTAGAACAAATCCGTCCGAAAACGGCCTTGCTCCGCCGCTTGTTTGAGTTGTTGGTGAGTGGCGCAAATCAGCGAGAAGTCGACCGCCACCGACTCGCCACTGCCCACAGGCGTGACGCGCTTTTCTTGCAGCACACGCAGCAATCGCGTTTGCAGGCCCAGCGGCATGTCGCCGATCTCATCGAGAAACAATGTGCCGCCTTTGACTTCGCGAAATCGCCCTTCAGAGCCATTCTTCGATGCCCCCGTGAAGGCCCCTGGCACATAGCCAAACAACTCCGACTCAATCAAATGCTCTGGAATGGCCGCACAGTTCAACGCAACAAAAGGTTTATCGCTGCGCATTGAGCTTTGATGAATCGCGCGGGCAAACACCTCTTTGCCAACCCCCGACTCCCCCATAACCAAGATGGGAATGTCTTTGTCGCAGACCTTGAGTGCTTTTTCCGCAGCCAATCGCCATTTCGCATCCCCCGTGTCCAAGGATCGAATGGCTTGTGTTGACGCTTGAGCGGCAGGGGAATGAATACGCGTTTGAGAGCGACCACGCACACGCGCAAAGAGTGTGTGATGGGTCTGCGTTTGCAGCGAAAAAGCGCGCTCGCTCGTGCGCGACTCGCGCTCCAGCAGGTCAACCCATTCACTTTGAAACAACTGCGCCCAGGTTGATGCGCCAATTTGTGCGGGCTTGAGATGCATTTGTTCTAAGCCACGTCGGTTGGCACCTATCAACCACCCATCGTGAGAAAACACCAAAAGGCCTTGGGCAATCGTGCCAATGCCTTCGGGCCGGGCGTGCAGCATCAGCAACACGTTGTCTCGGCTGGTGGCTTGCACCAGACTGTTTTCAATCATCCGTGCCGCCGTAGACACCAAACCCAAGGTGTGAGGGTGCCGACTGCGGTGATCCCCTGAAATATCCAATGCCCCCATCAATGCGCCAGAGGCCGACATGATGGGAGCCGCGGCACAGGTGAGGAACCCATTGCGTTCCAAGAAATGTTCCCCGCCGTGAATTTCCACATCACACATCTCGGCCAAGGCTGTGCCGATCGCGTTGGTGCCTCTTTGTGTTTCGTGCCAAGAGGCACCACACATCAGAGCCACCCTTTCTGCCTTGGTTAAAAAAGCCAAATCGCCCATGGTGTGCATCAAGACGCCTTGGTGGTCTGACAGGATCACCATGCTTTGTGTGTTGCTCACTTGGTCCAGCAAATACTCCATCACCGGTTGCGAGTGGCTGATCAAGTCGTGGTTGAGCGAGCGCATGCGCTGCAGCTCAAAGCTAGACAAGTTATCGATTGCGCTGATACGCCCCACGGGCGATAAGCCAGCGGCCAAGCTTCGATGCCATGAACGCGAAACCCCCAAGTCCAAGCCTTGTACCGAGGTTGTGCCGTTTTCCATCAACTGAGATCGTGCCAAACGAATTTGTGGCGCGGGCAAGATGTGATGCTGCCGCATGGGTCTGTCTCCTGAATTGCCTCGTCTGTTGTGGTGCGAAGCTGCGAATCAGTTTATGAAGTTTTCCAGCGGGAAAACCGCTGTCTCACGCACTGAGCCGCTGAGTGTTCCAAAGTGTGACACCTTGTCACAGCTGTCCGCGAACAGTGGACGCCATTGAGCCGTGAATCACGCTCAGGAAAACCCTTAAACATACGCAAACCCAGTTGAATTTCGAGGGTTTACCAGCTGTGGCACTGCAATTGCAAAGCTTGTGTGAGTGCGCGATTCAGACGCGCACCGTCCGTTCAATTTGCACAAGGAGACAAGCATGATTTACGAAGCCCCAGGCCATGCAGGCGCCAAGGTTCAATACAAAAAACACTACGACAACTTCATCGGCGGCAAGTGGACGCCCCCCGTCAAAGGCCAGTACTTTGATGTGATCACGCCCATCAGTGGCAAGGTTTACACACAAGCCGCGCGCTCCGACGCTGCCGACATCGAACTGGCTTTGGATGCCGCCCACGCCGCCGCCGACACGTGGGGCAAAACCGATGTCGCTACGCGCAGCAACCTGCTGCTCAAAATCGCCGACCGCATTGAAGCCAATCTCGAAATGCTGGCCTATGCCGAAACCGTAGACAACGGCAAGGCCATTCGCGAAACACTCAACGCCGACATCCCGCTCACCGTCGATCACTTCCGCTACTTTGCAGGCGCGTTGCGCGCACAAGAAGGTGGCATCAGTGAGATCGACGGGAACACCATGGCGTATCACATTCACGAACCACTGGGCGTAGTGGGTCAGATCATTCCCTGGAACTTCCCGATCCTCATGGCCGCATGGAAACTGGCCCCCGCTTTGGCCGCTGGCAACTGTGTGGTGCTCAAGCCTGCCGAATCGACCCCCATCTCCATCCTGATCTTGGCCGAGCTGATTGCCGACTTGTTGCCCGCTGGCGTGCTCAACATCGTCAATGGCTTTGGCCGCGAAGCTGGCATGCCGCTGGCGAACAGCAAGCGCATTGCGAAGATCGCTTTCACCGGCTCCACCAGCACGGGCCGCGTGATCGCACAAGCCGCTGCCAACAACCTGATCCCCGCCACGCTGGAGCTGGGCGGCAAATCGCCCAACATCTTCTTTGCCGACGTGATGGACAAAGACGATGCCTTCCTCGACAAAGCCATTGAAGGCTTGGTGCTGTTTGCCTTCAACCAAGGCGAAGTTTGCACCTGCCCCAGCCGCGCACTGATTCAAGAAAGCATTTACGACAAGTTCATGGAACGCGTGTTGAAACGCGTGGCCGCGATCAAGCACCAAAATCCGCTGGACACCGACAGCATGATGGGTGCGCAAGCCTCCAAAGAACAGCTCACCAAAATCTTGTCTTACCTCGATTTGGGCAAACAAGAAGGCGCGCAAGTGTTGGCTGGCGGTTCACAAGCCCACTTGGGTGGCGACTTGGAAGGCGGCTACTACGTGCAACCCACGCTGTTCAAGGGGCACAACAAAATGCGCATCTTCCAAGAAGAAATTTTCGGCCCCGTGCTGGCCGTGACCACGTTCAAGGACGAGGCTGAAGCTTTGGCGATTGCCAACGACACGCTCTACGGTTTGGGCGCAGGTGTGTGGAGCCGTAACGGCAACGTGGCCTACCGCATGGGTCGCGCCATCAAGGCCGGTCGCGTGTGGACCAACTGCTACCACGCCTACCCAGCCCACGCCGCGTTTGGCGGCTATAAGGAATCAGGCATCGGCCGTGAAACCCACAAGATGATGCTCGACCACTACCAGCAAACCAAAAACCTTTTGGTGAGCTACAGCGAGAACAAGCTCGGCTTCTTCTGATCCAAACTTGTGTCAGCATCCAGGGGCGAAGCAATTCGCCCCTTTTTCAATTCAAAGGAGCATTCCATGGTTGATCGCGTTGTGGCCACACCCGAGGCTTTGAATTTGATTGCAGACATGAAAGCGCTGCATGGCGAGATCATGTTTCACCAATCCGGCGGCTGTTGCGACAACAGCGCTGCCAATTGCTACTTGCCCACCGATCTGACCATCGGCCCTTACGACATCAAACTCGGTGAAGTGGGCGGCGTGCCGTTTTACATTGGCAAGTTGCAATACGAGTATTGGAAACACACCCAACTCATCCTCGATGTGATCGAAGGCTCAGGCGGCACCTTTTCGCTCGAAGGCAACACAGGCAAAGCCTTTCACACACGCTCTCGACTTTTCACGGACGAAGAGTGGCAGCAAATTGCTGCACAGGTTGAAAACGACTTGTCTTAATTACTCGACAGTAACGGAGTGATTTTGCTCCGTTTTCCTGCTTGTATGCCTAGAATTTGAGTACTTTCGTACATTATTACACATCTTTTTTTTTGCTCCCAACCCCTGAAAGCGGGTCTAAAGTGAGGCTACGGGTTCCATCGTGAACCACGTATGGACCAGACTTTTTACCCTTGCTTTTGTATTCAATAGAGTCGTTCACGATGGGTAGTTGGAAGTTGATTGTGAGCTGGTGAGTCTTGGTATCCAGCAACCGAACATCCACACTAGCCAACATCCCCTCAAGCAAAGATCGCTTCTGTTGTGGGGTGAACTTTTTCTGACTAGCAATCTGACTTTTATAAGTCTCAACCCAGTCAATCCATTTTTGGTGTCGAGCGACACCGTCAATTTCATCCTGAAGCTGCTCAACTTGAGCCTCCAAAGAGGTTCGCTCGTCCGTAATGTTCGCTTTGATTAGCGGATATTGTTCAGCGCTCAACCTTTCCAAAATTCGATTCGTTTCGACCAGCGCTAGCGCTTCATTGAGCTTGGTGATCTGCTTTTGTAGAGCCTTGATCTTTAGCTTAGCAGCGTTCATCTGGGAATCATCAAGACGAGCCTTACCAAATTCCTCAAAGGTCTTGCTCTTCACCTGCTCTTTCAGAATGACGCTCTTACTCATCACGTCGATCACAGCATTCCAAACGATCTCGTCCGTCTCGGGAAGATTCAACGAGCGAGTCATTTGACACACTCGTCCACGCTTCCACTTGTCCTCGTCAGCTATCTTGGTCTTAACCCAATCTCTAAGTTTCTTCGGACAGTAATAAACCTGCTTACCAACACTTGATCGGGTTTCACCGCTCATAAGTTTTCCACAATGAGCACAACGGATAACACCCGTGAGCATGTAGAAGTGTTTTTGTGGGTTTTCGCTAGCCCGCTTTGCTTTATTTCGATTCTTGGTAGCTTCAACTTTTTTCCAGAGAGCACTTGGAAGAATTCTCGGACACTCGACTTGAACGGATTCACCAGAACGTTTGTCGTTGTACTCCCAAAAACCCAAGTAATGAGTGTTTCGGAGCAACGCTTGAATAGAGCCTATAGCCCACCCCTTCCCCCCTCTACGGGGCTTCACTCCGTTGGAGTCAAGCAAAACCTTAATGTCGATGGTCGGAGTCTGATTAGCGTATTCGGTGAAGATACGCTTCACCCACTGGGCTTCATCCTTATTCACGACCAAGTGCTTCTTCTCGACGGAATAGCCGAACGGTGGTGGTCCACCTAACCAATGACCTTGTTTGACCCGAGCCAGCTTCCCTAACCTTGAACGCTCAGCTCGTTGAGCGTTATCAAGTTCAGCTACAGCATCCATGATCTTCTTCATGAACTGGTCTGTGGAGTTCGAGAGGTCGTATGTCCCGTCCTTGGTGTAAAGCGTCACTCCATTCCGATTACAAGCGACACGAAAAGCCGAGGAAACACCATCGTTACGAGAAAGCCTCGATTGGTCGTAAACAAAGAGGTGCTTGATCTCCCCTGACAAAATCTTGTTGTAGACCTGAGATAGTACGGGTCGCTTGTCAATTTCCTCGTGATTCGAGGACTTTCCACCCTCGTTCCAAAGAATGTGCTTGAAGCCCAAGTCTTTAGCCCGCTTTACACCGATTTCCGCTTGAAAATCCAGCGACATACCTTCGTCGGCTTGGACGGCTGTAGATACACGGGTATAGATATGAAGCGTGTTTTCAGGAGCAACTACAACATCAACCATCAAGCCATACCTTCCATAACCAACACACGCTTAACCCCCATGAATGTCATCTTTCTTTCCTGAGTTAGAGCCATCCAGTCAGCGATCCCACGGTAGGTGGCACCAGCTTTTCTCATCTCTAGCATCTCACGAATCACCTGTTGCTCGTCTTCTCGAGGGATCTTAATCCCGTCTACAACGTCATAGCCGAAGGCTCGCTTCCCACCAGTGAACTTCCCCTGTGCTTTCTTAAGTTGTTTCACCTCACGGATACGAGCCGCTATACGCTCCCGCTCGAACGTAGCGAAAGCCGACAAGATAGTGAACACGATAGCCCCGACTCCGTTACCTGTTACATCACCACCTAAGTCGATAAAGTGGACGGAGACACCTCGGGCTTTAAGCTCGTGAAGAACGTTCAGAGCGTTTCGGGTGTTACGGAAAGCTCGGTCTAGTTTAGGGAAGACGACCATGTCCCCTTCGGTGAGGATTTGGAAAAGCTTAGAGCCCTCTGGACGCTCTTGAAACTCGGAGCCCCCGCTAACACCCGCTTCGACGTAAACGTTCTCCTCGGGGAGCTGGAGCCCTTTTGAAACAGCATAGCTAGTGACCTGTAAGCGCTGGGCTTCGAGCGATTCACCTTCTTTCGCTTGGGTCAGCGTCGAGACCCTCAAGTAACCGTAAACAGCCATTTCACACTCCTTAATTCATTCATTTCTTAGAACTATTCTCTTTTAAACATGAATTAAAGTAAATCTTTACGTGCTAATGTTTAGTGGTCGTAAACCACGCTGTAACGTGGTTTAGTTGTTCCAAATGGAGCAACTAAAAAAACAGGCTATTTTTTAATCAGATCAGCAGATTGAGCCTTACCTAAGAGATATGAGCAAAAGGCAGAACAAGAAACGATCATGTACTTCGCTTCGTCAAATCCCACAGATGGGTCATCAATAATGGCATGACGAATACCGTCATCATCACTGGTAAACCCATAGAGCTTCTCGAAAGCCGACTTCAACGCTCCATGAAGATTTACCTTATCGCTCAAGATCTTAAGGGCTAGAGAAATTCCATCACCATCCTTCGTTCCAATAATCTTGGCTACGGATTCGACAGCCGAAATCGACTCTTTGATGGAGTTTCGATAGTCAGGCATCGGTCTCTTTGAGAAGAGCTCTAGTGCTGTTTGTATGTGTTTTTTGGCACCAGCCAACTTTGCTTCATTCAATTGGTCGAGGGAGGTAGCAACAGCATCAAGCTCAACTTGATCTGTAATTGGAGAAAGAACACCACCGATAAATCTAAAGCCTGACCGCTCGATCTCAAACATGTGATTGAAGCGACTTTCCATACCCTCCTTTACGGAGTTCAATTTACGCTGATCAACTGGGTAGCCCGAAACATGGTGAAGAATGAAGTAGTGGTGCTTAACCAGAAACTCGACAAGGTTGTAAACCTGATGCCAAGACAAAGAAAAGTAATAGCTCTGAAGCCATTCACTTACATCCCAGCTACGTGAAGGAACCTCGTCAACCCGAGATTTTCTGAAGTGCTTGGCAAGATAGAGACAGAGCTTTCTCTTTTCATCAACGTGTGCCGAATGTGAATAGAGTTCCAAGATGAAATTCCAGATGGAATTTCTTAATGAATCTGGAATTGAATCGACATAAAGCTCCAAAGAAACTTTAGTGACTCCAATACGATCAGAGAATCTCATTACAAGCCACCCTTAAAGAACATCCTTGTAGCTTTGCTCAATCAACCCAAAAACGTAGTCCGAATCTTCAAGATTCGAAATTTGAACAAACTTGTTTAGCTTCCACTTGTAGCCATCAGGAATTTGTTTTACCAAGCCCTTAGGGTCAACGTAGGTAAGCGGTCTCAGAAATATCTTCAGACCACTTCGCTGAAAATGTAGATCAGCAAAATTGTTAGACAACTTATAACCAACATAGAGCGTAGTGGGTTTTTCAATGATGGCTTCATCCAACGCCAAAATTCGTTCACGAAGGTCATAGAAGATTTCACGAACCATTGGGGAAGCTTTCTCAACGAAATCTTCCACTATCGGCATCTCGTTGGATGAGTCTTTTGGTTGTTCCGATTTGACAACTTTAGATTCTTTAACAGCTTCGTCGGTTTGAGATACAGCCTCTAAAACATTGATAGGCTCTAATGTGAATATCCCATCTTCGTAAATACGGTAGCGAATTAACTCTATTCGAGCGCTAACAAAATGGATGGTGTCAATGTCGAAGCGACTAAAAGCTTCAGCAATACATATCACTCGAGGATTCTTCCAATCGAGACCTATCTCGTCGTAGGCTTTCTGACCGAGTTTGTCGATCATTAGTTTTTGAAAGAACTCTGACTTTTGTGTCTTGAGCCATCTCATGTACGAGAGCGCTTGATTAATAACAGCGTCGTTTCTATTCTTCTTGTATTCGATGATTACAGGAGCACCATCTGAATCAACAGCTAGCGTATCCATCCTTCCACCCGAAGTTGTCGGATATTCCGTAGCTAAAAACTGAAGTCCTAGAGTCTCAAGAAGATTCTTCTCAATCAAGCGTTGTAAGTCACGTTCTTTAGATAAGGGAAGAACATTGAGCTTCTTTAGCTGATCACCGTTAGTTGTTTTGAATACTGGCATTTCTAGTCACCTTCGATCACGAATAAAACCGCTTACCGTAAAGCCGTTCCACCCTGTTGGTTTTTATAGTCCTTGTACATCATTTGAAAGATTAAATTCTTCATCGAGGGGTTGTCATCCATCTTCTTGTAGAAGTCGAAACGCTCGTTGATGTAATCAATCATCATCCCTTCGAACTGTTGCTTGAAGAAACTTTGCTTGTTGTCCTCGGTGTTATCACCCTTCATATACTTTTCCACCTCTGGGTCTTCAATCAAGCGCTTACTCAGTCGAGAAAGATCAAGACGATCCTCTTCAGTCAGATTGACACCGTAAGTGTTGTTCACTTGATTGATGATTTCAGATAAGAAGTCGTACTCAGGCTCCTTAACTCCTGTGGTTACAAATTCAGGTGGGTTGAGAATTGAGTCTTCAGTAACCAAGCCCTCGATGTGCTCATGTATTTTTTGAATACGTAATGAATCAAGGTCAATGGTGTCGGAAATATCGAAGCGATCGACCTGACGCTTGGGTAGCTTCTTGTTGAGGTACTTAAGGAATACAAAGGATTTTTCTAGCTCAATGTCCGTGAAGTTGATTATTTGAGAGAGGTATCCATACATACGGATGTATGACTGAATCTTTGATCTGAAGTCCTCTCGGATCTCTTCATCCTCAATCCGTTTGAAGTTATCAACCACTCGATCAAGAATTGGATGAAGGTTTCCCTCATCACGTCTTGGATCGTAGAAAACTTCACAGAAGCGGTTTACGTCTTCATTGGTATAGAGGTGGAAGTTATAGATTTCCCTTTGTATGTCGTAGAGTCGGTTGGGGTCGGTTTCACCCTCTAGGATTGTTGACTGATAGAAGCGCTGGAATGACTCTCTAATGTCTTCGGGCTCGTTGACGAAATCCAAGACAAAGGTTTGAGTCTTACCCGATGTCGTTCTATTGAGTCTGGAAAGCGTCTGAACACATTGAACTCCACCTAATTTTTTGTCCACATACATGGACTGAACTAACGGTTCGTCAAAGCCTGTCTGGAATTTGTTAGCTACAACCAGAAGACGGTACTTGGGATTTTTAAGACCAAGAGGAACGTCACCGTCATGACCGATCTCTGAGTTACAACTTGATTCGGTAAATTTCTCATGATCAATGGAGACCTCACCAGAGAAGCCAACCAAACAACGGTAGGAAAGCCCTCGCTCTTCTAGTTGTCGGTTAATTTCCTTGAAGTACCAAACACAATGCTTTCTTGATTGTGTGACGATCATTCCACGTGATCGACCTTGAATTTCTTTGGAGCCCTTGTCGATCCAATGATCCAGCATGATTTGAACTTTGCTACGGATCGTCATCTCATGAGAATCGACGTAACGAACAAGCTCTAGCTTCCCTTTACCCGTAGGAACTTCAATGTCACCGTCTTTGGTCTGTTTTACTTTGAAGTAGCGCTTGTACGTTGTGTAATTCTGAAGGACGTCTAGAGTGAAGCCCTCATGGATAGACTGGTACATGGAATAGATATGGAACGGAACAAACTTCCCTCCCTGTGTCTTTGTACCGAACAATTCGAGAGTCTTTTCCTTTGGTGTACCTGTGAAGCCAAAGAATGAAATGTGAGATTGTTTTCCACGACTCTGAATTTCTTGTCGGAGCATCTCTTCATAGTCGAAATCGTCATCATCTTCGTCAGACTTGGATAGAGACTTCTTGAGTTCTTTTGACAGTTCACCCGATTGACTCGAATGAACTTCGTCAATGATCACACCAAAGGTTCTATTCCCTAGTGAAGCAATCGTTTCGGAAATGAACGGAAATTTCTGGATAGTCGTGATGACGATATCTTTACCTTGCTCCAAGAACTTCCTGAGCTCTTGTGCCCCGTGTTCAACCCCGTTAACAACTCCATCAATTTTCTCAAGCGAGCGAATTGTGTTTCGTAGCTGATCATCAAGCACTGTTCTATCCGTCACCACGATGATGGTGTCGAATAAGCGCTTTGTATCTCCTTTTGATCGATACAACGAAGTCAGCGTGTGAGATAGCCAGCCAATCGAATAGGATTTTCCTGAGCCAGTCGTATGTTGAACGAGGTAGTTCTTCCCGACTCCATCCTCTTTGAGTTGACGTCTGAACTTACGGATCAAATCGAGCTGATGGTATCGAGGAAAGACAAGGACTTCCTTTACTACTGAATCGATCTTTTGAGTCTTGTTGTTGAAGAAGTATTCCTTCTCCTTCGATAGATGAACAAAATTCTCGATAACATCCAACAGCGATGAAGGAGGAAGTATTTCTTCCCAAAGATACTTGGTTCGATACCCGCTTTCGACAGGTGGGTTCTCTAGGTCACGGTTATATGGAAGGAAGAAAGTTTTCTGATCAGCTAATCGAGTGGTCATAGACACTCGGTTGTTATCAACACAGAAATGAACCATACAACGCTTGAAGTTAAGCAAAGGTTCTTTCGGGTCTCGATCGAAGCGGTACTGGTTTTCAGAATGCTTGACGTTCTGTCCAGTTAGCTGGTTCTTCAGCTCCATCGTAACGATGGGGAGCCCGTTCAGAAAGAGAACCATATCGATGGAGTTCTCATTCTGCTCAGAATAATGAAGCTGTCTTACTACTGTAAATTCATTTGATTGAAAGAGTTTTAGGTGATCTGGGTTGAGATCGCTCTTTGGCTCAAAATAGCAAAGATTTAAGTAAACCCCACGATCAACAACCTGATTTCTCAAGACATCAATAACTCCTCGTTTGGAAATTTCTGAGGAAATACGAGCAAGAATTTTATTTTCTGTATCTACATCGTAGATTTCTTGAAGACGACCCCATTGCTCAGGCTGAGTAGATCGAATGAAGTCGATCACTTGATCACGGATCAAGCAAAGGTTACGGTCATACTGACTAAAATGAAGGGGGGAGTATCCAACTAACTTCAGGTGGTCCTCGATATGCTCTTCAAACCTTTTTTCAGTAGGGCTTAGTCCGCTCATACCATCTCCTCTGTAACTCTTATTTTTCCAGTCACAACGGAGGATATAAGAGACTGTCTGTATTCTTTAAGCAAGCCAATACGATTTTGTAACCGCTCAGATAACTTTTTAGTCCTCAAGCTCAAAGATGAGATCTTATTTGACACCTTGATCTGTTCTTCATTAGGTGGAATCAAAACCCATAGATTTTCAATTGAGCCTTTGCCTAATCCAAACCTAGTGATTCCACTTGAAGAAACGTAGAAGTAATTTTTGACGTTTTCGGACTCGATGTATCGATAGATGTACTCTGGACAAACATCAGAAGACGTCATTCGAATAATTGCTAAATGGTATCCACATACTGTGTCTTTAAGACTCTCTAACACAAGTGTCGGTATACCGATATCCTCTGGAGTTTCAGAGTCTTTAGTGAGAAGAATATCTCCTTTTAGCAGGGAGAATTTCTCATATTCAGAATCGGAACAGGAGCCTTCAGGAAGTAATGTTGTTGAATCAATGTATTCATTCCTGTAGACATCTGGGTAGTGACAAATCTTTACTCTTTTTTCATCATCATGCTCGTGTCGATCAACGGAACTCAATTCAACGCTTGAAACGTACTTCAACCTTTTCACAATCCAATGTTTCGGTATTTGACCTATCCACTCAACACCACTTTCTTTCAACTCAACATTAGGGTCGAGTCCCTTTGTGACATAGTGATTAATCAACGAAGTTCGTTGCTCATCCAATAAGGAAATTTTCTTCTGGGTTTTCTCAATCAACGAATCAATCTGACTTATCTTCTGATCGAGGTAGCGTGAGATCGTTTTTTGCTCATCAAGTGGAGGAACAATTACTTTCATCGCTAGAAAGTAATCGTCATACAACCTCATCCTAGACTCTTGAATTCCTTTCGATAACTTTCGATATTCAGCAATGTATCGATCAATTCTCAATAGAAAATTTAGATAAGAAGAATCAATCTTCAGGGGGTCTAATTCGAAGACGCTATAAGCTGGACTAACAATCCCCTCGTACTTACTTACTCCCAAACAACGAAAACTCATCTTCATGATGTTGTTGACGAGGTTCGTAGGACTCACGACTTTGTATCCGATAAGAGAATCAGCTCGAGATGTCCCCTCATCTTCATCAAGATATTCAGACCTCTTGATGATTCCTTCATGTATTGTTACTGAGAGAAGTTCCTCGCTCCCATCGATGCTTTTGTCTCCTCTCGGAAGCATGATATTTTTCATACGCTGAACCGACCAATCAACTGGGGTGGATTCGTACCACCCATTTTCGATTACCTCAACCATCAATCATCTCCGTAGACAACTGATTGATCTCATCATCAAGTGATTTGAGATCTTTTGATATTTCTTCCAAGCTTCTCAAGGGAGTGAACTCATAGAAGCACTTTGTAAAATTGATCTCGTAGCCAATTTTGTCTTTCGAACGATCCATCCAAGAGTTCGGAAGATACGGCTTAACTTCACGTTCAAAATACTCATCAATGTTTTCAGACAATGGGACACGCTCGTTGTCTCTCTTTGAAGTGTCGGACTTCGGATTTCCTTGACGGTCTTTTTTGAGCTCACCGTTTTCTATTAACGGCTGTTCGACAACAACTTTTGTGTAACCAAAAAAACTGTTCGAGTAAATCTTTGAGTGCTTGTTTTCTTTGTTGTTCAGATAAATTTCTAATAATTTCTTCGTTTGATCTTCGGTTATGTACTTCCCTTTGTCACCTAGGTTCTTCTTCATAGAGGTTGAGAACGAGCTTCCGTCGATCAACTGAACCTTACCTTTACGTTCAGAAGTTTTTTTGTTCGTTACGATCCAGATGTAGGTCGTGATACCCGTATTGAAGAACATACGGTCAGGAAGGGAGACGATACATTCCAACCAATCGTTTTCAATTACCCACTTACGAATTTCAGACTCTCCACTACCAGCGTCACCAGTAAAGAGAGGGGAGCCGTTAAAGACGATACCGATACGGGAACCCTCAGGGTTCATTTTGTGGATAAGGTGCTGAAGGAACAAGAGCGAGCCGTCCGAGGTTCTCGGAGTTCCTACAAAGAAGCGACCGTTTGGATCTTTAGCTTCTTCAGTTACAAACTCTTCTTCAGATTTCCAGCTCACTCCAAAAGGGGGATTGGTAATCATGTAGTCGAACTTACGACCCTGTAACCGATCGTCAGATATAGAAGAACATGGACCATGAATGTTTTCAGGGTTCTCGTCCATCATCAGCAAGTCAGACTTACAAATTGAGTAAGTCACGTCGTTTAGCTCTTGACCGTAGAGATCAACCTTTAGGTTTGGATTGATGTTTTCGTGTATCCACTCCTTACCGATGGTCAACATTCCTCCCGTTCCACAACAGGGATCGAAAACGGAACGAATTTTTCCTTCACCCTGAAGGGCTTTACGATCCCCCCCGAAAACAAAGGAAACCAGTAATTTCACAACGTCTCGTGGGGTGAAGTGGTCTCCGCTTTCCTCGTTGGACATTTCTGAGAATTTACGAAGCAGCTCTTCATAGACAGAACCCATTTGGTGGTTGTCGATCTTGTTTGGGTGAAGGTCGAATTCGGTGAACTTATCAATCAGCAAGTACAACCGTTTGTTCTTGTGTAACTTCTCAACAAGCGGGGTGATCGAGAAGTTTTCGATGATGTCCAGAACGTTCTTTGAGTAGCCCTGAACGTAGTTGTTGAAATTCATCAACACGTTATTAGGGTCGCTCTTGATACGGGATAGGTCGAACTTAGATGAGTTGAAAAACGGGTAGCCGACTTGTCTCAAGATCACAGGGGTTGGGTCAGACAGTTGATCTTTGTATTTTGTATAGAGCTCAAAGACTTCGTCTTTTTTCGGTTCTAGTACACAGTCCAATCGTCTCATCACCACGAACGGAAGAATCACTCGACCATATTCGGATGGTCTGAATAAGCCCCGAAGAACATCATCGGCTGATGACCAAATGAGTGAGGATAGATTGGTTGTGTTGTTCATGAATATTCCTAGATCTTGAATGAGGTCAGGGGAAGAGCCCCTTAGATGTGTTCGCTACTGAAGCTCGTGCTTTCTTGATGTATCGGCTAACGGTCGCTTCCATGAGCTTTTTACTAGCCGTGTCCAACGGCTTTCCGCTTTTTAAGTAGTCAACGTATAGGTGCTTGTTTAGCGGGAGGAATTGACCTAGCTCCCAGAGCTTCATTTTTGGGTGTTCGATACGCTTGTCCCACATCTTTAGAGCGGTCGTGAGCGCTTCGATGTTCGGTTGACCCGTGAATTGGTACTTGGCTTTACTCGTTTTAGCGTAGCGCTTACCTCTTTGACCTTTGTGATGCTGGTCTAGAAGGCTTCTAAAGCGCTGTAGGATGAATTTTTTAGGAAGGTTGAGGGGTACGCTGACTAACAGACGATCACCCTCTATATGGGCTTCCTCGTTCTTGGAGAGGAGCCTTACCGTCTCTTCCGCTGGTGGGTTCGAGAACAACTTAGCCCCACGACCGTCTTCAGTCCACCAAGCCTTGAAGTCGTCAGCCCTTACATCACCAAAGTCCTCGTAGAGCTTCGATAGGGAGCCTTTACCGCTGGACTCACAGGTTTTCAGGTATTCCTCGTTTCGTTTCAGGTACGACCACCAGACGTAGTAGATCGTCTTTTTCCAAGCCGATTCGTCCTTAACGCTCTTTCCACGACCAAAAGTGGGGTGTTGGTAAGGGAAGTGTCGTGAACGTGAACTCTTTTGAGGATTCATGTTTTCAATGTAACACAAAACCTTAACACTTGAAATGGTTATTTTTTAGCCATTTATTTTGTTGTATTTGTTGATTCGTCTGGGGCTTTTCGGAAAAAGATCTAAAAATAGCTTAACAACTTAAATGGATCATTTATCTTTGGTGGAGATGTTTAATCGATAAAAGAGTCTAATAGATATATGGACAAAACGAGTAAATAGCTTAACAAGTCCATAAATTATTAACTTATGAAAAGGAAATGATATGAACAAGAAAAACCACCTGTCGGATGAATGGAAATTTGTAAAACCACTCTCGATCAGAACAGAGGTACAACTAATCCAATTTAAATCTGCTTGTGCTGCTTTAGAGGAATTTTTGGCTAAGAAAGGACTTCATCTGAAAAAGTTCTCGTTCCACGGAACTGATTACAACAGTTACTTGAGTCTTAATCTTGATTTTGAAGATTTCGATATTCTTATGAATGAAAGATGGGACTTTTATAGATTTCTTCATAAAAAACTTCCAGTGAACTACAGAGAGATTGATTGGATGGAAGATTTCTATATTCACCAGTCATTGAGTAGCGTCTTCCAATCGAAGGATAATCAAAAGACTTACGTGAATCTTGTGTTGGATTACTGTCAATACGAAGTCGAATTTCCTTCACACGACTTCATTTGTATGAGTGAAGATGAAAATGAATTCACTCGACACATCAAAAAATCAAACAAAGATCAATCCAAGTCCCGTTCCAAATAAAGATAAATCGAGCAAATTAAAGAACCACCTTCGGGTGGTTTTTTGTTTTTTATAAATAGTTTTACGAACGCTTTACGGAAGCGTTCTTAGTGAATGTAAAGCCATTGATAGCTTACTCGCTCCACTTATACCGACTTTTAGAGAGGTCGGTAATCCTTAGTACGTCTATAAGAAAGTATACGTCTATAAGAAAGTAACCCATGATTACAAATACAAACCAACTGAAAGACACCCTCCATAACCAAAGATACGGACAAGAGATTGTTAGAAAGTGTCTTACGACTGATAGAAACCTGAAGTTACAAGAACTAGAGTGGATTACGTCTAATCCTGACTGGACTGTGTTCACGATAACCGTAACTTTTAAGAACCTAGTTCCTCTGGAAACTGGTCAAGGAATGAAACTAGCTACCAAGTACGAATACGACAAGAAGGTTCTGACCAAGATTAGGAAAAGACTCTGTCGGCTGACTAATTATTGGGACAAGGTCTTACCGATAACCGATTTCTACGTCTACGAGTATGACCAAACCAGCTTTTTCAAGAAAGTGTCCAATCGTCAGTCACCACACCACATCCACGGGATTCTTCCAATCCCTAATCGTGTCCTTCACAAGTTTTACAACTTTGAAACGGGGGAGTTAGATCAACGGCTGATGAAGGATTTGAAGTCCTTGACCAAGGTGTCCACCTTTCTAATTGAGCCACTAAGACTGGATCACAAGGAGGCTTGGTTTAACTACATCCTGAAGGACAAGAGGATCAGCGAGTTAAATTGATCGCTAGACGCTGAAAATTACGTACGTCAAAAAACCTGCTTTTCCTAATTACTACCTAAAACAGTGTTTTGTGTGTTCATCAATCGGTCTTAGTCCTTTTGCTACGGTGGCTATGCTCGACTTAGCTCGATGATCTGTCCATCTTTCGTGACGACGTACGTACGAACGTCTTCAGTCAAGCTATCGCTGTAGTCGAAGTCGTGTTCTTCGTAATAGGGCTCTACCAAGTAGCGAACTTCACCCGTTGGAAGCGTGTAAGCGGTAGCTGAGAGGTCTAGCTTCTCCTTATCCAAGCCCGTTTTTAGTTGACAGCTCCAACAGTTCTCGTCACTCCATCTTTCGTAAACAAGAACATGAGATTCGAGGTTGGGAGCCACACCCATTGTGTTTCGGGATTCGAGGTAGTAAACATTCATGTCGGCTAGCGAAATCTCCTCGTAATCCACCGATCCTCGAAAGCGTGGAAACCCATCTTTAACAAGGAAGCCGTTCACTTGGGAATCACCCATAAGTTGATCGTGTAGCTCCTCTAGGTGCTCCCAAAAATCATCATCACTCTGTTCAGCCGATACAAGTGCTACCAGTTCAGCGTCCGTGATGCTGACCGTATTGGCTTCGTACATCTTTCCTGTCACATATAAGGTTTTGGTCATTTGTGTTCTCCAGTTATTGACCTCCAGCGTTTACTAAATAGAAAACGAGAGTAGTTTTATTTAGTTAGAGAGGAGCAAATGACCACAAACACCCACCGTAACCAGAACCTCGGAATCAGAACCACCCAAGACTTTGTGAGCAAGTTCGATAGCTTGTGTGATCGCTTGGGCTACAACCGTTCCGAGATCATTCGATACGCTTTGAAGCGCTTCTACAACGAGCACTTCAACAATCCAGAGAACTTCACCCGTGTCAGAAAGGAGATGTTCTGATGGAGCAACCCGAACTAATGTCGTTCATGGAGTGGAGAGAGCGTCACCCCGTAAAGAAAAAAAAGGAGAACAAAGATGAGTCAAGAAGCGCTACGACAAACGGAGAAATCAGGTCTACGAATGATGAAGGACAAGCTACTGGAAATCATTCGGAAGTCTCCATCCAAGATGTTCACGTATTCTCCAGTCCCGAACTCTAAAGATATCGTCATCGTCGTCCGTCAGATGTGAGGCTGGCGCTGGGTCAAGCCACACCTCCATCCTCATTTGTCATGCTTATCGATTTATGGACGTAACGTGACTTGGCTTTCTTACGGTACTTGGAGATCAATGCTCCGACCAGCTCGGGGTAGAAAGCCTTCCCTGAGTGTGAAAGGAAGCCCTGTTCATTCAAGGCTTCCGCTATAGCTTTCATGGTTAGACCTTGACTTGCTAGGCTCGTAATCGTCTCTATGAGAGCAGCGTGTTCTGGTTCCACAAACCAGTCACTAATCGTATTGGTCGTGACCGTCACAGTCACGGAAACCCTGAAATCTGCTCGCTTTTGAAGACTCAGAAAAAACGGAGCAAGATTACTCCACCGTTACGCTCTTCGCTAAGTTACGCGGCTTGTCCACATCCGTACCACGCGCGCACGCCGTGTGATAGCTCAACAACTGCAAAGGCACCACGTGCAAGATGGGCGAGAGCACGCCATAGTGCTCGGGCATGCGAATCACGTTCACGCCTTCGCTGCTTTCAATCTTGGTGTCGCCATCGGCCAGCACATACAACACGCCGCCGCGTGCGCGCACCTCTTGCATATTGCTTTTGAGTTTTTCAAGCAATGCATCGTTCGGTGCCACCGTCACCACAGGCATGGCGCTGGTGACCAAGGCCAAAGGGCCGTGCTTCAACTCACCCGCGGCATACGCCTCGGCGTGGATGTAGGTGATTTCTTTGAGTTTCAAAGCACCTTCTTGCGCAATGGGGTAGTGCGTGCCACGGCCCAAGAACAAGGCGTTTTCTTTGCTGGCGAATTCTTGTGACCACGCGATGAGCTGTGGCTCCAACGCCAACACCGCTTGCAGGGCGACAGGCAAGTGGCGCATGGCTTTGATGTGCGCCGCTTCTTCTGCGTCACTCAAACGGCCTTTGGTTTGCGCCAGCGCCAGCGTGAGCAAGAACAAACCTGCCAGCTGCGTGGTGAATGCTTTGGTGGAGGCCACGCCAATCTCCGCTCCTGCACGTGTGACATAAGCCAGCTTGCACTCGCGCACCATGGCGCTGGTGGACACGTTGCAGATGGTGAGCGTGTTCGTCATGCCCAAGCTTTGCGCGTGGCGCAGCGCGGCCAAGGTGTCGGCGGTTTCGCCGCTTTGCGTGATGGTGACCACCAAGATGTTGGGGTTGGGCACGGATTCGCGGTAGCGGTACTCGCTAGCAATCTCCACTTGGCAAGGCACTTTGGCAATCGCTTCAATCCAATACTTGGCGGTGCAACCGCTGTAGTAGCTGGTGCCGCAAGCGAGGATGAGCACGCTGTCGATGGCTTTGAACACCGAGTACGCACCGTTGCCAAACAACTCGGGCGTGATGCCTTCCACGCCTTCGAGCGTGTCGGCAATGGCACGCGGTTGCTCGAAGATTTCTTTTTGCATGTAGTGGCGGTAAGGCCCCAGGTCGGCCGCGCCACTGTGCGCGTGCACGGTTTTGACTTCGCGTGTCACGGCTTTGTGGCTGCAGTCTTGCACCCAGTATTTGCCGATTTGAATGTCCACCACATCGCCTTCTTCGAGGTACACGATTTGGTCGGTCACGCCCGCCAAAGCCATGGCGTCGCTGGCCAAGAAGGTTTCGCTGTGTTCTTTGCCCACGCCCAAGATGAGCGGCGAACCCGCACGTGCGCCAATGACGCGATGCGGTTCGTCTTTGTGGAACACGGCAATCGCGTAGGCACCGTGCAACTGCGCAATGGCAGCCTTGACCGCGTCAAACAAATCGCCGTTGTAGAGACTGTCCACCAAGTGGGCAATGACCTCGGTGTCGGTTTGGCTCAAAAACTCGTAGCCCTTGGCTTGCAAGGCGGCGCGCAATTCGTCGTGGTTTTCAATGATGCCGTTGTGGACCAGCGCCACGCGGCCCGCTTTGTTGGGCGTGTCGCCGTTGTACACACCCGCGCCAGCACCTGTGCCATGGCTGAAATGTGGGTGCGCGTTGTGCACCGCAGGCGCACCGTGCGTGGCCCAGCGGGTGTGCGCAATACCAATGCCGCCTTCGATGTGGTCGGTTTTGACTTGGTCCATCAACTCAGACACACGCGCCGTGCTGCGCGCGCGCTGCAAGCCACCTTGCTTGGCACCGAGGCTGGCCGAATGCACCGCCACGCCGCAAGAGTCATAGCCACGGTATTCCAAACGCTGCAAGCCTTGCACAAGGATGGGAACGATGTTGCGGGTAGAAACGGCGCCGACGATGCCACACATAAAGAGCACTCCTGAATTGGGTTGCCCGAATATTAAGCACAACAATTAGAAATTTCTTGTTTATTTTTCATAATATTTGAACGAAAATTCCATCAATTACTTAATTTGGAATTTAATTTCAATTAAATTAAATTTATGAAACAAGAATTTCTAGATGAAACCGATTTAAAGCTCCTCGATGCTTTACAGCATGACGCCACGCTCAGCAACGTGGCCTTGGCAGAACGCTTCAAAATTTCACCCCCCACTTGCCTGCGTCGCGTCAAGCGCCTGACCGACGAGGGCTGGATTGAGCGACAAATCGCGGTGCTGAGCTCCGACAAATTAGGCGAGGCGCTTGGTCACGGCCTGACCTCTTTGGTAGAGGTGACCCTAGACGCACAAGGCGCCGAACATCTAGACGCCTTCGAGCAACGCGCTTGCGCCGAAGACGCAGTGCAGCAATGTTGGCGCGTGTCCCCCGGGCCTGACTTTGTGCTGGTGGTGCAAGCGGCAGACATGCCCGACTACTTGGCCATCACGCAGCGCCTGCTCACGCAGGATGCAAATGTGCGCAACGTGAAGGCGTTTTTTGCGACCAAGCGGGCAAAGTTCACCAGCACTTGGCCTGTGTTGCGCCAACCCTAAACGCATAGCACGGCGGTCGCAAAAAGCCTTTGCAACACGACGCCCATAAAAAAGGCAGCCTAAGCTGCCTTTTTTGTTTTAAGCCTTCGGCTTTTTTTCGGGCCGCTTGTAGTTGGCAATGCTCACTTGCTTGCCACGCGCCACGCTCAACGCGCCTGCCTCGGTGCTCTTGGTAATCGTTGAGCCACCGCCCACCGTGCCGCCTGCGCCGATGGTGACAGGGGCTACCAACACGCAGTTGCTGCCCACATGCACATCGGCCTCAATCACGGTGCGGTGTTTGTTGGCTCCGTCGTAGTTGGCCGTGATGCTGCCCGCGCCGTAGTTCACGCGCTCGCCCACGGTGGCGTCACCCAAGTAGGCCAGGTGGTTGGCTTTTGAGCCTTTGGCCATGGTTGAGTTTTTGACTTCCACAAAGTTGCCAATGTGCACCTCGGCGGCCAGCTCTGCGCCTGGACGCAAGCGAGCGAAGGGGCCAATGAGTGCACCCTCGCCCACGCTCACGCCGAGCTTTTCGCCGTCGATGTGGGTGAAGGGGTGAATCACCGCTCCCGCTTCGATGCGGCAGTTGGCAATCACGCAGTTCGCGCCAATCTTCACGCCTTGACCGAGTGACACGTTGCCTTGAAAAATGCAGTTCACATCAATCTCTACGTCTTGCGCACAGGTCAGCGAGCCGCGTACATCAAAGCGTGCGGGGTCGATGATGCGAACACCATCGGCCATGAACGCATGGGCTTGGCGCAGCTGAAATGCACGCTCAAGCTCGGCCAATTGCGTGGGGCTGTTGACGCCCGCCACTTGCGCGGCATCTGAAATTTTGTGGGCCAGCACGGGCACGCCATCGGCCTCGGCAAACTTCACCACATCCGTCAAATAAAACTCTTGCTGCGCATTGTTGTTGTCCAGACGCGCTAGCCAAGGTTTGAGCAACTTGGCGGGTACAGCCATGATGCCGCTGTACACCTCGTTGATGGCACGTTGCGCTTCGTTGGCATCTTTGTGTTCAACGATGGCATGCACTTGTCCTTTGAGGTTGCGCACAATGCGGCCGTAACCTGTGGGGTCGGCAAAGTCGATGGTGAGCAGGGCCAGTTGTTTGCCATCGCACAAGTCGAGCAAGGCTTGCAGTGTGTCGGCTTGCGTCAAAGGCACGTCACCTGAGAGCACGACCACCACGCCGTCATCGGCCAGCAAAGGCACGGCTTGTTGCACCGCATGGCCGGTACCCAACTGGGGCATTTGACGGGCGAATTGCAGTTTGTCAGCCGTATTGGCACTGCTCAACGCAGGCTCCACTTGATCGGCTCCGTGGCCCGTGATGACGATGGTGTTGCGCGCTTTCAAGCTACGTGCCGTGTCAATCACATGCTGCACCAAAGCCTTACCCGCCAAACGGTGCAAAACCTTAGGCATACTGCTCTTCATACGGGTGCCTTTGCCGGCAGCCATGATCACCACATCTAACGCTGTCATGTCATTCATCCTTATCTTGCGCAGAATTATCCGCCATGCATTCATCTGGGGAACGCTTGTCACGTTGACTTTGCTGAGCGGTTGCAGCACCCTCAAAGTGGTCTACAACAACAGCGATGATTTGATTTACTGGTGGCTCGACGGCTATGCCGATTTGCAAGGTGAGCAAAAGCCATTCACCCGCGATGCATTGGCTGAGTTGCAACGCTGGCATCGCCAGCAACAGCTCCCCGAATACGTGACCTTGCTCCAACGCATGCAGGTCATGGCGCCCAACGACATCACACCTGCCCAGGTGTGTGCGGTGACCGAAGACATGAAGAGCAGCTTCATTCGCGTCTTACGGCACATGGAACCCGCCTCGGCCCAGTTGGCTAGCCAGCTGAACGCAGACCAACTGCGCAGCGTGCGCCAGCGTTTCGATAAAACCAACAAAACATGGAAAGAAGACTGGCTGGATCCTGATGCCGAAGGTCGATTGCGCTATCGCACCAAACAAGCCACCAACCGCTTGGAAGATTTTTACGGTCGCTTAGACAAGCCACAACGTGAAGTGCTGCAGCAATGGCTGAGCACTTCGCTGTTTGATCCCGCCCTCAGTTACGCCGAACGCGAACGCCGCCAAGCCGACACGCTTCAAACCTTGCAGCGCATCGCTCAAGACGGCCCCTCGAAACAAGCGTCAGCACAAGCCTTGCTACGCGCCTTGGTAGATCGCAGCTTCAACGCACCCAACGAACGGGCTCGCGTTTACAGCAAGGCGCTGTGGAACGAAAACTGCGAAGGTTTTGCCAAACTGCACAATAGCACCACGCCCGCCCAACGCCAGCGCATGGTCGAGGCGCTGCGCGGCTACGAGCAGGACTTCAAAACACTGATGGCCCAAAAGTAAGAGCCGACAGACTTAACCCATCGGCCAAACCACCCCGTTGTCATTGAGCAGCGCATCAAGTGGCATGTCGTGCGCTTCAGGCATCAAGTCAGGCAAAAAGCCATGGGTAAAACCCAAACCTGCTGTGAAGGGCTTGGGTTGCAACGTGGCCAACGTGCGGTCATAAAAACCACCGCCGTAGCCCAAGCGAAAACCGCCTGGCCCGTACCCCACGCACGGCACAAAGAGCAAGGTGGGGACGACCACCTCGGTGTCTTTGGGTTTGGGAATACCGTAGGCATCCTCTTCCATTGGGCAGCCTGGGTACCACGCATGAAAGGTCAGCGTTTTGTGCGCCTTGTCCACCACGGGCAAACCAATGCGACGTCGCTGTGGTTGGTCCAGCAGTTCGCCGTCGTCTTTCCAGCGGTGCAGCACGGGCAACGGATCAAACTCGCCCTTGATGGGCCAGTAAGCGCCAATCACGGTATCGGGTCGGTTGAACAACCAAATGCGCATCACGCGTTGCAACATGTCAGCCCGTTCCAGCCTGTCGGGCATGTTCAAACGCTCTTCAATGAGCTGCTGGCGCAAGGTTTTTTTGTCCACAGATAATCAGGTCATGAAATTTCGAGTCATTGTGTCATTGTTTGCCAGCGTTTTCCTTGCGTTTGGTGTCATTCAACCTAGCATGGCAGCGCCCAGCAACAACACCCAAGCCGATGCCGTCATCACCGACATGGCCCAAGCCTACAAGCGCGGTGACCGCAAGCGCCTGAGCGCTTTGCTGCCACAAGCCAAAGGCCACATCCTCGAACCGTGGGCGGCTTATTGGGAACTCAAAGCCCGTTTGGACGAAGCCTCCACCCAAGAAGTCCGCGCGTATCTGGCGCGCTACCCCGCCACCTACCAAGAAGACCGTTTGCGCAACGACTGGCTGCTGCTTTTGGGCCAACGCCGCGACTGGACCACGCTCAGCGACGAACACCCACACTACCGCATGCGCGACGACCGCGAGCTGCGCTGCTACTTCTTAACCATTGAACTCTTGGAAAAAGGGCCGCAAGCCAGTGCACCCATCGCCGATGAGGTGCGTAAAAACTGGATGGGCATGAAGGAGGCCGACGATGGCTGCACCTTGGCCGCCGACCGCCTGTACTTCACCAAGCAATTCAGCGCGCTCGATATTTGGCGCAAAGCCCGCTTGATGGTGGAACACAACCGCCCCCGTACCGCGCGCAATGCTGCACAAATCGTGGCCCCCGATGTCGCCAATCTGGTACCGGATGCCATCAACAACGCCGAAAAGTTTTTGGCCAAACACATTGCGGCACCTCAAAAAGTGCGCCAAGAGTTGGTGGTCATGGCTCTCATCAAAGTCGCCACCACCGACCCCGACAAAGCCGACAAACTGATGCGCAACAAATGGCAGCCCTACCTCACCGCCGAAGAGCGCCACTGGGTATGGGGCGTGATTGGCCGCCAATCGGCCATGCGTTTGGATGACGATGCCCTGACTCACTTTGGGCGTGTCGCACACGACAAAGACCTCAACGATGACATGCTGGGCTGGAAAACCCGTGCGGCACTTCGCGCTGGAAACACGCCTAAGTGGAGCGTGGTGGAGAGCGCAATTGGGCACATGAGCGCAGAAGCCCGCAAAGATCCCACGTGGGTCTACTGGTATGCACGCGCTTTGTTAGCGCGCAAAAAAATCACGCCACAAATTCAGCAAGAAGCCCATGCCATGCTTGAAAGCATTGCAGGCGTGCGCGGTTTTTACGAGCAACTGGCGCTGGAAGAACTCGGCCGCAAAATCACCGCCCCAGCACGCCCGCCTGCACCCACTGCAGAAGAAATGGAAGTCGCCAAACGCAACCCATCCTTGCAACGCGCGTTGTACGCCATCAGCATCGGCTTGCGCAGCGAAGGCGTGCGCGAATGGAATTACGCCACCAACCTCGTCGACGCCCAAGGCAAAGCCGGCATGATGAGTGACCGCGAATTGCTAGCGGCTGCTCAATTGGCCTGCGAGAGCCAAGTGTGGGACCGCTGCATCAACACCAGCGAACGCACACGCCAAGTGATGGACTTTGAGCAACGCTTCCCCATGCCGCACAAAGACGCCGTCATTGCACGCAGCAAAACCATCAACCTCGACCCCGCTTATGTGTACGGCCTGATTCGCCAAGAAAGCCGCTTCGTCACGGATGCACGTTCACACGTGGGAGCGTCTGGCCTGATGCAGGTGATGCCCGCCACGGCCAAGTGGACAGCTCGCAAAATTGGCTTGACAAATTTCACACCCGACCAAATCAGCGACCGTGACACCAACATCGCCATCGGCACGGGCTATTTGAAATTGGTGCTCGACAGCTTTGAGGGTTCCATGCCCTTGGCTGCTGGCGCGTACAACGCAGGCCCCAGCCGCTCACGCCGTTGGCGGGCACCCAACGAGGGCGACGGCCCTGTACTCGAAGGCGCCATCTGGGCTGAAAACGTGCCCTTTCACGAAACCCGTGACTACGTGAAGAAAGTGCTGTCCAACACCACCAACTACGCCGCGCTGATCACGGGGCAACCGCAATCGCTCAAGGCCAAACTCGGCATGGTGGGGCCTCGCTCGGCATCTGCGCCAGCTGAAAACCTCGAACTTCCCTGATCTTTTTAGGGGCACCCCTTGAAGTTCGAGACTTTGGCCTAAAATTAGCACTCAATGACACAGAGTGCTAACAGCATTCGTGTCAGTGGCTTTATCAGCGTCCAGCAAGTCTGGGCGCTTTGCTTTCAACCCTTAGTTCCTATTTGGAGATGCAATGAAACTTCG
>JACCDR011234897.1_pt1 | contig 29637 bp, 31 predicted proteins | sample 7446431 | NCBI WGS metagenome assembly JACCDR01 (sample SAMN15323443, study PRJNA562643) | freshwater metagenome | isolation source: river surface water | place: USA:Blue River Watershed | collected 2017-08-17
AGCCGAAGCCCCGAAAGCTACCAGCGGCAAAGTTATCAAACAGTTCGGCCCAGCGCGTGACGAACTTGGCAACACCATCCCAGCTCCGACGCCAGCAGGCATCGACTTGGTTTCGTTGAACACTGAGTTGTACAACTTCTTGAATAGCTTCTTAGCTACTCGCGGCGTTGACATCGCCACCTTAGCAGAGGCGTGCAGTAGCCTGGACAAGACCCGAGTCCCTGGCCACAAAGAAGGTAAGATCGCCTACAGCACGAACGACATCGTGTTGAAATTAGTCCGCGACAACAACCGTGGCAAGCAACGTGCATCTACCGCTGGTGGCGGCAAAGTTGCCAAGCTCGAAGCCGACCTTGCCAAGCGCGCATCGGTCATCGAGAAGCTGCAAGCTATGCTCGCAGCCTTGGGCCAGAAGGTCGAACTCGACGCCTAATAACGGCGAGCGATTCTGGTACGCCCGCAACCCCTGTAACCGTAGCAAGTTACAGGGGTTTGCTATTGCCAACTAGGAGTATAGATGAGCGACACGAACGACATCCTAGCATCCGTACGTCAGAAGCACGATCGCTTGTTGCGAAACAAGCAAGCAGTCGCCTATCTTACTGCGATGCTGCCTACGCACGAAAGCCTTCTAGCAGAAGCCAAGGAACAGTTAGCACACTACACAGAATCGGTAGCTAGGCTGACTAAGCTCGTCGAGGATTCACGTAAGCGTTTAGAGTTCGCACTAAACTACTGCAACGAACACAAAGAAGACGACGAGCGAGTTAAGGAAGCAGAAAAGTTGGCTGCTCGAATCGAGAAGCTACAAGAGCGCCTGCTTGAACGCAAGCAGGTAATGATCAAGAGCCTAGAAGGGCAAGGCTAACCATGGACCTAGCTGCACTTATTAGGGCCAGAGCTATAGCCCCTGCGTTTACGCGGGAGTATCAGGAGCGAGAGGCCCTAGTGGAGGCGCAGCTACTCATGCGCGAGGAATGCAAAGGTGTACAGGCAGACATCCTATCTAGCTGGATCTCTGTCAACGTAGAGTGGTTGGCAGATAACAAGGAGAAGTACGAACAACTCAAGGCGCTAGCAACAATACCAGAAGCAGAGCTAAAACTACTAACGGACCAACTATGACCGACCAATATGATAGAGAGACATTCCATAAACGATGGGCCGAGCAAGTTCTCAAGTGCCCTAACACGCCATTCGACATCGCCGCCGCGCTAGTAACTAAGTATCGCAACTTCCAAACAGCCGTAGCGGTTCTGTTTGGGCTTTCTGTCAAGGATCACCGCGAGTGGGTGCTAGCTTGCGCCGAGCACTGGCGAGCTAACTTTCCTAAAGGTAGCGTAGCCGACTACAACTACTGCGTTCAATTCCAACAATACTACATCACCGAGGTAGCTAAGTACCCGGAAGGAGCTTAAATGTCTGGTTTATCTGATCGCATCGCCGAGGCGCTAGAAGCATACGGCATCACAGGCGATGACTGTATTGTTAGACTGCAATCTGGCGACAAGGACTTACACATCACCGTCACTAACTACGAAGATGATAACGAGGACGAGGACGAAGACGACGAAGATATGCTAGACGACGAAGACTCCGATGAGTAATCCTTATCAGCTATTCAATGAGCTAAAGTTACCAAACGCCAGGAGTAAAATCCTGGCGTTGTCGTCTGCGCCTACGTCGTTCGTCTCGTGCATCGCAGAGGCAGCCGATGTAGTTAAGTGGCAGCTTATGGCGTTCGTAAATGACTGGCCTAATATGGATACGACAGAAGCTCGCAACGCAAAGACATACATCTTCGCATTGCTAGAAGACAAAGACTACATTAACGGCATCACACGTAGCATGCTTGGCAACCCAACGTGGGCAACTGCGTATCTAGACTGGTTAGCATCTGTACACACTAGGCTAGAAGAAGCACGACGTGGCTATAAATACAACGTGACCACCGTGTTACGGGAAGAGTTTGGGCACGACGTACACTACGACATCGTAACAATCAAAGGCTACATAGATGCTAGAAACACTATACGATCTGCTGATAGCGGCACGACCGCACACGGAAGCTAGACAGCTATTAGCAATAGCCGCAACAAGCGGAGACATACTACAGGACCAATACTCCTGCATACACGAGCGTGTAGCCTGCGTAATGGTCGGCTTATTAGGTGTGCGACATGTTTATTCACTTGAGAAAGTAGTTCGAGACTACGTTGACGCCGTCCCCGCCACTGACTACATACGCACGTTAGTGTGCGTAGAACGCCTCGAAGAAGTAAAGGCAGCAATCGCTTACGCACAGGCTAAGGCAGTAGAGAAAACAGCGCGCAAGCTAACAAGCTACACCTGTATGCAGTTGCCAGTAGACCACTACTTAGAATTAGAACGGCTGCCAGTTGCGCTAGCCGACAGCACGGTTGCAGCGCCAGCTATATTCGCCGGTGCTCCTATGCTGTGGAATACGTCATGGGCTAGAGCCGTAACTGTAGCCCAACTATCTGACGAACTAGGGCTGCACAAGCTCAGCACGTACCGCCTGCTAATACAGGACTGCATCCTTCACGCAGAAGCTACAGCGCCGGAAAAGCTAAACTCTAGCACGTACTTCGCCACACTTAAAGCCGCTGTGAGTAGCGCATACGAAGACGCTAGCGCACACATCAAACACAAACTAGGAGTAACTTTAGAATGACCTACATCAAACGAGAAGAGCAGGCGTTTAGGGACGCCTTACAGTTGGACCTTGAGCGGCATAGTATCTACTGCCGTATTCTGCACGGTAATATGTACCAATCGGGGCTGCCTGACCTAGTAGCGATTACCCCTACATCAATGACGTTTTTCATGGAGCTTAAATACTGGAACAAGCAGGGGCTACCTACTGTATCGCAGTGCTTAGGCTTGCTCAAAGGCCCGCAGCGTAATGTTATATTAAATGAAATGTGGGCGCGACGTAGTGCTCCGTGCTTGGTAGTAGCGCAGAATCACACCGACCAACGCCTAGCAAGCATCGTCTACAAAGAACGCATTGCCCATGTCCCTTGGGCGCTCATCTCTTCCGCATCTGCACGAGCCGTAAACTTCACGGAGCTATTACATGTCCTTGATCTTTCGCATTGAACCATACGACGGCAACAATTTAATTGCCATTCCTATCTCGTACGAACCACAGCACCTCGACTTATTCCGTGGGATGCCAGAGCGTAAGTGGGTAAACTCTAAGTCTACGCACATGAAAGGGTGGGTGTTTCCTTGTACTAGCAATAACATTAAGTACATCGAAGCTACCTGGACCGAAGGCGAAGACTACGACGTATCGCCAGAAGCTAAGATATACTTCAAGTACGAGAAGCTGACCACGCTCGTAGATACTAAGAAGGCAGCTAAGCGGTGGGAGTATCTGTTTAACGGTACCGAATCCACGTTCATGTACCCATGCGTATTAGAGCCATTCCAGCACCAGCGTGTGACAGTAGAAGCTGCGTATGGCAGCGAATACTTCGGGTTACTCATGGAGATGGGCACAGGTAAAACTAAGTGCATCATCGACGAGCTAGTCTTACATGCGCTTAACCTTCCTAGCGGCGAGACATTCCGCGCCCTCATCATCTGCCCAAAGGGGTTGATGGTCAACTGGCAACGTGAGATTGCCCGTAACTTTCCCGACGACATCGTAGACTATACCGTCGAACTGTTCGTAGGCGGCGAACTCAAGGTGCTCGAACGACTTGTATCTATGTTCTCGTCCACTGCCCGTATGAAAATTGCCATCGTATCACAGGACAGTGTCGGCAACCTTACTTCGCCCTTGTCTATGTTCAAAGCTAACTACGTAGCTATTGACGAAGCGCACAACCTAAAGAATCCTTCCACCACACGATGGAAGAGCGTACATGCGTTGGTAGAAAACATATCTATGCGGCGCATCATGACAGGCACGCCTACGCCGAATAACGTTCTCGATATGTGGTCGCAGTTTGAGCTTCTTCGCGCTGGCTGCTTAGGCTATTCTACGTTCTCAGGGTTCAAGAGTGCGTACGCAGTCACCGATTCCTACGGTGGGTTTGAAACCGTGCGTGGTATTCGGGAAGCTAACATCGACAAATTGCGCGGAGCTATGGCAGCATGTAGCTTTGTAGTTAAGAAAGCGCAGTGCCTAGACCTTCCAGCTAAGATGTATGCCACCGTAAACGTAGAGATGCCCGCTAACTTACGTCAGATTTACGACGACTTCGAGCGCAACTTCTTCTGCGAACTCGACGGTGGTGCAGTGGTTAGCACGGAACACGTTATTGTGCAGATCCTAAAGCTGGCACAGATTTGCAGTGGCTTCGTAAAAGCTATTCAAAGTGTAGAGAATCCTAATGCAGACGACGATGTCGAGATTAAGGAGGACGCACTTAAGTATATCCCAGGCGGCGATGCTAAGCTGAACGTAATGCTAGACAAAGCAGAAGAAGCTATGGAGGGCGGCAAGTTAATCATCTGGTCTAGGTTTAATCAAGACATCGAGGTTATCGCACGTCGTTTGCATGAGCGTGGCTACAAAGGCGGCAAGTACGACAGCAGTGTTTCTTCATCGGATCGCCAGAAAGTATGTGATCAGTTCTGCAACGACGACGATTACCGCTTCTTTGTAGGTTCGCCTAAGGCGGGCGGCACCGGTCTTACTTTATTAGGTACGCCGAATGTCCGCGTACACAACGTATTCTATTACAGCAACGACTTCAACTACGGCGCACGTGACCAATCGGAGGATCGCGCACACCGTATCGGACTACGCAATCCAGTGCTGTACACCGACTTCGCCTACGAAAAGACCATCGAGCAGACCATCGCAGCAGCACTACAGAAGAAGAAAGACTTATCCGCCGCGTTAAAAGACGTAGGCGCAATTAAAGCCATCCTGTTAGGAGGAACCAATGAGTAAGCATCACATGCTAGAAGCACTAGAACAACACCAAAAAGTAGCGGAGGATCTAATCGCCGCCGTAGACTTCTCCGTGGAAGGCACAGCGGGCAAGTCTTTGGGCGAACAGCTTACGATGTACAACGCGCTGCGTATGATCCTAGAGACAGCCGAGCGCGTCGTGACTACGCTTAACCGCAACATGCCTATCGTAGCAGAGCGTGCCGCTACGCTGATGATGACGGAAGACGTTGATTCGGTGAAGTCCGACGGCTACACTTTCACCGTTAAACCCAAGCACTACGTTAGCGTGAACAAGAGCGACACGCCCGTTCTTCACGAGTGGCTGAATAAAGACGAGGAAGGTAAAACTATGCTGAAGCTAAGCGTACATCCAGCTACGCTTAGTAAGTTCGTAATTGAGCGATTCGTAGACAACGGCGAGACGCCGCCACCGTTTATCAAAGTGTTCTCCAAACAGGAATTATCCGTGCGTAAGGCGCGAAGTTAATCCTTGAATACCTAGCATTATCAGTATAATGCATTTACACCATGGCACACAGATGCCAGAAAGAACATACCATGACTAACTCGTTATCGCTCTACTCCGCTGATGAAGATTTCGCATCAGTACGCCGTGAAGACATCATCACGTCCCGCATCCGCTTACAGCAAGCTACGTCAGACGAAGTAACGTCCGGTGTATTTAGCGCAGGTGTTTGGGGTGTCGAAGGTGGCGAAGTAATCGCCGCACGCAACACGACGTTCGCGTTCATTCCTGCTATGTTCTGGCATAGCTGGGTAGAGTTTAACCCTGATCGCAATGCGCCTAAAGATAAGATGATCATTAGCCGTTCGATTGATCCTAGCGGCCCTCTCGCTGCCGCCGCCGGACGATTCGAGCAGGTGATCAACCCAGAGAACCAGCGCAAGATGCCGCGTGTCACCGAAACCTACAACTTCGTAGGTCTGTGCCCAGGAATAAGCGGCGGCTACGATCGCTTGTTCTTAGTAGCATTCCAGCGTTCAGCACATGCCGTAGGTAAGCAGTTCCTCAACCGCCTTATGAACTTGAAGGTTGACGGTAAGCGCGCAAATATCTGGATGCACAAATGGGACATCGGTGCTAAGTTTGTGGACGAAGGTCCACAGCGTAAATACTATGTGCCTGTTATTGGTAGTACGCCAGTTCGTGTGCCGGAAGCCGACTATAGCACACTCGCAGGCATCGCTAGCAAACTGAAAGATCAACGTATGGCTATGATGGAGCGTGAATTGGAACGCGAAGCAGACGCGCCTACTACTTCTACGAGTACGGACGCCTCTCCGTTCTAACCCTGAACGTAACAAGCGACCCACACTAGGTAATTCTAGTGTGGGTTTCTTTGTCTGTGGTAACTACCATACAACATAGGAGGTTCTGTGGCAGCACGCCGTGAACCGCTTCACCTGTTAAAATCTTTTCAGATTCCTTATCTTGATGTGCTAGGAAAAGAGTGGATCACCATAGAGTGCCCGTTTCATAATGATAAGCACGCCGACATTGCTGATTGCCACGGCGGCGTACACCGAGTTACGGGTAAGTTCAAGTGCTTCTCCTGCTCTGCGCCTAATCAAGATGTGATGTCTGTAATTGCTACCGTACACGGCGTTACTGAGAACGTCATTAGCGCGCATGCGGATAACATTCTAGGAACTGCAAGTCCAGGCAGCGTTGACGCAGCTACCGTCGAATTGTGCTTCAACGAATTAAAAGCGCACGATTCCCTGCGTAATCGCATGCTCAGTCAACATGGCATTACTGAGGCGGCGATTCAGCACTTTCGCTTAGGATATCATCCAGCTACACAGCGTGTCACCATCCCCGTTAAAGGATTAGACGGCACGTTCGTCAATCTTAGGCAATATAAATATGATGCTACGAGTGACAAAGTAAAGGGTATCAAGGGTGGCAAAGCTGTATTGTGGCCTATCGAGCACATCAAAGAACAGACTATCTACATTACTGAGGGTGAGTTTAAGGCAGTAGTTTTGTGGGTGCATGGATTTAACGCAGTTACAGGTACTGCAGGTGCAGGATCTTGGAATAACGAGAGTTGGAGTCCCTTATTCAAAGGTAAGGATGTAGTCCTGCTCCTAGACATCGACGAAGCTGGACGTAACGGTGCCGCTAAGTTGTGCCACTACCTGTATCCGTACGTTAAAAGCATCAAGAATGTGTTCTTATCTGACGTACAAGGTATTCCTAAAGGCGACATCACAGACTTCTTCGTTAAGCGGAACTTAACGGCCACGGATTTAGCGCGCATTGTGGCAGAAACGCCAGCCTATATCCCGCCTAGTGCAACCGTCACTAAAGCCGCATTAGAACTCAACGACCCAATCGAAGTTAAGCTAGGCGCATCTGGCCGTGCGGAGCTGAACAACAAGATCATCCGTACATCTGCGACTGTGTCAGCTAAGGATACTGCGCCATACATCATCCCCGCTAAATGCACCGTGGTATGCAGCAAAGATAAAAGTTACTGCCCTATGTGCAAAGTGTTCAACACCAAAGAGCGGGCGACGTTTACTATTCCAGAGCACTCGCCAGAGATCCTAGAGCTTATCAATTCAGGAGCTAAGGCGCAGGACGAAGTGCTACGTAAGGCTTCTGGTATTTACCAAGGATGCAAAGTAGCTGCGTTTCAGCGTGACGAATCGCATAACGTAGAAGAGATTCGCCTTATTCCGCAGATTGCTGTAGGCCACAGTAGCGACGAGCAGGTAACACGTAAAGCCTACTACATCGGCTCTGATACTATCGCAGCCAATAATACCTACACATTCGAGGGGCGCGTATGCGCCGAACCTAAAGACGGGCACGCAACTATTGTTATGTTTAAGAAGGAAGCGTCGCGTGACGACTTGGATAACTTCCAAGCTACGCAGCCGCTCCTTAAGTTTCAGCCTAAGGAATGGACGAAGGAATCAATCAAGGAAAAGCTCGACCATATCTACGATGACTTAGAATCGAACGTTACGCGCATCTTCCGTCGGCGTGACTTGCATTTATTCTACGATCTGATCTGGCACACCGTCTTGTATATCGACTTTCAAGGTCGTCGAGTGAAAGGGTGGGGAGACGCCTTAGTTATTGGTGATAGTGGGCAAGGTAAGTCGGAATGTTCTTCACGGCTAAGCACACACTATCGTTCAGGCGAGCGCGTAGACACTAAGCGTGCTAGCGTAGCTGGCTTAGTCGGCGGCCTGCAAGAAACAGCTAAGCGTTGGTTTATTACTTGGGGTACGATACCTCTGAATGACCGTCGCCTAGTGTTGCTCGAAGAAGTCAAGGGCATGGGCGCACCGGAGTTATCTAAGATGACGGACATGCGTTCGTCGGGTGTAGCTGAGATTACTAAGATTGAGCGTGCCAAGACAACAGCGCGTACGCGCCTGATCTGGATCACTAATCCGCGATCAGACAGCAATATCTCCACCTACAACTACGGCGTAGACGCAGTTAAGGAATTGATGGGTGGGCTAGAAGACATACGGCGTTTCGATATGGTCATCGCCGTAGCTTCTGGTGAAGTACCGTTAGACATCGTTAACAGTAAGCACAGCACTAGCACACCACACACCTACACTAGCGATCTTTGCTCTGAGCTTATCACCTGGGCTTGGTCGCGCACCGAGGCAGAGGTACGAGTTGAATGTGAGGATGCTTTACTGGCTGCCGCTAAGCGAATGGGCGAGATGTATTCTTCCGCTTGCCCAATCGTAGAGCCTAGCGATCAACGCATGAAATTACTGCGCCTAGCAACAGGATTAGCTGCACGTACGTTCAGCACCGACGATGGCGAGACGTTAATTGTACGTGACTGTCATGTCGAGGTAGTCGAAGAGTTCCTTAATCGTATCTACTCTTCCAAGGCGCTAGGATATAAAGACTACAGCGACACGCAGAAGAGCGAGCTTGAGATGGTAGACCCTGACGCCATTGCTAATCGACTCAAGGAATGCCCTAATGCACGTGAAACTGTACGCGGGCTTATCGAAGCAGAGACAATTAAGCTAGAAGATATTACTAACCTTACCGAGTGGGACTTCGCTGCGGCAGGTGAGTTTATTGGGTTCCTAAACCGTAAAGGCTGCCTACGTCGTCATCGGCGTGGCGGCTACAGAAAGACAAGCGCATTCATCGAACTACTAAAAACGCTAGACCGTTCCGGCCTCGCATCAGAAACACTCATCGACCAAGTAAACAAGTGGGGAATATAACATGACATATGGCTTAGAGAAATACGACGTAACACGTCGTGTGTTTATTGACGTAGAAACAATATCATGGGACGATCACCGTGGCGGGCTTCGGCCTTACCACGGTGATCGAGTTGCTATGATAGTTGTAGGCCAGGAGGGAGCGCCAACACAGGCGTTCCCTATTCGTCACCGAACTAGCGGAAGTCAGTGTATACCTATCGACGAGTTCCTTCCCGTCTTCCGCGTATTCCTTCGTAGCCTGCACATCCTAGCCAATCAAAACGTGAAGTTCGATCTGCGTATGATGGCGCAGGACGATTGCTTTGTTTCGGATACATGCCGAATCGAGGACACGATTGTGCTAGCGCGCCTAGTTGATAACTCGCTGCTTAGCTATTCGTTGGAAGATTTAGCGATTAAGTACAAGTGCGCCCTCAAAAAGAAGCACCTGCTTGAAGCGTACCTAGCGAACACCAAAGATTACGGCGCTATTCCGCTTGACTTGCTGACTACATACGCCGTCGGCGACGTAGACACAACGCAGGAGTTATACAATAAGTTGTACGCCATGCTACCAGAGGAAACGCAAGGTGTGTGGGACACCGAGTGTAAGTTCGCTGCGATGCTATTCAAGTTAGAGCATCGAGGACTGCATATCGACAAGTCATTCCTGATGAAAAAGCGGCTGAAACTATTGCAGGACATGATCAAGCTAGCCCAAGATATAATCACAACTACCAAAGGAAAGATCACGAATCCAGGTAGTGTAGCACAGGTAGCTGCCTTCTTCCTTGGTGAAGGTGTCGCGCCAGTAGCGTACAATGAGCCTACTGAAAAGATGCGCCTTGCTGGGGCAATACAAGGCAACGCTTCGTGGAACGCAGATGCGTTATCCCTGATCAACCACCCGGTAGCTAACTTATTGGTGGAGTATAAGGAACTAGCCATTCAAGAGTCTACGTTCTGCGCTGGATGGTTAGCGCAGGTAGACGATAATGGCTGGATTCATCCGACCATTAACAGTGCAGGCACCAAGACAGGTAGGCCATCCGCTAAAGAGCCTAACATATTCAACCCACCTAAGTGGATTATGTCTGCCATCAAGATACCTGATGGTTACGTCGGGGTGAAGTGGGACAAATCACAGATTGAGTACCGCATTTTCGCACACTATGCAAACGACGAAGCGTTGCTGCAATCCTACGCCGACAACCCACGTGTTGACTACCATCAAATTGCGGCGGATAAGTTAGGGCTGCCACGTGATCCGGTTAAGACCATTAACTTCGGTGTGCTTTACGGAATGGGGCAGGATAAACTAAAGAAAAGTATTGCTGCTAAGTTCGGCGACATGGAACGTAGCCCTAAGACTACCCCGGAGTCACGAGCAAAGTTGCGCGCCGCGTTACGACGTTACACGGCGTTGACTGTGTACAAAGATAAAGAAGAAGTCGTAGCTGGCATTCCAGAGTTCGGGCCGATCCCGACGAAAGCGTTCGACTACGCAGCCGAAGCTATCTTAGCAGAATACCACCGTAACATCCCGTCGATCAAACGTCTTGGTAAGATGATCAAGAGCGCTCTACAGGCGCGAGGGTACATCCGTAACTTCTTCGGTAGGCGGTATAAGTACGACCTAGAAGTTGCCTATATTGCCATGAACGCGCTCATCCAAGGTTCGGCAGCCGACTTCTTTAAGAAGAAGCTAGTCGAGCTGTTCGAGAAAGCGCCACCCGTGGTGTTCATGGAGAACATCATATACGACGCCTGCTTTGCGGTAGTGCCTGAGCAATACGCGCAGCAGTATTGGGAGCTTAGTCAGAAGGTAGTTTGCGATAGCCCATTCAAAGTGCCCGTGCTTATCGACGGCGAAGTAGCCGTAGGTAATTGGGGCAACATAAAGAAGATCGTCGATAACGACGTTATGAAAACTAAGGAGTTACTATGTCGTGGATATTAGTCGCGCCGTCACGCAGTACCGTCGTATTGCTTCGCACTGATAACATTAAGGCTATCGAGTTTGTACAAGGAACCACGCCGTACTTGGATAAGTACAGCGTGGTCGTGTCATACTACGGAGAAGAACCTACAGTGAACTTGTGCTACCAGCAACTCACCTACGAGGAGTGCATCGCGCTAGCAAGTTCACTGCCGAACGTTAGAAAATATCCAAGATCGTCGGCTTGGCGCTCCACTGCACGTCTGGTGCAAGCGTTCTACGCACGTATGCGTAGAAGCGTCCTGGGCCGTAAGTCATAGCAGAGTCGTCGATGACTACGGTAAACGTGCCATTCGTTGCCGTAGTCACCGTAGCTGCATGCGTAGCTACTGGCGTAGTAGAGCGGTCGAGTTTGTTGTAGACCAGCAAGTCCACCGTCGCCGTTGTTAATGGGTGAATCGTACCATCATCGTTGATGATACGCCCAAACAACGTAACGTTGCTGTCTTTAGGGAGGCGAACTACGTCGCCTTCTTTTCCGTTGATGAATGCTTTCATGTTAGCTCCTAGTGCAGCTTACTTGATGTAGATTTCTGCTGGGACGTTGCCGACGTACTCTAAGAAGCCAGTGCTTGGACCAGTGTACTTGACGTAGCCGTAGTACGGCGTGCCCGCGCCAGGACCGAAGTCCATATCGGTAGCTAAGAACGCCGCCGTAACGTAGCCGGCTGCAGCCGTAGTCAACGTACACGATTTAGTTTTGACGGCTGCGTTACGGCGATCCTTAGTATCATAGATGATAAAGTCTACGGTACCGCCGGTTACGTCGAACGGCGAACCGTCATCGTTGATTAAGTGGATGACCAGAGAGCGGGTACCGCCCTTAAACATAGCAAGGCGTGGGCCTTCGACGCCTTCAATGATAGCACGCATGATAAAATCTCCTGAGACGTGGATGATAGTCGCGGTATATGGAAGACAAGTGCCTAGGTTGCTATGAGTGTTGCGATTGTGAGTGGTATATGACACTGCCTGCAATAGGCTGACCCCCTAATTCCAAGTACGATCCGTGCGATATATCGGCGTATAGTCCGCAGACATAGCCACTAAGTGCTGCTGTATCTGCGGGCGATTCGTTAGGCGCGACATGGCTCCCGCCTAATGGATATTCGATGCTAGCAGGTGCATCCTTTATGTCGGCACTGTAGGTTACGATACCTTTGGCTACTACTTGCGACGGCTTGATCCAAGATACCATAGAGCTAACCGAGCCAGGGAGTGCCGGTGTAGTTGCCAATCCTCCAGGCGGAGGTAGCACATAATTAGGTAGGTCGAATAGTTGTGCGTATGTACCTCCTAGTGGCGGGGCGGCGCATATCCATTGTGTAGGAGTTACTTGCCTGCTTACGGCCCTATCTCCTTGCGGCTCAATAGCGTGAGCAGTTATTAGCGTGGTATGTGCTGCACTACCAAATACGCTTATCGCGCTTGTCCATATAGGCACCGATATTGGCATGTTAGGAGGACACTCAACGGATGCTGCTCGCTGCCCTGCGTATATGAGTCCTGCGGATATATTGTATGGAGGATCATATCCAGGGTTTTCTATGTACAGCGTGACCGGGACAGGTAATTTATTAGTGTATGTTACTTGTAGATCTCCGTAAGCTATTAAGTCAGCCCCTTGGCTATCCGAAGCTACAACACTAGGCACGGACCCTGTAATAGCGAAGTCAGGTAAGTCTGGAATTACCGCAGATAAGAACCACGGCACTCCGCACTTCTTCTTTAGCTCGATTGGCGCGGCGCACGTAGGCTTAGTCATGTAATAGGCGGAACTGGCACACGCTTCTACATCGGCCCTACCAGGGAACTTAGTAGGCCCAACCAATAATCCCTGTGGTGTATTCCAATTCAAGGCTGTAAACTCTAGGCTAGTTTCTCTAGTGCCGTCGTTTAATACGAAGTCGCCTTTGATTTTTATGCTGACAGTTACCGGATCAATCGGAGCCGCGCTTAGTTTGAACCCTATCAATTTAGGCGCTTCATCTACCCATTTAGTCCATACTTTACTAGGCATTACGGCATCTCCACACCAACTACGTCGGTAAGATCCTTACGATACACGCTTACATCGAGCACGTCTGTTGAGCTTTCAGTCGCAGTAGACTTGCCGTCTACTTTCTTGCCGTACACGCGCCATGTGCGTTTAATCATTATGCGTAATCCTCGATACGTTGTAGACAGTGGCTTCTGCGCGAACCATAAGTAATTAACAGACAAGACTAGATGCGGAGTAGGTAATACAACATCGAGTGGGTTCTTGTCGGGGATCGCCCCAGAAGTATCGCCACTTAGTTGCGCGCCACGGTCGGATAGTAAGCAGGTGTAATTCTGCGGATCACCTTCGTCGTCGATCCATACTTTATATGTGAAACCGCCGGTAGTCAAGAAGTCCCAACGAACTACTAAGTCAAACTCGCTAGTCTTGGCCGCCGTGCTGTCGATCGTGATAGACGGAACACGTGGTAGATAGAAGCTCATGGGATCGTCTATGAACTCGAAGCCCGGATCGACCACTACGTCGATATTACCGCCGATAGGTGGTGCTACATTAGGATCAGTTGGAGGCAGTATAGGCCCCGCAGGAATATCAGGTGGGCCGTATATATGAATGCCGCTAGCGTCTACCCGTTTCTGCGATGTACGCATGAACAAATCGACGTACGGAGAACGTATATCAAAGTTGTAAGTCACTGATTCTACGACGCACTGCGCCCCTACGATGTAGAACTTGTTGTCCGTACGCTTACGAATAAGCATGCGGCCCTCGTCTGAGTATGCTACGTTGGTCCCGCCATCTGATATGGCAGGAAACTCATCTACGAGTACAGGGTCCATCGCCTCCCATTTGCACTCGTTAATGTGCAACCTAGCACCAAGACGACGTTGCGACAAGGTGTACCCGCTGGCATGTCCTATAGCTAAGGAAGCGCCGATACCTAGCCCAAAGCTAACCATGTCATTGATTAGGTCAAAGTGGTACTCGACTTGCCGTTGATTTGGTTTGATGGCGCGGTTAACCGTAGGCTTAACTATTGGGAAGTTAGGGTCTTCCCATCCGCCGTACGTGGCGGTGTAGTGCATGTCTAGGTACTCGTCGCCATCTTCGGTAATCGAAGTACGCAGCTTGCCGATAGATACCTTCGTACTGTTCTCCAGTATAGTTGAATTGTTGAGTACGTCGTAGGGCGGCGCCCAATAGTCCTGTGCTGCTACCGTTATAGTTGGGTCGTCTAGATACATGGCGACACCGACTAGCGACGCGCCCCCACGATCCCAGGATATAGCCGTTCCGGTTTGGTAGCATATCTTGTCTACCAACTCAGTCAGACTCATCTCCCTGTTAACTAGGCAGCCGATAAAAGGTGTCCAGTTCTTATCCGCTTGCAGTACTATCTCTGTACGCGGCGCTAAGTTTCCACGGAGTAGCTGCGCTAACTTCGGAGCCTCCTGGCGTATGATCTCGCCTAGTATCTTATCGGTGCGAGATGCATTAAGATCATTCGTCTCTGTTGCGTATAGCGCGTCTGCATATACGGTGTTGTTAACCGCACCAATACCTAGCTCAGTAGGAGGGGCGGTAAGGCGTATCTCGCATAGGTCCGTCATATCGAACTCTGTAACTCGCTGGGTTACAGAGGTGACCATAGAGTTAGGGATACGTATTAGGCGGCCATCGCCTTCGCAGTAGACGCGTCCCGCGTCGAACTTGGAATACCCGTTGCGTATGTACGACGTATACGCAGGAGACGCTGCAGGCTCGATGCCGACTAGCTGCCACGCTGCGCCTACGCTTCCGCCGCCTACTACGAATGTAGTAGGGTCTACAAAGAACAGCCGCGCTTCCCTAGGTGTGTTGAAGAACTTCATCCATTTGAACGGATCTGCGCCCCACATTATATTAGTGCCGGGAGCAGAGTAGCCGCTGTTATCCGTGGCGTTATAGAACGTAGATATAGTCGAAAAACTTTTGTACGCCTGCGAGTGCGAAGGATCGCGCCACTGGTCATGGCTGATAACGTTAGGCCGCCCAGAGATTAGGCCACGAAGTTTCACCGTTCGATTAGTTACAAGCTCGCCGTACTGTGGATTAGGGTATGGGCGATAGAACCATATGTCGGCCTGCATGTACCCGTTGGCGTCCAAAACAACTTTGTCAGCGTTAGGTATTACCGTCTGCGTCTCGCTGTATTGGATAGTGCTATAGCTAGGCGGAAGTCCAGACGGACCTCCGCGCCATTCAGACGGTGGTTTATTGTCGAAGGTGTCAGCGTAGGCACCTACCTTAGCGTAGTAAGTATTTCTCGCCGTTACGGTAAGGACCACACGATTATTTACCGTGTCGTGTGCTAACGTACCAGCGATAACCTCCTTGTCTGCCATCATAACGCGCGCTATACCACCGTAGTCAGTTAGATACTTAGCAAGTTGCACAAGCATGCCGCCGCGCTGCGCGTTATTTTCCAGTATGATGGTAGTTGATGAAGAAGTGTAGTCGGAGCGGACTTGTCCCGTAACGCCAGTAATGTCGCCCTTAATATCAAACGACGGGTAGGAGTTAAGCAGACGTACACGTGGGATCTGCCCGTACACTTTAGGCATGATCGTAGCGTTGAACCACGGATTGTAGGATAGGAATACGTCAGGCAACGGCTGATCTTCGACCGCGCCGACCACTTGATCCTGTGCTAGGAACGCATCAATAAGCTCCACTTCATGCATTCCGTCTTCTTCTGACCACGATACGTCACTCTCTAGCTTGAATACACCGTAGTGTGCGCCGGACTTAATATCCTCTGCGGTAGCTACACGATCCGTGCTGTATACGGAGAAGTACAAACTATCGAAGTTTTGCCCGCCATGGTAGAACTTCTTCTGAATCGGCGGGGCAACTAATGGAGAATTGCCGTCTACCGATGAGCAGAAGCTCAGCTTAGCAGTAGCTCGCCGCATACCTCCGCCAGATTGAGGGCGTGCGGACGTTATAGATACTGAGTCCAGGATGTGCGCTACTTCCATACGGTGCGTGCCGATCTGCACCACCGCTATATCATCGTCGCCTTCCTGCGCCCACGCCGCAACCGGATCTTTAGTTAGGTCGTCGTATATAAACACGCACACGAACGGCGCGGACGATGCGGTTACTTGCTTATGTGTGCCTACGCTTCTCATATAGACAGACCTCCAATGCGCGTTACGTTAGTAGGTTCGGGACATTCGGCGGATGGAGCAGGAATTATTGTTTCGCCGCCGTTCTCTATTCCGACACGCTGATCTCTTGTAAGTCCGTCTATAACTTTAGCTTTAGTAGTGTCATACGCAGTAGTTGGATCTTGCATGAAAGCGTCGGTTATAACTTCTCTAGGTATACGGCGTGACACGACTAATCCGGTCGTCCACCCAGCCGCTTGTACGGTTAAAGCGAACACTAAGTCGTAAGGATTATGTATGTCCTGCTCAGTTACAGTCGTTGGTGTCGCCAGTAGGCGTGCATCCAGTGCCGCAGTCATGGCAGTAGTTTGTGGCTCTTCCGTATAGATAGGCGGCCAGTGCCTAACGTACGGAGTAGGCTCGTTCGACGGTTTAACTCCGCGCAAAGAGAAGGTAACATCCGCATGGTTAAGGCTCCCAACGCTGGTTACCAATCGTTTAACGGTTGGGTAAGTCTGCACTGGAAGCAAGGAAGTACAACGATGGAGGCTCATTAGGTGTACGTCGAATAAGGCCGCGCTCTTAGTGGTTACGTCATAGACGTAGACAAGCCAGCTCTGTTGCTTTTGCTTACCGAATAAGATGCCCTCTTTGCTCACCGAATACACCGACCAGTACGGCTCTATCCTGCGACGTGTGGATAGGTCTAGCTTTTTGCACACATGCTCGGGTGCATGTGGATGGTCTGAGTTAAGTATGTGCGCGGCTAGGCTCATACAGCCATGGCCTCTAGCACAGCTGCGCTTGAACCTAACTTGTAGCGCCTTAACATAGCCGTAGGCATAGGATCTTCTACGATAGTAAGCCCAGCGTGCGCCGTCATTGTCCACTTTAGCTGAATACGCTTATCAAGTCCTGTCCCGTCTAGGCCGATGGTCAGGACGTGCCCGCCAGCCGGTTGCGGGCCTACCGTGCCTAGAGATTGAACGTTAAACCCTACCTCGCCTACGTTCGCAGGATCGCCACCCTGCACTACGCTAATCATAAATAACGCGGTAACTAGCTGCCTGTTAGCACCACCAGATGAGATGAAGTATTGCAGCGTGCATAGCCATAGCATCGCACGCCAGTCCGAAACCTTAAACTGATCTATGATCTGTGGCAAGAAGTCGGTGTCTCCTACTACCCAGAACTCTGGACTATGCGGCGAACTTTGATCTTGTCGATGAATCTGTAGTCCAGTAGACAAAGCGGCGTCGCGGATCGTAGGGTCTACTATTACGGTGGTAGTAAGCGGGACTTCTGGCGGCGCTAGGCCAGGCGCGGGCTGCTCTAGTATGAGCAAACTAAGCGAGAAGCTCCACAACACCACCGATTTACTACGTTTGGTTACTAGGCCGGTATCCTCGTAGTCGATGCCATTGTCAGCGATTACTCTTACTTCTTGTTCCACGCCGTATACGTCGCGGTATTTAACCTTAGCCATGCCCCATTGCACAAGCTCTAGGAATGATACTAGCTTATCTTTGTCTGGTGTAGGTATGTCTCGGAACTCCAGCGTAAGGCGCGAATCCATGTTGCGCCCACGATCAATAACCTTTACATTGCCAGCCCTAGTGCGAACGATGGTCTGGTTACGTGCGCGTAACTCTTTGTTGCCTTCTTCTGGAGCTTTTAACTCTACATAGTAGACAGCCTGCGTAAGAGGTGCAGAACTAGGCCACCACAGGAATACCGTGGTGGCCGCTTCTTTGGTCAGGTCGTCTACTGTAGTGGGCATTAGTCCGCCGTTATCTTGCTGTTTCTGGTTTTGTTATCGTAGCGCGAAGGAGGCGCAGTGTTGTTACGCTGCGCGGATTGGATCTTATCGTAGACAGCTTCGACTAATTCTTTCTTAGACTTATCCGACAGTGTGCCGTCTATCTGTAGCTTAACTGCTGCGTCTAATTGGACGCGCTCAACCACCTTGCCAGCTTCGATCTCTTTCAGAGTAGCGCGAACTATGTCTTGCTGGCTACGAACCGTGGCGTTAGGTACAGCACCTAACTCACGATCTCGTTCCGCGAATATACCGCCTTGCTCTCTTCTGTCGAATGATTTGTTGAGTGCCATAGCTACAGAGATGTCCTCTTGGAACCCTCTCTCTGCACGACCTGCGCTAGACTCACGGGTAGCCCCACGAACCGCTTCTGACGCAGCGCGGAATCTACCTAGCGCAGCATTGAACTCTTCCCTCGTGCCGCCACGTTTGATCAGCGCATCTAGGTCGCCCTTAGCTGCGTCACGCTGCTTCTTACCAGTGCGTGCGCGTGCTGACGGATCATCGCCGCCCATAGCTAGCTGCGAGTCTGCTAGGTCAGCCATCAACGAGGCTTGCACCTGCATTGAAGCCTTAGTAGCAGCTTCTAGTTTGTCGTTAAAGTCCTCGACAATTCTAAGTTTACGTCGTTGCGCTTTTTCGTAGTTACTTACGTCCTCTTTGTATAGCTTATCGGCAATCGTAGTGAACTCCTTGATCGCCTCTCTAGCATCGCGGTCGCGCTTTTCTTCGGCCTTGGCTTTCTCTGCTCGCTCCGATCGCGTAGGGCCTGCCATTGCCGCAGCTCTGGTCGTACTTATCTTAGCGTTGATGTCGTCGATCTCGTCTAGTATAGGCTTGAACACGCCTCTAGCTTTAATATCGTCGCGCAGTTTCTTTACAAATACTGCGAACTCTTTTTCTGCGTCGGCGAGCTTAGTGGTAGCTAAAACTATAGCCGATGCGTCGCCGTTAAGTTTGGCGGCGTCTAGTTCGTCCATTAACGGCGTTAGTGTGGTGGACTTCCTAGCCTGTATTTCTTTTTCTGCGTCGATCACTTGTTGCCGCTGGGACTCCAGCAGAAGCGCACGCTTGATTTCTAACTCTGCTTCTAGGTCGTCTAAGTATTCCTTCTGTTTCTCGTCGATACGGTCCGCCATCTGGCGCTTGCCCGCACGAGTAAGTTCCTCTAGTGGCTTCTGCACTTTGTACAGCGATTCGATAAACTTTCGCGTATCTAGGTCCAGAGTTTTCAAATCGTCGTTTACTGCGCGCAACGTTTCTTGGGCTTTGTCGGTTACTCCTTTAGCTAGGGCCTCTTCGATTACGCCCTGCCTAAACTTCTTCTTATTGTTGTACTCACGTTCGCTCGCATAGGGGTCAAACGGGTCGAACCTTCCACCAAGTCCAGTACGTTCGATTGGGGTTAATTTAAGTAGCTCGTCCTTATCAGTTACACCCTTACCTATCGCCTCCCTGTACTTCTTCATCAACTCCGCTTTTTCGGCGTTAACCTGCGCTCGCTTAGCGACGTTAGCATCAAGGCTACCGTACATAGCGATATTTATCTTGTCCGATAGCCACGAACCTGCCGACTCCATTTCGGAGTATACGCTTCGTATACTCTTTCCTACGTTACTCCATAGTGTATTCTGTGCGCGCTCTGCGGCGGTTGCGGCCATTCCTACATCGTTATACGATTCGCGTACATCCTTAAGTAAGCGCAAAGCGTCGATGGCAACACTAGCACCGCGCTTAGCGCGCTCTTCTGGGAACAGATCGCCTATAAGCTCGCCGCTTCCGCCAGTTACACGCAGTAAATCTTCGACTACAGTTACTAAGGTACGCCCCGCAAACGCAGCATCTCCAGTAGCAATGCCCATTTTATCTAGTTCGGCTTTGGCTTTCTCGCTTGGACTCACCAATCCGTTAATAAACTGAGTCATAGCAGTTACGGCGTTAGACGCGGTTAATCCGCGACGAGTTAACACGGCGACACCCGCAGCTAGATCTTCTAGGGTAAGTCCAGCCGCTTTACCGATGGGGAGTAAGCGCCCGAAGTTAGTGATAAGATCGCCTACGTCTACCATACCTTTATCGACGGTGTTGAATAGGATGTCGTTTGCCCGCTCTAGCTCTCCGATAGATAGTTGGTATGAGTCCTTGAACCCTGCTAGGATACGTGTGGCTTCGTCTAAGGATGTGCCGATGCCCACCGAGAGTGTAGCGGCTTGTCTGGTGAATCGCTCAAGCTCGTTACCCTCGACGCCAGACGAGAGTGCGGACTTAAACGCCTTAACTACTTCCACCGTAGATATGTTGAACTCGCCAGCTAGGCGAACAGCACTTTCTTTTGCCGCGTCTAGACGTGCAGCTAGAGCGCCGCCGCCTACCGATGCCCCAGCTAACAGCGTGGACATCTTTGCTAGCTCTACGTTTAGTTCTTTACCTGCGGCTAGCAGCCCACCAACGACAACTACAGGGATAGCAGCCCCGAAAGCAGTCATCGCGGTGGTGGTCTGTATTGTCGATGCGCCTAGCATTTGCATGCCGTTCGCCGCCGAATACAGCAATCCGGCAGAGGTGAAGTTGCCAGTAGCACCGGCGATGCCTGCACCTGCACGCAAGCCTGCACTTACGTTTGTAGTGGAGGTGCTGCGAGTTAACGGCGCACCACCTGGAGTCATTACGCTAGCAAACTGCGCGGCGTCTGCGCGTAGCTGCTTCTGCATGCGTGCTTGTTCGGCTAGGCCTTCCTGCCTATAACGGTGCAACTCACGCGCTTCAAGTAACTCTTGTGCGCGTGCGGCTTTAAGCTGCGCCGCCACCGCCGCATCATTACGACGCTGCTCTTCCGCTTCCTTTCTAGCTAAAGCACGCCGTGCTTCGGAGTTGATGCGATCAAGCTCAGCCTGCTTTTCTGCTCTAGCTTTAAGCTGCGATACGACCGCAGTCTCGTTACGTCGCTGTTCTTCTACTTCTTGTCTAGCTAGAACACGACGTGCCTCTGAGTTGATACGATCAAGTTCAGCCTGTCGTTCGGCTCTAGCTTTCAGCTGCCCAGCTATAGCCGCATCATTACGACGCTGCTCTTCTACTTCTTGTCTAGCTAGAACACGACGTGCTTCTGAGTTAATACGATCAAGCTCAGCCTGCTTAGCAGCCGCTTCTTTAGCGCTTTCCTGCCTATAACGGTTGAGTTCCTTGGCTTCCTCTCTAGCAGAGGCGGCTATGTCCTTCTGTACGTTCTTGTACGCCTTCTCTAGATCCACCAATAACGGACCGACAGACGTTTTGAACTCTAGAATAGCCAGCTTGTCTAGGTCGGATTTAGCCTTGCCGAACATCGCCTGCGCGGTGTTCAGCCCTACATTGAACTGCGATAGGTTAACTCGCAGGTTGATAACTTCTTCGTATTCGTAAGCCACGTGCTACCCTCTAGGTATAGTGCAGTTTAATAGCTCTACTTCTTCCTGCTCTCGAAGCTCTTCGTAGGCCAGCAGTTTAGTCTTAGCTTGTCGATCCAGGCCCTCTAAATACTCAACCGGCTGGCCAAACCGCTCGCATACCCTGAATAGTAGGTACTCGATGGTGCGACCAGCCGGTTGAGATTTACGCTCTATCTCGTTCTTGATAGATAGAGTATCGGCAAGCTCTGCTAAAAAGTCTTCTTTGCTTCCGCAATCTCGCTAGATTCGATATGCGTCGCGGCGTTAATAGCAGACATCAACTGGCCAATGTCACCCTCACTGAACCCAGCGTGCTCGAACTCTTTCGCAATAGCGCGTAACCCTACTACAGTATCCGCGCTGTTCTCGAACACTAAGCCTTCGGTAACGCCTAGGCAGTGGTACAAGTAGAAGAACTTTTGCAAGTGCAGCCACTCGTCAAACGCTGCTAAGTAGTTGGGGTCGTCGTAGTTCTTTTCTACTTTCTCGCCGCCACGTACAGTAGAGATGCCGGTACTTTTAGTGGGCGGGGTGGGGCGAGGATTCACTACTTCGTAGGCACGCTGAATGCCTACCGGGAATCCGGTAACGCGCAGAGTGATGGGTGCTACGCCTTTGCGTGCGAGCACCACATCTACGACTTCGCGGATTGCGATGTTAGTTCCGTTCAACTTCATGTTACACGCCTACGTAGGTAGCAGATACTTTAGATTGCAAGCAAGTGCCTTTTACGCTGATCACACTGGCGTCGCCTGCTTCCTTAAAGTCCTTACTGCTAGCGAAGAAAGACGTGAAAAACAAGTCTTCGTAGTTGGCAGGATTGCAAGGATCAGCAACACGGTAGCGCAGATTGATAGCGTAAGGCCCGCATTCATCCGTACTAACCCAACCAGCGTTTAAGGCGTCTTGCGTGCCGTTCAACACGTCGATAGGACTAAGGCCAGCGCCCGCCATCAAGTGGTTCCACTGCATGAACTTGAACGAGAAGCTAACTTGAATAGCTTCTTCATCACCTAGCTTACGACCAATAATCTTACCGCGAGACTTGATGATCGTTTCTGGCTGTGCCTCGGTAAACGATAAGTCGCCATCCATGATGTCGATCACTAGGCGTTTAGGCGTTGGAGAACCGTCTTCGATGAAAAGCTGCGCGTCGCGCAGGTTACGAACTTGAGCACTCATGTGTCATCCTTTGGTTTTATTATCATAGCGTCACACAAAAGCACTGCGGCTTGTACGTGCAACAGAGGTGTGCCAGGAGCGGCTATCGGCTTCGCTGCCGACGTAGTTGATCTTAAATCGAGAAGCGTCATCTTACACTCTTTGAACCTGATGCAAGTGTTTTGTAGAGCGTAGTCGCGCTGGTGCATGAACGAGCGGTATGCGGAAGCTAGCTCGTAGTGACGATGGAACTTTCGATCCGTTCGCTGCGCTGACTCTAAGGAGTAGCAAGTTAACTGGAACGAATAGCAATCAATTACCTCAGAGCGTCTACACACCTTCGGCTCTACGTTCAACAGCTCGAATGCCAACCACTCCTCCACGCCGTCAAGCCTAGGAACTTCCAATCCTTTTAGGATTATGCGGTGCCCATCAGTAGGCGCTACTAGACGGGACGTAGTCTGTAGCTCAGACGCTAGGTACAGATAGATCTTATCAACCGTTACGTCTGCCACGTGCTATCCTCTCGCGTATACCTTCGCGTCTAGTTAGGTGCTTCTTCCATGCAGCGAATACGAAGTGTGACTTCGCAGGCGAGTTAGGCTCAGTAATGCCGTACTCCAACCACTTCAAGTAGCTACCCCACTGCGGGTTTACGATTGATATGTTTAGCTTCTGGGTCTGCTCTACCTCTAGCTGCCATCCAGACTGCCCAGGCATATTACCTATGATATACCCGGACGCCTTGTGCCCTAGGTACATATTGCGCTTGCTCGATCCTACGGAGTTGCTGAACACGCCAGCCGCCGCTCCCGTATCAATCGGAGTGTTGTCGATTATGTCCTTAATTAAATACTCTACTTCGCGCACATAGTATACTTCGTATGCGCGTGGGTAGTAGTTAGCTATGTCGCGTATTAACGAGTCGAACCCACGACGATTCGTGCCCTTAATTGGTAGGATTGGACCAGCCATTAGGTGGCCTTAGAGCAGCCTAGGCGAAAGCGCGTCCCTAGCGTAGCGTAGTCCACCATCTGCACGATCCACACAGTGTTATCCCGAATACGCAGAATGCTATCACCCTCTAGGATTTTTAGTTCTGGCAGTGCAGGAACTTCGACAACAACGTCCCAACGTGCGAACTCGTCTTTCTGTACGCCCATCTTGCGGTCGTAGATGGTAGCTACCGCGCCGTTGTTGCGGTTCGCCGATTGTCGGAATAGGCAGCCATTGATCGTGGTGCGCTCAATAGTCCTCTCAGCTACTCCAGTCTCGAAGTCTAGTGTAGCTACGTCGCTATTGTGCGCTATCTCAAGCGATTCGGTCCCGTCGAATATAGCTAGGTCGTCGGTCAGCCCGGCTAGGAAGTTAGAGGTCGGCGGAACGAACTCCACTTACAGGTATCCCTGTGTTTCAAACTCGTACGGGCCTTCCAGTTTACGCAGCATCTCTTCTGCGGCTAGAAGTTGCTCGCGTAATTGTTTTAGGTAGGCTCCCCATTCTACTTTTTGTCCGTCGATTTCGTATGTCGGCTTATGTGATGCCGACAACTCCCCGATGCGAAGCACGAGGTTATCCCGTATCGTAGTCCAAGCATCTAGTAGTTCTTCATCGGACATCGGCATGTGGGTGCCCTCTACTAAGAAAGAACCCTCGCAGTTACGCGAGGGTTGCTAGCTACCTTATAAGGTAAGTGTCTATTACGCCACGTCGCGGCTACGAGCCATCTGCCAAGGAGCGTCAACGTAGGCGACGCCACGTTCCGAGCCACGGAACTGCATAACAATATCGCGCTCGAACTCCGCCGTGTCGTTACTGTTCGCTTGTATCATAGCGAACGGGAACAACGTGCGATAGCGGAACGCCTTACGCGGGTTGCCCATGTACCAGTAGTTACGTGCGTTAGCAGCAGAGACGCCGCCTTCGTTTACCAGCAGCCAATCCAGCCATTGGCTAGTAACAACACGCAAGCCAGCGGTTAAACGCGCAGCTGGACTTGCGCTGATAGTCGTAGTCGAGCTGCCGCTAGGTTGCGTACGCACTTCGGTAGCAGTCAAGATACTGCGTGCTGTCATTTCCTTAAAAGGCGAGACGATAAGCGTATCCGGCACAACCATGATAGGCTCTGGCTTATCGGTACGGTCGTCCTTCATATTTGTAAACAGAGCATTCACGTCGTCTAGGTCGCGCCAATCCACGAGTGGATTAGAGTCAATCGAGTTGATGCGGTTGCCGGTCGTCAGGTAGGTATTGGAAGCTACACCGTTGCGGTTGTAGTTGTTATCCAAACCAAGAACAACGCGCAGGATGCGCTTGTCTTTGTTCTTACCTAAGATTTCACCGACTCGCTGTGCCGAACTCATGGCATCGCCAGTTTGATCGAAGAAGATCATTTCCTTGGTGATGCCAAACTTCAAGCCGCGCTTTTCACTCGAAGGCAAGTCTTGGTAGTCTTCGCCGAACTTGACGTTCGGGAACTCTTCGCCTTCTTTCACAATCTGCGCGTCGTCATTTACTGGCGAAGTCGCGGCTTTACGGACGCGATCAGTGCGAGCCGTTTCCTCAGTAACTAAGCTAGAGCCTACCAACTCTGGCGCTTGGTAGGTCTGCAAGCCAGCTTCGAGTACGAGCAACTGCGTAATGTTAGTGAACGCAGACAAGTTGACCGGGTCTACGGCTTCGCGCAACTTAGCAAAGCTGTCGCCGCTAGTCGCCATGTCAGCGTAGGCTTCTTTTCCGAGCGTAGCGATAGCTAAGTCTTGTAACGACAAGTTACGCAGTAACTCGCGGTTTTCTTTTTTCTTTAAGGTGGTTTCAAGTTCGGAGAACGCGGCGCGGCGCGCTTCCTTGCCCTTGATGTGCCCGTACAGGCTAGTTAAGTTGCTCATTGGTGGTCCTTATTAGGTGCGCTTAGGAATGGTTTTGGTGATGGTCGCTTTGATGCGCGTAGTATTCGAGCGGTTTTCAGTCACCCAGAAGATGATGCTGGCAGCGTCGGAGGTGACGTTTACCGTTTGCAGCAGCGCGTTACCTGCTGCCTTCGCAGGACGTAAACCTTGACCTACTTGGTAGTTGCCGAGGGTGCAGTCTAGCTCGAACTCACCATCTTGATTCACGAGGATTGTGATGTCGCGCAGATCGAGAGGCGCGTCTTTGTCGGAGCGCCCACTAGCTACGCCGATAAACGCAGCGGCGAAGTTACGGCAGGTGGTTTGCTCGTCAGTAGTCCAAGGATACGCAGTTGCAGGTACGACTTGCGTAATGGTGCCGCTAGTCGTGCTAGAAAGTAAGTCGCCTGGTTGGATGTCGTTTTCTTTGGCACCAGTATAAGAGACGAGTTTGACGGGGTAGTGTTTCCCCAGCGTGGGGCCAGTGCGGTGAATGTGTGGCATAGTGTATTCCTTACTTAGCCAGGGCTTGCTTGATTAAGTCTTCGCTAGGGAGCGAGAACTTAGATTCAGCTTGCGGTTGTGGTTCTTTGGTCTTCTGCGTACTTTCAGATACGAGAACCGAAGTGGGCGCGCTAAGCAATGCCTTGCGGTCTTCGACAAGCGAACGAGCGGTAGCGTCGTCGCCTTTGCGTACTGCTTCGCGTACTAAGTTCACGAATACAGCGGCGCGATTAGCGTGCGGAATCGCGGAGAGCACTTCGTCAACTTTGTTGGTGATGGTAGACTCGCGGGCTACGGCCTCGCTAGCGATAGCCGAAACTAGGTCGGGCCGAGCCGCCGAGAGTTCAGCCAAGGTCAACTTCGTGATGTCCATGTCGTCCTTCGTAACTCCTTCTTGGGAGTTGGTTAATTGTGAGAGTTCTTTTATAAGGTCTTTGTAGATAGGCAAGATCTTTTTAATGGTATCGTTTCTCGATGCCTTCTGTGGATCACTGCGAACAGGATACATCTCAGACCATACTAGCGTACTAGCAGTGTCAACGATGCGGTAGAGTTTATTTTCGTCGTCTACCGAAGCGATCCTATCGGCGATAACGCCTTCCTTGAATAGCTCAGTAGTAGTGTTGCCGTCGATAACAAAGTCAACCGAAGCTACGTCTTTAATCTCTACCACAGAGTTAAGGTCTTTGCGGTAGCGCAAAGCTGCTTCGTGTGACATCATCAGCTTGTCGGGGTAGTTCTGCGCCCACCACCTAACGGACTCGAAGTAGGGATGCTTCGGATCTAGCTGGATGTTACCTACTGCGCCTACGCCTTCTTTGTGCTTAACGGTGCTAGGAATGATAATTCCAACGCGGTCCTTTGGATTGCGCGGCTCGTTGCCTACGCCGTGGCCTAAGAATACGTTCACATTGTCGTACTGTTTGCCTTCGACGGCTTTGCGAATAGCTTCTTCTGCGTAGGTATACGGCACCTTGGAGTCGCCGAACCGATTAGCCTTGCCGATTAACCCGATTAGGTGAACGTTATGCAGCACGGAGCTATCGTCTAGCTTAGCCTCTCGCCCAATAGAGCAGCGCACCGTTTCGCGTAACAGGTCAATGTGCATCGTGTCGCTCCAAAGCCACCGTTTCTTCGGTGGCGCGTTTACGGTATCCGTTGCCTAGTGCGCGAGTAAGTGCCTCGATAGCTCGTGCGCTACGTTCGGCTACGCGAGCTAGTTCCTCCGCGTGCCGTCCTTCTAGCGCATGAATACGTGCCACGCACTCATCTTCGCGCTTACGGGCTAGCTTCTCGCGGGTGACTTCTCTTGCGTCTTCACGCAAGATACGATCTTGTTCGTTCTTCCTGGCTTCGCGGCGCGAAGTCCAGTCAGTATACAAACAATAGCAGAGTACCATCCCTAGGGGACCGTACTCGCTGATAAGGTTTACAACTACAGCGGATACGGCCTCTTCCTGCATTCGTGGCAGTATAGGCCGCAAAAGGATACGTCAATAGTCGAGTAATGCGAGTGCGTACGCAGTATCTATAGTGGGCTTCTTGTACACGTTTAGAGTTAACGCATTCGCCGTGGCTCTGCCAGTGCCTCTCGCGGTAGCTCGCAGGGGCAGGTGTGCCTGTGCATCTAGATTTGCCAGTGCCCAACTGCGCGACTCGATGCTAGGGTAAAGATAGCCTTCTGTGTACTTAACAGATACGTCTATATCGACTGCATCTGACGTGCCCAAGCCAACTACGAGGTCGCCGCGACCTAAGATAGCTGAAAGCTCCAGGTACTTGTAGTCGCGTGTGCGCTTTGGGGCTGAGGTTAGCAGTACGCCGCCAGCCTTAGTTTGCGCTGGTTCTGCTTCGGCAATGCCCAATAGCCCCGCTGTAGCAATGTACAGCGGGGTTCTCTTTAGTAACCCTTCGGACGTTATTCCTAGGCTTAGGCGCATTAGACGCGCTGCGCTGTGGTAGTCGTCGTGCCGTCGCCACTCAAGTTAACCGTGATTCCGCCAGCCACCATACTGGTAGGCGTAACAGTTAATGGAGCGGTGGCGTCTAATCCACGTAACTTGTGTAGCTCTTCCACTTGGGTACGTAGCGCACTGCTATCAGCGATTGCCGGAGTGTTCGAGTAGAACGCGATATTGAAGAACTCTCCGCCTAAGTAGGTTCCATTTTCCCGTGCTCCGCGACCGTCACCGCCTACGACGACTCCAGTAGAGCCTAGGTTACGTATCGTGATGCTGTTGTCGAAGATGTAGATACTTGTGTCCGGGGCCAAAACGTAGTTTGCGAACGCGCCGAGCGCGCCAGCCTGAGCATACAGGGTGTATACGTAGCTAGCGTAGATGGTCTTCCAGCCTATGGTAGTACCGCTAGTTATCTCAATATCAACTTCTGCATTATTCCAAGTGATGCCAGTTACGCCTGGACCGTATACGCCGTTAGATACGTACACGTTGTTTACTTCGTGCGTTACTGTGGCAGACACTCCGCTCGCCGAGAAAGTGACTGACGTTTCGTATAGGTAATACGCATATGAAGACACAGGGTTCATAACACGTATAAGTAGCTGCTTATCTCCGGTGTACACAAAGTTGCGCGTAAACGTGTAATCGTTATGTATCTCGTCTACTAGGTCTACGCCGTCAGTAGCGTTTCGGATGTATACACGAGAGCCGTAAACTAGGTTAGTTAGAGTTATAGGTTTACTAATTGTGTCGTCGCGTACAAATGTAGCGCCAAGCACTAGGTCATTGATGATTAGACCAGGACGGCCACCTGTAATCACCGTAACTGTTCCGGTGGTTGCGGCTACGGTAACGTCGGCTGCGTTTCCGTTAAACGTCCAGTTAGTGATGTCGTATGTTCCTGGCTGGTCGATGTACAGCCCTTGTGTCGCGCCAGTTATCTTAAACGTAGACGGAATGGTAGAGAAAGATACGCGAAACGCGGATAAAGCCTCACCTAAGAAGGTGCCAGGTGATGCCACTAGGATCGAGCCAGTAGTTCTCAGTCTCCCGGTAACGTCGGAGCCTGTAATCTGCACCGATATTCCACCTATATCGGCGATGTCGCCGTCCATAGTAGCCGGGGTATGATTTATCCCGCGCCAAAAAGCATCGGTGGCGTTGTCGTATGCTAGGGCACACAAGATTGATGCTATTCTAGACGTTGCTCCGGTCGCTCCTGTACCTGTGATTATTAGCAGCCCGCCAGCAGGTTCTAAGAACATAGCTCCTGCTGCGATTGCGGCGGAAGCATCGGCGTAACTTAGCACCGCACCGGAAGATTTCGGAGACGCAGATACGAACGGTACGCCAGCAACGCCTTGATGCGCTGCGCGAAGATCTATATTCAGCAAGCTAGCAGCATACCCGTAGCCTACAGCGTACAGATTGTAAGCACCTTGATCGACGAAGCCTGCTCCAGATGAGTTGTGCGACACCCCAGTCGCACGTTCAGACTGTAGTAGCTCAGGCGTTGCCACTTTGGACACGAAGTTAACAGTGTAGGCAGATGCGACAGGCGGC
>JACCDR010274744.1_pt1 | contig 29628 bp, 30 predicted proteins | sample 7446431 | NCBI WGS metagenome assembly JACCDR01 (sample SAMN15323443, study PRJNA562643) | freshwater metagenome | isolation source: river surface water | place: USA:Blue River Watershed | collected 2017-08-17
CATGGAGGGTTCACGGAGGCGCGCCAACGCGCCGTCAACGAGGATGGAAATGATTATACTTAAGTATGAGGCCGTGGCGCGCGACCGGCTGCAAAAACTCGCGCCGGCGCTGCTTCCGTCGACCTTGTGCCGGATTACTTGCTTTTCATTCCATTGCGCGCCAATGATAGAAAGCTTGCGGCACCGGATGTAAATATCAAAAATATAACGGAGGGGTCATCATGGGTTTCGCGAAGTCGGGCAGGTGGCTTTGCATGCTGCCTGACCCTGCCCGGCGCAGCCGGAGCCGTGATCGATCTGCTGCGCAATCAGGACGACAAGGAATCGAAAATGACCCCGATCATCGAGCGTGAAAAATCCATGCGCAAGGCGCTGGAACTGTACGACCGCTACTGAGCCAGCGCACCCGGAAGGAATGCGATGAAGATCGTCGAACTCAAGCTGCATGTCCTGAAGAGCCCGCTCGCGGAGCCCTTCGCCTTTTCGCAGGGCTGGGTCTACCAGCGCTGTGCCACGCTGGTGGAGCTGATCACCGACGAAGGCATCAGCGGCTGGGGCGAGGCGTATGCGCAGGGACTGGAGCCGCCCGAGATCGGCGCGGCCGTGATCCATCATGCACTGCGGCCTCTGGTGCTCGGCGCCAACCCGCTCGACACCGAGGTGCTGTGGCACAAGATGTACCACCATACGCGCGACTACGGCCGCAAGGGTTCGGTGGTGGCCGGCATCAGCGCGATCGACATGGCGTTGTGGGACATCGCCGGCAAGGCGCATGGCCTGCCCGTGTGGCGGCTGCTCGGCGGCCGCTTTCGCGAGCGCGTGCAGCCGTATGCGACCGGCTTCTACCGCATCGGCGGCAAGGGCGAGGCGGACAGACTGGCTGCGGAAGCGCTGCGACATCACGAGGCCGGCTTCACGATGATGAAGGTCAAGCTCGGCTTCGGCGTGGAAGATGACCTTGCCTGCATGGATGCGATCGGCAAGGCGATACAGGGCAAGCCGATCCGCCTGATGATCGATACCAACCATGCGTACGGCCGCGCCGAGGCGCTGCGGCTGGGGCGCGCGCTCGAAGAGCATGACCTGCTGTGGTACGAGGAGCCGGTCGCGCCGGAAGACATCGACGGCTATGCGGAGCTGCGCAAGCAGCTGTCGATTCCGATTGCCGGCGGCGAGAACGAGCACACCGTGTTCGGCTTCCAGAACTTCCTCTCGGCCGGCGCGGTCGACATCGCGCAGCCTGACATCGGTTCCTGCGGCGGCATTACGGCGGCGAGGCACATCATCGCGGTCGCGCAGTCGCTCGGCGTGCGCGTCAATCCGCATGTCTGGGGTTCGGCCGTCGCGCAGGCTGCGTCACTGCAGGTGATTGCGGCGGTGCCGGTGGCGAACCATTCGCTGTTCGCGACCGAGCCGGTGCTTGAATACGACCGCTCTTCGCATCCGTTCCGGCAGGAGCTCGTCGCCGAACCGTTCAGCCTTCAGCACGGCTGGGTGCACGTGCCTGACCGTCCCGGACTGGGCATTGAAATCGACCGCGAGATCGTCGCGCGGTACGACTCGCTATGACGGCCGCCGTGCAGGTCGGCAAGCCCGACATCGTGACGCTCGGCGAGCCGCTGATCGAGTTCAATCATATCGACCGCGCATCATCGAGTTACGTGCAGGGCTTTGGCGGCGACATGTCGAATGCGGCGATCGCGGCGGCGCGGCAGGGCGCGCGGGTCGGCATTGTCAGCCGTGTCGGCATGGACCGCTTCGGCGAACTGCTGCTCGAACTGTGGGACCGCGAGCGCGTCGACACCAGCGCAGTCGCGCGCGACCCGCAGGCCAACACGGGCATGTACTTCATTTCGCATACCCCGCACGGGCAACTGTTGAGCTATCTGCGCGCTGGCAGCGCCGCCAGCCGCCTCTGCCCGGACAACCTGCCGCTGGATTACATCACCGGTGCGCGCTGGCTGCATGTGTCGGGCATCAGCCAGGCCATCAGCGCGTCTGCCTGCGACGCCGTGTTCGCCGCCATCGCCGCGGCGCAGGCGGCCGGCGTCAAAATTAGTTACGACTCCAACCTGCGACTGCAGTTGTGGCCGCTGGATCGTGCCCGCATCACCGTGCGCGCGACTGTCGCGCTGTCAGACGTGTTCTTGCCGAGCCTGGATGACATTACCGCATTGAGCGACGCAGCCAACGCGGAGCAGGCGATGCAGTGGTGCCTGGACGCGGGGGCGCGCATGGTCGTGCTCAAGCTCGGCGGCGACGGCGTGATGGTGCATGCCGATGGCGAGATTTTCAGGGTGCCGCCGCATCGGGTCGATGCGATCGACGTAACGGGAGCCGGCGACTGTTTCGCCGGCGCTTTCCTCGCAGCGCTGTGCGCCGGCGCATCGCAACGCGACGCAGTCGCCTACGCCAATGCGGCCGCGGCGCTGACGACCACCGGCTTCGGCGCAGTCGCGCCGATACCGACGCGGCGGCGCGTCGAGAAATTTTTCGAATCCGAGGCGAAGAAAGCGCAGTATGCCAACTGACTCCCGACTGACTCCGGGTTGGCCGCCTGGGCACCTGCCAGCGGCATCGTTCCGGTGCCGGTCATCGATGGCCGCGCTGCCGCGCGACGCGGTGCAGGTGGCTGACTGGACCGGGCTCGCGGCGCTCGCGCGGCAGGCGGCAGGCCGCCGTCCTGCGTAAGCGCAGCTCGCTGCAGCGCACATCGCCTTCGCCGCAGCGCGCGGGTATATTGCGCAAAGGCGCAGCCACTGCGCCGCGCCCCTGCCGTTTTTTGCCGTACCTCTGCCGTGTTTGTGCCGTGCTTGTGCCGTACTTGTTTCGCTATAAAACATAACAACGATTCAGGAGACACCCGATGCCCCGGTTCGTGCTGGCCCGCCTGTTGGCAGGTTTTGCCCTGTTGTGCGCTGTCCTTGCTCCGGCGGCTGCCGCCGATGCCTACCCGAATCGCCCGATCACGCTGATCGTCCCGTTCGCCGCCGGCGGCGGCACCGACGCGGTCGCGCGCATCATCGGCTCACTGCTGGAGAAAGAGCTGGGACAGCCGGTGAACGTGGTCAATCGCGCCGGCGGCAATGGCGTAGTCGGCCATGCGGCGCTCGCGGCCGCACCGGCCGATGGCTATACGCTGGGCATGGTCACCGCTGATATCGCCATGCTGCACTGGGTTCGCCTGAGTCCGCTGACGCCGCGCGACTTCACGCCGATCGCGCTGATGAACAACGATCCGGCCGGCGTCACCGTGCGCGCCGATGCGCCGTACAAGTCGCCCGATTACCCGCTGAAGGCAGGGCGCGCCAATCCCGGCAAATTCAAAGCTTCCGGCACCGGGCAGGGCGGCATCTGGCACCTTGCCTTGGCCGGCATGCTGAAGGACCTCAAAATCGAACCGGCGAGCGTGCCGTGGGTGCCGTCCACCGGCGCGGCGCAGGCGATGAATGACCTCGTCGCAGGCGGCGTCGAGTTCGTCACCTGCTCGCTGCCCGAGGGGCGCGCACTGATCGACGCCGGCAAGGCACGGCCGCTGGTCGTGATGTCGGACAAGCCGTCGTCGCTTTATCCGAACGTGCCGACGCTGAAGGCAGCCACCGGCAGCGGCTGGACGATCGGCGCATGGCGCGGCATCGGCGGGCCGAAGAACCTGCCTGCCGACGTGCAGGCCAAGATCGGTGCGGTGCTGAAGAAGATCGCGGACAGCAAGGAATTCCAGGGCTTCATGGCCAGTCGCGGCTTTACTGTCAGCTACGCCGATGCGCGCGGCTACGAGCAGTTCATGGCCAAAAGCGATACCGAGATGGGCACGGTGATGAAGGCCGTCGGCCTCGCCAAATAAGGGGCGGCGATGAAATTCAATGACGCCGTCAGCGGCGGCGCGCTGCTCGCGCTCGCGATCGCCATCCTTATCAACGTCGCCGGTTTTCCGGATATCCCGGGCCAGCAGGTCGGGCCGGCCGTATTCCCTGCGTTGCTGGCGCTGATGCTGGCCGGCTGCGCGCTGCTGATGATTGCCAAAGGGCTCGCGGAGGCGCGGACCGAGGCCTGGGTGCAGCCGGGGCGCTGGCTGGCTTCGCCGGTCCATCGCCGCAATTTCCTCGTTACAGTCGGCTGCCTGGTGTTCTACCTGCTCGCCTCGGAATGGCTGGGCTTCCTGTTGTGCAGCATCCTGATCCTGTGCGCGATGTTCCTCGCGCTGGCGGTGCGGCGCACGCTGGTTCTGCCGCTGGCGCTGATCATCACGCTGGCGATCCATACGGTGTTCTACAAGGGACTGCGGGTGCCGCTGCCGTGGGGCGTGCTGCAGGCATGGCAATGGTGAGGAGCGCACGATGACCGCTGCCGTTTGGATGCAGGCGCTGGGGATGGTGTTCGATCCCTATGTGCTGATGGTGATTTTCTGTTCCGCGATGTTCGGGCTCTTCGTTGGCTGCATCCCGGGCCTGACGGCGACGATGGCAACGGCCTTGCTGGTCCCGATCACGTTCTTCATGCCGCCTGTGCCGGCGGTCGCCGCGATCGTGACTGCTACGGCCATGGCGATTTTTTCCGGCGACATACCAGGCGCGCTGCTGCGCATTCCCGGCACGCCGGCGTCGGCCGCGTACGCGGACGAGTCGTACCGGATGACGCTGAAGGGGCAGGCCGAGCTGGCACTGGGCGCGGGACTGGTGTTTTCCGCGATCGGCGGGCTGTTCGGCACTGCGGTGCTGATCCTGTTCTCGCCGTCGCTGGCCGAGTTTGCGCTGAAGTTTTCGTCGTTCGAATATTTCTGGCTGATGATCCTCGGCCTGTCGGGCGCGATCTTCATCGGCAACAGCAGCAAGCTGAAGGCGACAGTCTCGCTGCTGCTGGGACTGCTGGTGTCTTGCGTTGGTCTGGAAAACCCGGCGGCACTGCCACGCTTCACCTTCGATGTGCCGGAGCTGATGAGCGGCATCGAACTGATACCGATGATGGTTGGCATGTTCGCGGTGTCCGAACTGCTGCGTTATGTGACCGACCTCGACCCGCCGCCGGTGATCCTGACCGAAAAAATTGGCAATATCTTCGCCGGCATGCGTGAGCTGCTGGTCAGGTACCCATGGCAACTGCTGCGCGGCAGCGTGCTCGGCACCGTGATTGGCATCCAGCCGGGCGCCGGCGCGGACATGGCCGCATGGATGAGCTATGCGATGAGCAAGAAGTTCTCGAAGGAGCCGGAGAAATTCGGCACCGGCCATGTCGAGGGCGTGGTGGAGTCGGGCGCGGCGAACAACTCGGCGCTGGCCGGCGCGTGGATTCCGGCGATCGTGTTCGGCATTCCCGGTGATTCGATCACGGCGATCGCGATCGGCGTGCTGTACCTGAAGAACATGAACCCCGGGCCGACGATCTTCATCAACAACCCGGAAAACATCTACGCGATCTTCATCGTCTTCATCCTTGCCAACATCGTTATGCTGCCGCTTGGCTGGCTGATCGTGAAGCTGGCGACGCGCGTGCTGAAGGTGGCGCGCAACATCCTGATGCCGGTAATCCTGCTGTTCTGCATCGTCGGCGCGTTCGCGGTGACGAACTCGACGCTGGGCGTGCTGCTGATCCTGTGTTTCGGGCTGCTGGCCTTCGTGATGGAGGAAAACGGCTTCCCGGTCGCGCCGGCGATCCTCGGCGTCGTGCTGGGCAAGATGCTGGAGGAGAACCTCGTCACGTCGATGATCAAGTCGGATGGTGACCCGCTGCTGTTCTTCACGCGGCCGATCGCGATGTGGCTGGCGGCGGGCACGCTGCTGGTGCTGCTCTGGCCGGTGTTCAAGTGGATCGGGCAGCGGCGGGTGAGGGTGGCTTGATTCGAGGTGAATGGCTTTCATAGCGTCGTGCCGGCGCATGCAGGGCGGACGATTTGAAGGGGCCGGCTCCCACATCGGCGTCCCAGCGGAAGCTGATCCTCATCGCCGCCGAACTCGTGGCGTCATTCATGGAGAGAACGACGCTGGATCCCGGCCTGCGCCGGGATGACGATTTCAAGTGTGTTGGCTCCCGCATCGTCGTCCCAGCGGAAGCCGGGACCCATCGTCGCTGAACCCGTGGCGTCATTCAGCGTGAGAACGACGCCGGATCCCGGCCTGCGCCGGGATGACGGTTTTGCAGAGCGTCGGCGCCGGCATCCTCACCCCAGCGTAAACTTCAATTCCCCCAGCTTTTCGATCGCGCTGACCACCACGTCACCTTTCTTCAGCCATACCTGCTTCTCCTTTGGCATGCCGGCGATCACGCCCTGCGGCGTGCCGGTAAACACGATGTCGCCCGGTTCGAGCGTCCAGAACCTGCTGATGTAGGCCAGCATCGCCTGCGTGTTGTGGATGAAATCGGCGGTCGTCGAGTCCTGCCGCAATTCGCCGTTCACCCAGGTACGGATACGCAGATTGTTCGGGTCACCGACGAGATCCGCCGACACGAAATACGGACCGATCGGCGCGTACTGATCGAGCGTCTTGCCGATCATCCACTGGCCGCCGGGCAGCTCCAGCTGCAGGTCGCGCGTCGAGAAATCATGCGCGGTGCAATAGCCGGCGACGTAGTCGAGCGCATCGGCCGCAGCGACGTTGCGCATCTGCCGGCCGACCACGATCAGCAATTCGGTCTCGTAGTCATGCTTGACCGCGAGCTCGGGCGGCGGCAGCTTCAGCACGCAGTTGTGCGCCGCGAGGCTGTTGTTGTACTTGCTGAACAGCGGCGGCACGCGTGGACGCGCCATCTTCACTTCGTCCGCATGCGCGCGGTAGTTCAGCCCCACGCAGACGATCTTGCCCGGATTCGCGAACAGGCGGCCGTGCGTGATCGCGGATTCGTGCAGCAAGGGTAAGCCGGAGCGCGCGGAGGCGCCGACGGCATCGTCCAGCCCCTGCGCCGCGCCTTGCTGCAGCAACTGGTCGAGCGTGTGCGGCGCGTCGATCTGCATGGCCTGTGCGACTGCGCGCACGTCGATCACGCCCGCAGCGGTGACCACGCCCAGGGTCTCGGCGCCGTCCGGCTGCCGGATCGACAGCAGCTTGTGCCCGCGCACCATGCGGCGCGGACCTTCGGCCGGTGTTGCGGCGGCGGCCCCGGCAGGGGCGGCCAGCGCGGATGCGACCAGCAGGCCGGCGCCGGACGCCGACAGGGATTGGATGAACTGGCGGCGTGTACTCATGCGGTCTCCGAAGGTTTGTTGTTGTCGCTGCGCTGTGCCGGATTTCGTGCGCCGCTTGCAGCTGCCGGGGCGGCGCTTGCAGTATGATCCATCGGGAGCACGGTGCGGGCAAGACCGCGCCGGCAGTCAGTCGCTTGGATTAAAAAACAGAACCATCCGGTTCGAAGAACAACATTCGAGGAGACAATGATGCGCAGACTTATCGCCGCCCTGATCTGCGGCGCGATCCAGATGGCGCCCGTTGCCGGCCAGGCGGCCAGCTGCGACCCGATTTCCGCCGACGAGGCGCTGGCGGCCGAGGACGCCCGCTATGCGGCACAGACCGGCAAGGACTTCATCGCGCTCGAACAGCTGATCGCCGACGACCTGGTCTACACGCATTCCAGCGCGCTGGTCGACAGCAAGCACTCCTACATCGAATCGCTGCGCAATGGCACGGTCAGGTACCTGTCAATGCGCCGCTCGGACGTCAGCGTGCGCACCTTTGGCTGCGTCGCAGCGATCACCGGGCTGGGCAATTTCGACGTGCAGCTGAATGACAAGGACCTGAGCGTCGAGGTGCGCTTCCACAGCCTCTGGGCGATGCGCGACGGCCGGCTGCAGTTCATCTCGTGGCAGGCGACGCGCACGCCGCCAAAGTGACCTTGCCGAAGTGACGCGGGCGAACGCCCGAGCTGCAGGCCACCCGTTAATCCATCTCCTGGTTGCGCCAGCGCTGTATCGACGCCCGCAGCAGTTCGGCCTCGCCACCGGTGGTGCGCCAGACCGTGCTGAACGCCGGGTCGGCAGACGCGGGCAGGAATTGCTTGTCGAGCCGGTCGATGCGCACGCGGATCGGCAGCGACACGCCTTCGCCGCATATGATGCATTCCTGGTTGCGCAGCGCCGGCACGGCGTCGAGCAGGCCCTTTGACCATTCCGGCATCGCGGAGCGGATGAAATGCTGGTCGCGTTCCGTGGTCAGTCGCATCGCCATCACGGTGCCGCACTGCGACAGCACGCCCTCGGAGAGGTCGGACGGCCGCTGCGAGATCAGGCCGAGCGAGATGCCGTGCTTGCGTCCTTCCTTCGCGATGCGCTGCAGGATCTTCTGCACCGACGTCTGCGCGCCGGCGCTCTCGTTCGGCAGGTAGCGTTGCGCCTCTTCGCAGACCAGCAGGATGGGCACCATGCCGTCCTGCTTCGCCCAGACCGAGAAGTCGAAGGTCAGCCGCGCCACCAGCGAGACGACCACGTTGATGACCTCGGACGGGATGCCCGAGATGTCGATGATCGAGATCGGCTTGCCGTCCGGCGGCATGCGGAAGATGTCGGCGAGGAAGCTTTCCATCGTGTCGGCGATCAGGTTGCGGTCGAACATGAAACCGTAGCGAGGATCGTTGCTGATTTCCTGGATCTTGAATTTCAGCCGCAGGTAGTTCGCCGTGCTGCCGGATTTCTCCAGCTTGCCCATCTCTGCCTCGCGGATGGAGCGCAGGTCGCCGAGCAGGTAGGGCATCGGGCTGTCGACCGTGATCTTGTTGACCGGGATGGACAGGTTGTTGCGCGCGCGCGCTTTCAGCAGGCATTTCGCGAGCACGTCACGATCCATCTCGCCTGCCTCGCCCTCGGTAGTGACGAAGATCTCCGCATGCTCCTCGAAGTTCATCAGCCAGTAGGGCATCTGCAGGTTGTCGGTGGCGAGCTGGCGGCTGCGGCCGGCGAAGGCCGGCGCGTATTCGCCGTGTGTGTCGAACAGCACGATATGCCCGTTCGGCATCGCGTCGATCAACCGGTTCAGGATCAGCGACACGAAACTGGACTTGCCCGACCCGGACGAGCCCATCAGCGCAAAATGCCGGCCGAGCAGCGCATCGATGTACAGCGACGCCGGCACCTCGTTGCTCGGATAGACCGTGCCGACGCGGATGTGCGGCTTTTCATCGTTGCTGTACACCTGCATCAGTTCAGCGTGCGATACCGCGTACACGCGGTCGCCCGTGAACGGATAGCGCGACACGCCGCGACGGAAGCCTTTCAGCAGGCCGTCGTCGGTGCGCAAGCCTTCGCCGAGGAACTCGAGGTCTGCGGTGGCAAGCGCAGCGCCCGGCTCAGCCAGCCGTATGTCATGGACGGTGGCGAACAGCGACAGGCGCCCGACATGCATCTTCACGAGGCTGCCGACCGTGCCCGCGTTGGACAGCGAGGCGTCGCCGGTGCTGCGCGCGGCCTGCAGCGCCGCGACCTCCAGTTGCACGGTCGCCTTCGATGTCTCGATGGTCTGCAGCATTCCGATCAAATGCTCATGTCCGGCGGAGGTGTTCATTCGTCTGCTCTCAAGGATGGTCGGTTGACGGGGCGGCGGCGCGCGGCGCCGGCCGGCGATGCCTTCAATGATTAATCTTTTTGAAATGTTTTGCAATTGATAACTTGATTCTGCCGCGCAATCTTTTCGCGTAGAGAATTTCGTTCTCTATCGTATATCCTTCCGGAGTGGACAGGCTGCGCGGGGGAGTGGGGTGATCGAGGCGGACTTTCGGCAGGTGGTGTATGCGCTGTCTGACGCGCTGGACCTGGTCGGCGTGGACGACGTTGCGCACGGCAAGCGGGTTGGCGTGATGGCCGCCGAATGCGGGAAGGCGATGGGGCTGCCGCAGGACGACGTGCAGTTCCTTTTCGACCTTGGGCTGCTGCACGACATTGGCGTGTCAAACACGACCGTGCACCAGCATCTGGTCAGCGAGTTCGACTGGGCCGGCTCGCAGGAGCATGCGATCGTCGGTTATGAGCTGCTGAAAGACTTTCGCCCGTTGGCGCGGATGGCGCTGCCGATCCGCTATCACCATACGCGCTGGGACAGGATGGTGGCCGACGGCGTCGATCCCCGCGTGCGCCGCGACGCCAACCTGACGTTGCTGGTGGACCGGGTTGATTCGATGGCGGCGCAGTACTACGCGCATGGCAAGGTGTTGCAGCACAGCGACGCGATCCGGCGGGAGATCGCGCTGAGGGCCGGCACCTATTTCGACCCGGCGCTGGTGCAGGTCTTCCTGCAGGTGTCGGCCCACGAGGCCTTCTGGCTCTATCTCGAGCCGGTTGCGCTGGACGGCTATCTCGACGACATGCTGGCGCATGGCCAGCCGATCGCCGCCAGCCATGCGGAGATGCTGCAGCTGGCGCGGATTTTCTCGACCATCGTCGATGCGAAGAGCCGCTTCACCGCCACGCATTCGCAAGGAGTAGCGCAGGTCGCGCGCAGGCTCGGCGCGCGCGTCGGGCTGGATGCGGCGCGCTGCGACGAGCTGGAGATGGCCGGCCTGCTTCACGACCTTGGCAAGTTGCGGGTGCCGGACGAAATCCTCGACAAGCCGGCAGCGCTGGACGCCGGCGAGCGGTTGGTGATGAACACGCACAGCTTCGCGACGATGCAGATCCTGCGCAAGATCCGCGGCTTCGAGGGCATCGCTGCGTGGGCAGCGGACCATCATGAGGCGCCGGGCGGCACCGGCTATCCGCACGGGCTGGATGGCGCGAAGCTGCCGCTGGAAGCGCGCATCCTGCGGCTGGCCGACATCTTCCAGGCGATGGTGCAGGACCGGCCTTATCGCAAGGGCTTGTCGCCCGGCGCAGTGGCTGCGTTCATGCGTGAACAGCAGCAGCGCGGCAGCGTCGATCCGCAGCTGGCCGACCTGCTGCTGGCGAACCTGCCTGAAATGATCGAGGCGGCGAGAGGACAGGAGAGCGGGCGTCAGCCCATTGCCTGCTCGAACGCCGTGATCGCTTCGGCGGCATACATCAGCGACGGGCCGCCGCCCATGTAGACGGCCATGCCCAGCGTCTCGACCACTTCCTGGCGGCTCGCGCCGAGCCTGACCAGCGCCTGTGTGTGGAAGCCGAGGCAGCCGTCGCAGCGTGCCGCGACGCCGAGCGCGAGGGCGATCAGTTCCTTGGTTTTCTTGTCCAGCACGCCGTCTTTCGTCGCCGCCGCAGCCAGTTCGCTGAATCCCTTCATCACGTCCGGCGCTTCGGCGCGAAGTTTGGCCAGCGACGCGGAAATGTCCCGGGTGATCTGTTTGTATTCCTTGGGCATCTGCTATTCCCCTTGTCGGATCTGATTGTTTTTAGAATCTTGCTGCGGTGGCCGGCGGGGCCGCCAGCCAAAAAAAAGCCCCGGCAGAGGGTGCCGAGGCCGGGTGATGGCCGGGCTATCCGAAACGGCCTGCAGCGGCCGTGCGAACGAGAACTCCGGCGACACCCACGAGGAGACTTCGGTAATTCAGCGAACCATCACAACCGTGGCGGCGACCGGCGAGCCGCCTTCACTTTTTGCATGGTTAAACGATAGGTCATCGTTGATTATAAATATTTGATGTAAAACAATTTTTTCCGGCTTTCAATCGGCGGCGCGAGGAAGGCGTTCCCGGGTGGCTAGTAAAATCAGTGCCTTGCCGGTCGGTTTTCTCCACAAGAGAGGACGGCCATTCAATCAACCACTTCAACAAGGTGGATACCATAATGAAAAGACGCAGCCTTTCCCGCACAGGCATCTTCGCGATGTTGCTGCTTCCGCAAATTTTCTGCCTGGCCGCAGACGCCGACTGGCCGACCTATGGCCGTGATTACACCAACCGGCGCTTCGCGGATTTGGACCAGATTGACAAGGCGAACGTGTCCCGGTTGCAGCAGGCGTGGTCGTACCGCAGCGGCGTGAAGGCGACTTTTCAGGCGACGCCGGTCGTGGTCGACCGGGTGATGTACGTGTCGCTGCCGTTCAATCATGTGGTCGCGCTGGATGCGGTGACGGGCAAACAGCTGTGGCGCTACGAGCACCCGCGCAAGAAGGACTATGCGCTGTGCTGCGGCCCTGCGAACCGCGGCGTGGCCGTCAGCGACGGGCTGGTCTATGTCGGCACGGTTGATGCGCGGCTGGTGGCGCTTGACGCGAAGACCGGCAAGGTCGTCTGGGATATCGAGGTGGCCGAAGCGGGCAGCTCGATCGCCGAGGACGTCAGCATGCTGGAAGAGGGCAATCCGCTGAAGAAGGCCGGACTGGCCGGCCAGTCCGGCATCAGCGTGACGATGGCGCCGGTGGTCTATCAGGGCAAGGTGCTGGTCGGCATTACGGGCGTCGGTTTTGGCCTGCATCTTGACTCCACCCGCGAAGGCGCGCCGCTCGGCGCGGTGGTCGGCTTTGCGGGGAGTTTCGGCCGCACCGGTTTCCTTGCCGCGTTTGACGCGAAGACGGGCAAGCGCGTCTGGCAATTCGACACCATTGCGCCGCAGGGATGGGAAGGCAAGTTCCGGCGCGCGACGCCGGACGGCGTGCCGCTGCACCGCGACATCGCGCAGGAAAAGGCCGACCTGCCGAAATATCCTGATGCGGCGAAATACGGCGGCGGTTCCGCATGGAGCACGCCGGCCATCGACACTGAAAACGGCCTGCTGTATTTCGGCACGGGCAACCCGTCGCCGCAGATGGACGGCAGCACGCGGCCGGGCGACAACCTGTACAGCGTTTCGCTGGTCTGCCTCGACATCCACACCGGCAAGATCCGCTGGCATTACCAGCAAGTGCCGCACGACCTGTGGGGCTATGACGTCGGCAGCCCGGCGGTGCTGTTCGACTACGTCCACCAAGGGAAGAAAGTACCGGCGGTCGGGCAGGCGGGCAAGGTCGGCTGGTATTACGTGCATGACCGGCTGACCGGCAAATTGCTGCTGAAGTCGGACGAGTTCGTTGAGCATCGCAACATGTTCGCGCGTCCGGTGCCCGAAGGCGTGACCATCACGCCGGGCGCGCTGGGCGGATCGAACTGGTCGCCGTCGGCGCTGGACGAGAAGAAGCAGCTGGCCTATGTGGCTGCCATCCACTGGCCGGTCCGGTATACCAAGAAGACCCTTGCGGCGACCGCGACGCAACCCGAGATTGTCTATTCGAACCTCGAGCCTGACATGGATGCGCCGCGCTGGGGTGTGCTGTCGGCCATCGACCTGAAGACCGGCAAAATGCGCTGGCAGCGCAAGACCGCCGATCCGCTGGTCGGCGGCGTGCTGGTCACGGCGGGCGGCGTGGTGTTCTCCGGCGAAGGCAACGGCAATTTCAGCGCCTTCGATGCGGACAACGGCGACCCGCTGTGGAGCGATCGCCTGGACGCGGGCGTGAATGCGCCGCCGGTCACCTATTCGATCGACGGCGTGCAGTACATCGCGGTAGCCGCCGGCGGCAACCAGCTGTTCGGCTTCAGGCAGGGTGACACGCTGCAGGTGTACGCGCTGCCCAAGCAGTAACGTGACGCCGGGGGCCGCCGCGCGATTTTTGGCGGCGGCCATCGGGTATGATCTGGCCACCCCGATCAATCCAAACCGAAACCCGGCCACGACATGAACAAGGAAATCGCTCAGCTGTTCCAACTCGGCGGAAGTGTCGCCGTCATCACCGGCGGCGGCGCCGGCATCGGTCGTGAGACCGCACTGACGCTGGCCGGCGCTGGCGCGGACATCGCGGTGCTCGACGTGAACCTGGCCGGCGCGCAGGAAACGGCGGCGATGGTCGAGCAGACCGGGCGCAAGGCGCTGGCGCTGGACTGCAACGTCGCTGACCATGACGCGGTCGTGCGCTGCTTCGACAGCATCGTCGAGACGCTGGGCCGCATCGACATCCTGGTCAACAATGCAGCGATCGTGCGGCGCTTGCCGTCGCTGGACACGCCGCCGGAGATCTGGCGGCAGGTGATGTCGGTTAACCTCGATGGCGCATTCTTCTGTGCGGTCGAGGCCGCGCGCCGGATGAAGGACGGCGGCACGGTGATCAACATCGCCTCCATCATGGGCTTCTCCGGCGGCGTCTATCCGAATCCTTCTTACTATGCGAGCAAGGGCGCGATCGTCAACCTGACGCGCGCGCTGGCGGTCGAATGGGCGGACCGCAACATCCGCGTGAACGCGGTTGCGCCCACCTGGGTGAAGACCGAGTTCACCAAGACCATGCTTGACGATCCCGCTACCACCGAGAAGCTGCTGGCGCTGATGCCGCTGAAGGCCTATGCGGACACGACGGATGTTGCGGCGGCCGTGCTGTATCTCGCGGCGCCGGCATCGAAAATGGTGACCGGACATACGCTCCCGGTCGACGGCGGCTATCTGGCGAAATAGGCGCGTCTCGGCGCACTCGGGCCGGGCACGGAGATACGCCGGACCCGCCGGCAGTCCGCTAGAATCGACGGCGACGACTCCTTGAGAAAGGGCGGCGATGACGATGCAGGATGCGCCGGCGGAACACCCCGCGGGAACCCGTTTCACCGTGTATGCGCCGCAGCAGATGCAGGCGCTGATTGACCGCATGGCTGATCAGGCGATGCCTTTGCTCGCCGGCCGTGACAAGACGGCCATCGTCGGCGTGCTGCGGCGCGGCGCACCACTTGCCGACCGCCTTGCCGATGCGCTCGGCAAACGCTTCGGCCTGCGTGCCGCAATGCGCGTGGACCTGAAAATCAAACGTTACGCCGACGACCTGCGCCTGCTGCATCCGCAGACCGATCTGACTGAAACGCCCGGGCAGGCCGAAATCAACCTCGACGGCCATACCGTGCTGCTCGTCGATGACGTGCTTTACACCGGACATTCGCTGTTGCGCGCGGTCGAATGGCTGAACCGCAAAAATCCTGCGGCGATACATTGCGCGGTGCTCGCGCACCGGCATGTCGCGCAATTACCTGTCGCGGCCGACGTGGTCGGCGTCCATTTGCAGGTGGCGCCCGGCGATGTCGTGGAATGCCATGTGCCGCCGTATGAAGCGCAATTCAAGATCGAACTGCTGAGGCTGGACCATGCGCTTTGACGATCGCGACGATGCGGCGCAGCGCCTTGCGAAGCGCTTGCTGCATCTGGCGGGCGAGCATCCGCTGGTGCTGGCGATACCGCGCGGCGGTGTGCCGCTGGGTCGCGTTATCGCCGATGCACTGAAGACCGAGCTGGACGTGGTGCTGGTGCGGAAGATCGGCGCGCCGTTCAATCCGGAATTTGCAGTCGGCGCTGTCGGTGAGTCCGGTGAAATGCTTGTGTCGGATCATGCGGCAAGGGCCGGGGCGGATGACGCCTATCTGGCATCCGAGGCTGCGCGACAACTTGAGATTATCCAACGCCGCCGGGAGCAGTATTCAGCGGTCCGGCCGGCGATACCGGTGGCGGGCAGGACCGTCATCGTCGTCGATGATGGCCTGGCGACCGGTGCCACGGCCATCTCGGCCATTCGCGAAATCCGCAATCAGTCACCGGCGAAAATCGTTTGCGCGGTCCCCGTGGCGTCCGACGATGCGGCCGGGGCAATCAGGCCGCTGGTCGATGAGTTCGTTTGCGTGGACGTGCCGCCGGATTTTCAGGGAGTCGGTCAGTTTTATCGGAGCTTCGCGCAGGTGAGCGATGCGGAGGTGGCGCGCTTGCTGGCTTGAGCCATCACACGCCTTACCTGCGGCCAGCAACCTTAAGTTGCCGCTCGCAGTTGTGTCCGGTTTGCACCGGTTCTTCGCACCGCCGTTGTGGATATGGCGGGCACCAAATCGCTCGCGCGCCTGGATGTGCGCCAGCATGTCACCACCTGCGGTCTCGATAGCACACAGGCCACCATCGCTGACGGTCGCGTCCGGATAATTCCCCGGAGGGCGGCATATCGACCTGACAGGTCAGTAAAATTCGATATGTCCGTCGCCACCCAATAAGCTCGCCAATTTTTGGAAATAAACGTGCGAGATCCGGAAAACTTGATGGGACGCGGAGGCAACCGATGCATGCGCCCAATCCCGCGCGGGAAGTTTTGATGTGGAGACCTTGGGCACCGGCTGTGTATCATTTTCCTATTTGGGTCAATCAGTCTACCGCGATGAGATTTTTTTATGGCTTACGGCAACCGACATTTGCCGTAAGGGTGATCATTAAGTTGAACGACGAGCGGCCTTTTGCGGCCATTGATCGATGGATCTCGGAAGCGCTGGAGGCGAATGTTGACGACTATTCGCCCGCGTATATCGCTGGAGTTTCGCCAGATACTGACGTTTTTCGTTATGTTCGGAGATGGCTGTTAGTCGCGACTGTTTTGCTTCAAGACCTTCGCGTTCCTGTTTTCGAGCGGGCGATCGTCACGCGTGTCAGCAAGGCTGCGCCTAAGTCTGATGACTACGCGGTCGATATCGGCTTTCCTTCGGTCGAGAATTTTCCGGTGAAGTTATTCCATGCTGCGCTGAAGATTGCGGATGATTTGCTGAGAAAGCCACTGGGGCGACTAGGTGATCCGGTCGAACGGGACGCGATCTATCAGGGTTTGCAGGAAAAATTTGTCGAGCCTTGGTCAAAGCATGTACCTGGCGGCAAATCGACGGTACCGGTGTTGCAAGCTGCATTTGAACTGGGCATACCTGTTTCACACTGTGGCGCGGGACGGTATGTGCTGGGTTGGGGGGGGCGGTCGCGAATGTTCTATCGGAGCAGCAATGGAAATGACTCGGCGATTGGTGCTGCATCGACCCAGAACAAGTACATAGCGATCCAGATGATGCGGCGTGCCGGCATTCCGGTGCCACGGGGACTGTTGGCCGATTCGCGGGAATTGTCCTTCAAGGCGGTAAGCCACCTGTCGCTGCCGGTGGTAGTGAAGCCGGTCGACCGGGATCGTGGCGAGGGCGTGACCGTCGGCGTTTGCGACGATCAAGGCTTCCGTGCCGCGATGGATTCGGCATTCAGACTGTCTACAGGCGTGCTGGTCGAAGAGCAGGCCAGCGGTGTTTGCCATCGTATTCTGCTCATAGACGGCAAGGTGGGGTATGTCGTGAGGCGTAACCCGCGCAGCCTGCAGGGAGATGGGGTGCATACGGTCAGGGAGCTGGCTGAGCGCGAAAATGCAGCGATCATGAAAAAAATTCCGCTCAAGCGCCTGCCCTTGTATGAACTGGATGAGATTGCAGGCATCTGCATTGCGCGACAGGGCCTGGATTTGGATTCGATTCCGGCGGCAGGCCAGCGTGTTGCGCTACGCGACGTGCAATCGACGGTGTGGGGGGGTGACCCGGAAGTCCTCACCGACGCTTTGCATCCGGATAACCTGGAAATTGCTGCCCGTGCCGCCCGCTTGTTTGGTCTCGAATGCGCCGGCGTAGATTTCATTTCTGAGGATATTTCCGTGCCTTGGTATGACAACGGCGCCGTGATCAACGAGGTTAATTACGCACCTGTCATTGGCCGCACTCATGCCTACCAGCGAAACGGCATTAAAGTGTATCTGGAGAGCGTGTTCCCGCATCGCGGTCGTATTCCCATCGAGGTCTTCGTCGGCTCTGGAATGCAGGCGGCGGCGTTAACCCGGCAACGCGAATACATTGCCAGGGGAGAGAATTGCTTTCTATGTACCAGGGAGGTCGTTGATCATCAGGGAAGGCAGCTGCAATTTGCCGATGCGGCGAATGTCGGTGATGCCATAGGCATGTTACGGACAGAACGAAGTATGGATGCACTGGTAATTCATCTGGATGATGCGATGGAGGTTTTGAAGAATGGCTTTCCGTTCGAGTATGTCAGCCGACTTGTATGCCTGAGCCCGGGGAGACTGGACAAGGCTCAGGCAGGCGTGGTGAATCAGCTGAAAGCCTTTCTTCAGCCGGGTGACGAGCCGGAATATGCTGCTTCTTGATTCTCCTTCAATCGCCGGTATTACTGATTACATGTTCGTTCCGGACGACGTGCTCGATGCCGACGCGACTATCGTTCTCGGCATGACGCTCTGGGAGCGGCCGCTGCAGAAAGCAATGGAGCTCCAACGGGATGGACAGGCAGGTACCCTGGTGTTTTCAGGAGGCTACAACCCGAAGATCGGCGATTATGAGGCGTTGAAGATGAGGGATTATTGGATTCGAGGTGGTTTTCCGGGAAACAAACCGCTGGTTGATCCGCGTTCGACCAATACCCGCGAGAACATGGAAAATTCCCGAAAGCTGCTTGCGGAGCGAGGTATTCTCCGTCACGGCGCGCGAATCAATATCATTTCCATCAACTACCATATGCGGCGTGCCGTCGAGACGTTTCGGGATGTTTTCGGAACGGACGTCAATCTCGGCGTTGCCAATTACATGAGCAAATATTGCCATCCTTTGGGCTGGTTCGATGACGTTCAGGGACGCGAGCTGCTGCTTGGCGAGGTGCAGAAGATCAGGAGATATTTCCCCGATCGTGCGGCGCGTCTGGATGAACTACTGGATGGCGGGCCCGGTGGCCGAAATGTGTCTGCGCGAGGGGCGATCGAACGGACCGACGGGTAAGGCTTGGGATCAAACGGGCGGACAAATTCCGGAAGATTGGATGATCGGGCACTTCGCCGCTTGATCGCAGGGGAACGCGCCACGCCTGCCGCACAGAGAATTACCTTGGATTCCTCGTCGCACTGTCCCCTCAGACCAGCACTGGGCGGTTGAGCTCCTTTGTGCCCGGGCCACCGGCATTATTTGAATTCGAACTCCACCAGTTCCACCGGCTGGTCGCCGCGGTTTGTCAGGGTCGTGATCCGGCTGGTTTCGCTGAAGGTGAATTTCGCCGGCGCGATCACGCTTTCCACGGCTTCCGCGCCGGGCTGCTCGTCTGCGACCGTGCCCGGCGTGAGGCCCACGCGCAGGCTGGGCCCGGCAAACCTCACGGGGCCGAGTGACTGCCCCGGCTGCAGCACGATGCGGTAGGCACGCACGCGCTCGTTGTCCAGCACGGTCGCCAGTCCGTTCTGGTCGGGGTTCGGCATAGCGGCGGCGCCGGTGCGTGCTGCCGGCTGCAGCAGCTCGATGCCGATCGCGCGGAAGGTGCCCGGACCGAGGTTGATGAAGCGGTGCGTGTACGCGCCTTGCGTCGACGCGTTGTAATAGCCGACCTGCCCGCGCCTGATCGGCATGTCCTTCGCTTCCTGCCCATGCAGCTGGTTCCTGAGCGTGACGCTGGTGACCATCAGGTACGGATAATCGAGCGCGTGCTCATGGAACAGGGTCCGCTCGCCTTCGGGAATCTCCACGTCAATCACGCGTATCCAGGCATTGGTCAGCTTGGGTACATGGCGCGGCTCCTCGTGCGCGGGAACGACGCGTTCTTCTCCGGCGGCTGCCGCAAACGGCAGCAGGACGAAACAGGCGGCAAGCAGTGCGGTTTTTCGCATGGGCGCTCCCGGGGGATTGGGTCGGCTCATTCTACACAGGCATCGCTCCGGCGGGCAGCTGGCGTGACAAGCCCTTTGCTTTCCATGGGTATTTTCTATAACTTATGCGCGACCGGCCGGAGCAGATTCCGCGTCGGCGCCGGTCACGCAGGGGGGCAAAACAGACCGCCCGCGCATCGGCAGCCTCGACCATAAGAAGACAGACCAGGAGGAGACATGGCAGCAACCCCCGATGAACGCAGTTCCGGCCCCATGCCACCGTTGGCCATTTTCGGCTTGCTGGCCGAAGGCGCGCGGGAAATCCGATCCACCGGCTTTTACGGCGTTTTCTACGGGAGCGTCTTCGTGCTGATGGGCTACGCGATCGCCGTGCTGTATCAGCATGTCTGGCAGCTGACGATGGGGCTGACGGCAGCGTTCTTCCTGATGGGGCCGTTCATCTGCTGCGGCATCTACGACCTTTCGCGCCAGAAGGACCAGGCAGGCGACGCTGATTTCCGGGCCTCGCTTACATGCTGGTCGCGCAACTGGAAATCGATTGCCTTCTTTGCCGCCATCCTGACGTGTTTGATGATCATCTGGATGCGGGTTTCCGTGGTCCTGTTCGCGCTGTTCGCCACGCACAATTATCCGCAGCTGACGGACATGGTCCGCAAGCTCGCCTCGATGGACAACCTCACTTTCATGGCGGTCTGGTCTGCCGTGGGCTGTGTGTTCGCGGCCATCGTGTTTGCGATGTCGGTGGTGTCGATGCCGATGATGCTGGACCGGGACGCGGACACGATGGAGGCGATCGCCACCAGCGCGGTCACCATGTGGAACAACCCCGGCGCAATGCTGGTCTGGGCGTTGTCGATTGTGGTGCTGATCGGCGTGAGCCTGGTCTGTTTCCTGCCGCTGCTGGCGCTGACGGCGCCGCTGGTCGGCCACACCACATGGAAGCTATACAAGGTCCTGGTCCCGCCGGAGAGTGAGCGCGCGGCGGACGAAAGCGCCTGAAGACAGGCTCGCTCCTGACGGGGCGCGCAGGTGCAGAACGTTGTGCGTGGATTCATCGCCCGGCTTGGGGGCCGGCCGCAAAGCGAAGGCCCGTACTCAGGCCAGCTGATGACAAAAAATGCGAAGGAGGCCGGGATGGTGAGCTTGCAGGCGTTTCGGGCAATGCGTTGGTTGGGGGCGATGCTGGTGCTGGTCTCCCTCGGATTTTCATCGGCAGCCACGGCTGCGCCGCTGACAGGGGAGCGCAGGATTCATTTGTCGAATGCCGCGGGTGAACGTCACCTGATCGGCCATGTGCGTTTTTCCGATGCGGGAAACGGGCAAAGCCGCTTCGAGGTGTCGATGGAGCCGGCGATGCAGGAGTACTTCCTCGCGATGCGGCCTTTTCTCTGCCTGCCGGGGCCGGTGCAGCGGCTGTGCTGGTTTCCGGTGAAGAATGAAGAGCCACTGGTCAGCGACAACGACTTGCTGCCGCTGGAGTACGCGCTGATGTTCATGCGCACCCGCACGCATGACCTGCATGTGAATCCGTTCAACGGGCTGTACTACAAGCTGCAAAGGGAAGGCGACCGGCTGGTCGGGCGCCTTTTCGAGGTGGACATGGCGCCTTTCATTGCGCCCGACATCGTGCCCGTTGAGGAACGCAAGCGACCGCTGAAGGCCGCGGATTTTTCCGAGGCTGATCCGGGGTCGAACTGGCTGCCGGTGTTGACGATTGAGTGAGCGGGGCATCGTCCCGGGACGATGCCATCAATCAGGGCAAGATCGCGCGCAGCACCTCGACACCTGCAAGCGTCAGGCTTGTGAACGCTTTGTCCAGCGGCAGTGGTTGCGACGAGCATTTGGCGATCACCAGATCCGCTTCAGGATCAATGAAGACATTCTGGCCAAACACACCGACCCCGAAAATCAGCGGATGGCTGTCATGCCGGACATACCATTTGCTTCGATAGTGGATGTCCGCATTGTCGAACAGGTCGTTGAAATCCCCGGCCTTCCATGCTGCAGTGCCATCGAACTGCACGATATCGTCGATCCATGACGCCGGTACGATTTGCACATCGTCGTGGCGACCGCGCGTCACGAAAAGCCGGCCCACTTTGGCCATGTCGCGCGGTCCTGCGCACAAGCCGCCGGCGCAACGGGGGGCGCCGAACCGGTCGACGGTGATGTAGGCATCCCGCTCGGCCTGTATCGGTTGCCACAACAACTGGCTGACCAGGTCGGCAAACCTTGTGCCGGTCGCCCGCTCCAGTACCCAACCCAGAAGGTCGGTGTTGGGCGAGACGTAATGAAAGCGCCCATGGTGGTCGCCATCGTGCTCGGTCAGGGTCGAAAAAAAGCTGCGCATGTCGGACGGGGATTCGCCCACCTGCAGCGGATCCCACAGATGCGATTTCCTGTACGCGATGATGGCGCCTTCCTTCGCGTGATAGTCCTCGTCGAAGCGGATGCCGACACGCATGTCGAGCGCATCCCGGACCGTCGCCCCGGCAAAGGCGCTGTCTTTCAATTCCGGGATCAGGTCGGTTATCTGTGCTGCCGGGTCGAGCAATCCGCGGCCGGCGACGATGCCGGCAATGAGACCCAGTATGGATTTTGATACGGACATCCAGATATGCGGCATGGAAGGCGACTGGCCTTCTGCGTAGTACTCGAAGGCGATCTGGCCGTTTTTCAGGATGACCAGCGAATCCGTATAGGTGCCGCGGAGCCAGCCATCCAGGTCGAGGCGTTCCCCGTTGTGTTCAAGCGCAAAATCGCGCAGGTCCCTGGGTGCAAAGGCCGGCGACTGGCCCGGGAAACAGGTCGCTATGCCGGCCGATGGCACGAGCTCGCGCACATGATTGAATGCCCAGCGGTTGAACGGTGGAGTCCTCCAGTTTGCCAGCGTCACGCGCTGTTCAGGCGGCGGAGGGAAGGTGTTCTTCATCAGGTCCATGGGGTTCCTGCAATGACGGATGTCCGGGAGGGCGATATAGTCGCTGTACCCGATGGATCATCGCATGATTGATCGCCAGGAGCGAGAGGGTGAAATGGCGGCGGCTGCGTGCAGTTGAATCCGGTCGTGGATTGCGTTGGAACGCTTGCCTGACCGCGTGACGCCGGACGATACGATGCAGGTTCACATCACGAATAATTTCAATAAACAGCGTTCGCCGGACTCCCGATGAAAACAATCAAAATTTTAGATCTGGACTTTGCCTACATTGAAGAGGGACAGGGGCCGCTGGTCCTGATGCTGCACGGCTTTCCGGACCACGCGCTGACCTGGAGCCATCAGATCCCTGCGCTGGTGAACGAGGGTTATCGGGTGGTGGCGCCTTTTTTGCGGGGATATGCACCGACCGCAGTCCCGAGCTCCGGCTTCTATGACAAGGCCACGCTGGTCCGGGATGTGGCGGCCATCATCCGGGCGCTTGGTGACGGCAAGCCATGTCACTTTGTCGGGCAGGACTGGGGAGCCATCATCGGCTACGGCCTGATCGCTGCCTGCCCGGAAATGATCGATCGGGCGGTGCTGATGGCCGTTCCTCATCCGGGCGAAGTGGCGAAAAGCCTGCTCGATCCCAAGCACATTCACCGGTCTTTTCACTGGTGGTTTTTCCAGCTTGCCGACCTGCCGGAGCAAGCGATCCGCAACGATGACTTCGGGTTTATCGATTACCTCTGGAGCTATTGGACCGCGCCGGGCCATCAGGACACCGAACACATCCGCACCATCAAGCAGATGCTGGCTCAACCCGGTGTGCTGACTGCCACGCTGGACTACTACCGGGCCATGTTTGACCCGGCCCGTGCGGATCCGCAGCTGGCCCAGCTGCGCGAACTGCTGTCCCGCCCCATCCGGGTACCTACGCTGGCGCTTTGCGGCGCTGAAGACCTGCGTGCAGAGCTCATGCAAGACCAGTCCCGGTATTTTGAAGCTGAATACGACTTCCACCTGATCGACGGTGCCGGGCATTTCCTGCATCGGGAGAAGCCGGAGGCTGTCAATGCCCGGATCATTGACTGGCTGAAGCGGTGAATGCGGTCCGCCGGCGCGACCGGCGTTGAAGCGACGCGGTGCCATGCCGGGCGGCTCAGTCATCTTGCAGTTTGTTTCGCAAGATGCGGACGGTCTGCGTCCGATGATATGTTTGTCGATAACGACAACGAATTTTCAGGGGAGGCCAGCAGATGGCGATTCAAGCAAACGAGCAGTTCATGAATGAGCAGCTGCGTGCCGTGGAACATATGCGAAACACGGCGCTGGACATGGCGCTGATGTTTGGGCCGAAATTGCTGGTGGCGATTGCCATTCTCGTGGTGGGCTACATGGTCAGCCGCTGGGCCTGCCGCATCGTCGGGCAGTCGGTGGAACGATTCAGGCTTGAGCCCCCTGTCGTCACCCTGCTGGTTCGTATCGTGCAGCTGGTCGTTATCGGCCTGTTTGCGGTCATTGCGCTGCAAAATTTGGGCGTCGAGCTGTTGCCGCTGATTGCCGGGCTCGGCGTGGCCGGAGCCGGGGTTGCGCTGGCCATGCAAGGCATTCTGGGCAACGTCGCCGCCGGCATGACGATCATCTTCACGCAGCCGTTTCATGTCGGTGACTACCTGTCCATCGGGGACGAGGAGGGTGAAGTGCTGGACATCACTCTGTTCAGCACGACATTGGGGCATCCGGACCGCTCGAAGGTCATTATCCCGAACCGGAAAATCGTCGGCGAGATCATGCACAACTATGGAAAGATCCGCCAGCTCAGTTTGTCGGTCGGCGTTTCCTACGAAAGCGATATGGAGGCTGTTTTCCGCGAAATCGAAACGGTGTTGCAACAGCATCCGCTGGTTTTGCGAGACCCGGCGCCGGTGTATGGCGTGAACCGGTTCGGTGATTTCCATGTCGAAATCGCCGTCAACCCCTGGGTACATGTGCCCGACTACTCTGCGGTGACGAGCGACCTCAATCGCGCCCTTCTCGAAACCTTCCGGGAAAAGGGCATCGACATTCCTTTGCCTCAGCAGGAAGTGCGTATGCGGCCAGCCCACGCTGGCGCAGGGCTGCGGGACGCCGACGGATAAGCGGCGAGTGTTGCGGAGGCATAAAGAGGCGGTTCGGAAATATTTTTTCCCAAAAAGTGAATTTTGTTGTAATTTTCGTATGTAAAGACATTTTTCTGTTTGGCGTGCGCGCCAGGTTGCGCATTCGTTTCAACGAGGATTGGTCAATGAGTGCAATGAATCGGAAATTGCGAAGCTTCTTCGCGGACGAAAACGGCGCGACAGCAGTGGAATATGCGTTATTTGCTGCAGCCGTCTCCGGAGTGATCGTTGCGATCGTGTTTTCCATGGGCGGCACCGTGGATGGCCTGTTCAAGAAATCAAGCACTGAATTCGACAAGGCATTCGTGCAAAAGGCCAGCGGCTGATCGCCCGGAAAAATCCGCGACACTGTATCCGCCGAAGGCTGGCGGGCGTAGCGCATTGCGCTGTGGCGAGTCGTTTTTTATGCGGCTTTCAAGCCGAGACTCGTCTCGCCGTTCCTGTCTTTTCCGGCGCGTTTCGGGGAAAAAGTAGAGGAGCAGCCGGTGTCGAATTTCTCAAACATCACAGAATCCGTGCAGGCGCACTACACCCGATCCGGGCTGGGTGATGCCATCCTCACTGCATTGAAGACGGCCGGGAAGGACACCGACCGCCTCACGCCCGAAGACCTGGCGCCCATCGATGAGTTTCACATCCGAGGCCGAAGGGCGACACTGGAGCTGGCGCAGGCTGCAAACATCGACGCGACGATGCACGTGCTTGACGTTGGCAGCGGCATTGGAGGGACATCGCGCTGCCTTGCCACGAATTTCGGCTGTCGCGTGACCGGCATCGATTTGACGGAGGAGTACTGCCGTACCGCCGCGATGCTCTCAAGCCGGATCGGGCTCTCGGAACTCGTTGACTACCGTCAGGGCGATGCGACGAAACTGCCTTTCGCTGACGCTTCATTCAATGTGGTCTGGACCGAGCATGTTGCGATGAATATTCCGGACAAACAAGCGTTGTACCGGGAGATGTACCGGGTCCTCAAGCCCGGGGGAACTTTGGCCATTTACGATATTCTCGCCGGCCCGTCCGGCCCGGTTGTGTTTCCGGTACCTTGGGCGCGCACTGCGGAATCGAGCTTTCTGGTCTCTCCTGAGGAATTGCGAGAGCTGCTGGAGACATCGGGTTTCAATGTAACGTCCTGGTCCGATACAACAGAGGTTGCACGCACCTGGTTTGTTTCGCTGGCTGAAAAAATTCGCAAGGAAGGTTTTCCGCCGTTGGGATTCCATCTCTTGCTCGGATCAGATTTTCAAGCGATGGCGCAGAACCAGCGACGCAATCTCGAAGAGGGGAGAATTGTCCTGGCCCAAATCGTCGCGAGGAAATAAGCGCTTTCTTCACCGTCCGATGCTGGCCCGGCTTGAGCGCGCAGACGCATTGGACGATTCCATTGTGCTCACCTGATCGCAGCCGGGCTGCCTGCCCGATCAGTTATAAATCGATTCGTGTTGTCTGCGAAATTCGCTTGGCGCAAGGTCGCTGCTGAGGTTGAAAAACCTGACGAAATTCGTGGATTCATCAAATCCGAGCTGCTCCGCAATTGCCGAGACCGGCATCTCAACTGAAGCGAGATAGCAGTGCCGCTGACGGCGCTGCCCTTTCATAACTCGCTGCATTTCTCATTGCTTAGAATTGTCATCGTGCTCGTGCTGCACGCTGCTTCCATTCGCCTGAATTTTTGGCGGTTGTCTGCAGCCCCCGCGTCACACTGACCTGCCCGGATATTTCGAGCCACGTTAATTTGGGATAGCTCCGGTTAGTAAATCGGTTGGCACTTTCTTGCTAAACGCCTCTGGGGTTTCGTCGTCCAGACTCGAATGCGGTCGTATCTGGTTGTAATACCGCCGCCAGTCCTCGCTGACGACCTTGGCCTCAATTCGATTGCGGAACCACTCCATCGCCAGCCATTCATCGCGGAACTTGCCGTTAAAGCTTTCGTTGGTCCCGTTCTGCCAAGGCTTGCCCCGGTCAATCAACGCTGTTTCGATGCCTTGATCAACGAACCAACTTAACAGCGCCGTACTGACAAATTCCGGACCGTTATTACTGCGCAGATAGCGCGGTGCGCCGCGCGCACTGATTAGCTTGGTCAGGACCTCGATCACCCGAGCAGACCGATCGGCTCTTCTTCATGGCTCCCTCCATGGTGGGAGCTATCTTCTCAAATTCCGGATGGCACGAAAATCTCAGGACAGGTAAAAAGTGCTTTACCAGCCGGAAGCAGCGGGGGATTTTCATTTTTAGCGAGTGATGATCTTGATCTCCCTGACTATCGAACGTAGTGGTTTTTATCCTGGTTCATGGTCGGGGAAGTCTTCGGATTGTCGCGTACTATTGAAATTTCAGAGCCAACTCACAAAGTTTTGAAAATTAAAAGTACAGCTAACATTTATGCTTCAACCTGGACGCAGACATCAGTTGTATGGATTTTTTGACTGGATCCTGTTGCGGACCAAAAAAGTGGTTCGTATCGGCATGGGGCTGACTCTCGGCGCCGTCTATTTTCCTGTGGCCTGGGTATGGACAAGGCATCCTCGAGATCCGGTAGCGGTAGCGGTTTCCAATGTCCTGATGCTTGGCTTTTTCGGCTCGCAAAAATCCTCCCTCTCAGCACGATTGCTTGCCAGACAGGTCCGGCATGGGCAGGTGAATGGAGTTTTTTTTGTTGGAGAGAATGTTGGGAACTCCAAAGACTTGGCAGGGTTGAGCAATCTTTTTTGCGCCAGCGAAAACACTCCCTTGCTTGCCATTGACCACGAGGGAGGGGCAGTGCAGCGTCTTTCACAGCGACACGGAGTCACCAAGTTGCCGCGACCGTTAAGGGTCGGTTCGAGCAAGCTTAGTTTTGGTCAGGTAAAGGCTCTCTACGCCCACGCAGGCAGTGAATTCGGCAAGTGGGGTTTTAATGTGAATTTTGGACCCGTTCTGGATTTTCATGACCCGAAAAATTCCGTGATTGGACGATATGGACGGAGCTTCGGAGGGGATGCGCGAAACATAACAGTCCATGCTGCAGCATTTGTCGACGGCTTCAGCAGTCAGGGAATTATTTGTGCTTTAAAGCATTTCCCGGGTCATGGGTACTCTACAGGCGATAGTCATTATCAAACCGCGGACATCTCGAGCACGTGGTCAGATAATGAGCTCGAACCGTACAGGCAGCTTATCTCTCTGGGGCGGGCTCCGATGATCATGTGCGGACACCTGCGCCTCGACTCCATGGAGCCGTCGGGGCGTCCGGCAACGCTATCGAGCGCCATCATAAAGGGGATACTGCGCGATCGTCTCGGATTCGATGGGGTCGTCGTTACGGATGACCTGGATATGGAGGCAATCAGCGCAACTCATGACCGGCGCCGCGCAGTGATCGATGCACTAAAGGCAGGTAATGACCTCATAATGATCAAAAACCTGTTTAGGTATGATCCCTTGCTGCCGAAGCGTGCACTGTATTGGATTCGGCAAGCCATCAAAAACGGCGAGCTCGAAGAAAGTCGCGTCCTCGAGGCGGGAAGCCGTGTAGTGAAGCTGAAAGATCGTTGCAGGAAAATTAAGCGTGACCCTGCGACTTCCCCCCGGAATTGAGTAGCGGCTGAATTTAGAGTCCAATCCCAACCAGGAGGAGATTGGACATGAAGAAGCGGTTCACCGAAGAACAAATCATTGGCTTTCTGCGTGAAGCCGAGGCGGGTATGCCGATTGCCGAGCTCTGCCGAAAGCATGGCTTTTCGGAAGCCAGTTACTACCTCTGGCGGAGCAAATTTGGCGGCATGAGCGTTTCCGATGCCAAGCGTCTCAAGGAATTGGAGCTGGAGAACGCGCGGCTCAAGCGCCTGCTGGCCGAATCCCTTCTCGAAAACGAGGTCACGAAAGAGGCCTGACGAAAAAAATGGTGAGCGCACCTTCGCGCCGGGAGTTGGTGCGCTACCTGACCGATCAAGGCCTGAGCGAGCGGCGTTCACTGAAGGTGGCGGGCATGAGCGCCAGCGCCTTGCGTTATCGGCCCGCGCCGGACCGGAATGCCACTTTGAAGGAGCAGATCATTGCGTTAGCTCAGCGCCCCGGCGCTATGGGCCCGGGATGATTTATCTAAAACTCCGGCAGGCCGGTGAGATCGTCAATCACAAGCGCGTCGATCGGCTGTATGCCGAAGCCGGCTTGCAAGTAAAACGACGCAAGCGAAAGAAGATCCCCGCCGCAGATCGCCATCCAATCGAACGTCCATTGATGGCGAACCCGATGCGGTCGATGGATTTCGTTTTTGATCGTACCGCGGAAGGACGAGCGATCAAGAATCTCACCATCGTCGATGACGCAACGCATGAAGCGGTGGCGATTATTTCTGCGCGAGCGCTGAGTGGTCAGCACCTCACCCGTATTCTTGACGAGCTAGCCACCACACGTGGGCTGCCCAAGGCCATCTGAACCGACAATGGAAAAGAATTCTGCGGGCGGGCCATGCTGTCTTGGGCGCATGCGCGCGGCGTTCAACTGTTTCTCGTTGAGCCCGGCAAACCGAATCAGAATGCCTACATCGAATCGTTTAATGGTCGCTTCCGCGACGAGTGCCTGAATGAACACTGGTTTACCAGTCTGCGCCATGCCAAAGCCATCATCGATACCTGGCGCCGTGAATATAACGAGGAACGACCGAAGAAATCACTCGGCGGCTTAACGCCTGCCGCTTATGCAAAAACGCTTGCCCAGAAGTCAGCTACATTAACCCCGCACTCTAAACCGCCGTGCTACTGAAAACGGGGGTACGTCGCTGCCGGATGAAGGCTAGGATCGCTTCATCTGACTGTAGGCCATGAGGCAGGAGGGGGGACTGCCGCCAGTTACAGTAGCTGCATACCTTGGCGCATGCGAATCCTTTGGATTTCCAGTTGGTGATGACGGTGAAGTTCGGTGCTGAGCGATTGGGCATAGACCTCCTTGGGCGGTATGGACGGAAAAAAGCCCGCAGGGGTGAGCTGCGGGCGGTTATAAGAATTAGTATCAAACGGACGGCTCTCGTAAAGGTTGGGAGAGATGCAGCTAGCCACTCCGCTCTCGCGTTCGAATCGGAGCACGGCTTGAACGGAGTTGTTTCGAAATCCCTTTACACAAAATTCTGCACCTCCTCTGAGCTGATAGTTGTTGTTCCTAAGCTGATTTCTATTATTTCTAATATCCAGGCCTAGTATTTTTTGCTCGGTGAATAAATGACGCGAAAAAACTA
>JACCDR012098880.1_pt1 | contig 29617 bp, 40 predicted proteins | sample 7446431 | NCBI WGS metagenome assembly JACCDR01 (sample SAMN15323443, study PRJNA562643) | freshwater metagenome | isolation source: river surface water | place: USA:Blue River Watershed | collected 2017-08-17
CCTGGTAGCCCGTGATTTTCGCGAGGTCCGAGAACAGGTACCCCGATCCCGCGTGAGGCGAGAGCTTGACCGTCACGCCGTGAGGGACGACTCCTCCGACCATGAGCGAAACGAGGCCGGCGAGGGTCTTGAGGGGCGCTCCAATGGTCCCGACGTTCGCGTCGTTCCCGGTGGCGTCGTTGACATAAACAACACTCGACACGGTGGGAGGCGTGTATCCACTACCGCCAGAAGCGGCCGGAGAAGACAGTATCGAGGTGTAGAGAGCGGTCCCAGGGCCAGGAAATCCAGCTCCCGCAAAGTCCGGCGAGACGGACGACCAAGTCTTCAGCGTGCCATCAACTGACGACACGGCTTGCATGATGTAGCTCATGAGTTTCCCCTTCACTCGCTCAGCGAAACCGTTTCGATGACGGCGAACTTGTCGGCACCGGTTGCGCCGGTGCACTCGGCTTGGATCTGGTAGTTCCGACCGCCCGAGAGCGTGACCCGGGGGCCAAGCGTCCGCGTCGTGGAGAGCGCCGAAACGACAACTTCTCCAGGAACAGGAACGAGACTCGTGAGGTCGAATAGTCGCACCCTTGCGGTGAGCCCACCTGACGACACGAACCCCAAAACGTCGAGTCTAGCGTCTCCGTCGAGCGGTAGGTGAAACGAGCCGATGACCGTCCAGCCCGGCGACGCCGCAACGCCAGGAACTTCTGCGCGCGACGAAGCGTAGGCACTGACGACTTCGAAAGAGTCCGCCTTGGTGAGTCCGTAGCCTTCCATTTCAGCCGTCCCCCTCGGTCATCATGAGCGTCATCGTGGAGTCGGAGTTCGTGATCATCACGTGCACTCCGCCAGGGCTCGGTGACTGGTAGCGGTCGTAGTATCCGGCACCGCCCATCGGGATCGCTCGCCAGGTGTACCCATTGTCGCGCGAAGCCATCCAGAATGGGCTTCCCGTGTTGGCAAAGGCATCGAGAGCCAAGGCCACAATGAGGGGTCCCATCTTTGTCGAGAATCGCGTGAAGCAGATTGGCCCGGCTGGAAATGCAGCCGCAAGCTGTGACCACGCTCCCGATGCCCAGATCGCAACGTACGGCTTCGCGGTCGAGCTGTTGTAGCCGAGCGCGTAGATGTTGCCGTTGATCTCCACGACAGAGTTAACGTAGCGGCTGGAGGGGGCGAAAGCGTTGGAAAATGTCGAACCGTCGTCCGCGCTTCGGTACGTGGTGCTCAGCGTGTTCATGTTCGCGTTTACGAACATGTCCGAGGCGCTGAAGGCTACCGATAACCTGTGCGCTCCGCTGAAGCCGAGGGCGCTGTTGATGAGAGTCCACGAGGCGCCATCGTCCGTTGAACGGTAGAGGTTGTAGATTCCACCGCTCATCCTGAAGATATAGAAGTAGCCGTTGAATCGGTTGCGAACAGCGAGCACCTCCTGGGAGAGGGCTATCGTTCCTGGGAGGGCAACCTCAGACCATGTGAGTCCCCCATCGAGGCTTCGCCATGCCTTCTGGTTTGCCTCGGGGCCTGTACCAATGATGACACTGCCGGTTTCGTCTTGTGCAAAAGAGGCGAAGGAGGCGGGCGCAGTCGCTGGGGTGAACAATGGGATCGAGTCAGATGACCCGCCCTTGCTGTGAGTCATCACGACTTTGCCGGAGAGCGTGCTGACTCCAATTACCCCGACTTTGCGCCCCCACCCGTACTGCGAGAAGCGACTGTCGGCGAACCAGTTCATCCCCGGCGTGACCTTGTTGAAGGCCAGGAGAGCGGCCGAGGCCGAGATGTAGCTGAGGTAGTTGTCGAAGTAGGTTGCCCATTCTCCGACATTGTTCTGCCACCAGTTTTGATGGCGTGAGCTGCCCGGTTGTTCCGGGTAGAACCCCTGGGCCTTCACGCCCGCCGCTGGATTCAGCTTCGTCGGCTGTCCAGCGAATGGCCCCGTCGAATAGTTGGCGTCAGTGGCCCAGTTCGGTAGCTCTGCGGGGCGTACGGGTAACGGCATAGGGCTTTTCTTCTTTCAGACTGCGTAGACAAGGTTTCCGACGTCCCAACCTGGACCGACGTCCCACCGAAACGCGTTGTCGGGATCCTCGGTGACAAGGACGTCGATTGCGTCCTTCGCCTCGGCTGCGTCGCGAACTACTTCGCCAACCGCGATGGCCACGGAGTTGCTGAAACCGCCGAGGTAGAAAACGGTCGTGTTCGGGTGAATTACCCAGTACTCGACGTCCGGGTCCCATGCGTCGGACTGCGAAGACACCGCGAGCAGAACCACGCGGATGAGGTCCGGAAGCGTTCCGCTCGAGATGTTCGCCGCGACTCGCGCATTGATGAACGCCCGAAAGGTGTCGTCGTCGAGGCCGCGTCGAGGCTGTCCAACTACGCGCCCTAACACTTCGAGCTGCGCGCCTACTGCGCTGTCCGCGAAGTAACCATTCGCGACTTCGTAGCTCGCGACCTCAAGCTCCTGAATCTCGTCCAGGTAGGACGTGAGGATACCCTTCATTCGAGGCTTGTTCTGGTACTGCTCGATGAGCAGCGCCACACCTTCGGAAGGGTGATCGACTAGGGTGGACGGCATCAGGTCACCGTGATTCGCGAGACGTCAAAGACGGCGATTTCTCGGGGGCTTACTGCGAGATTTGCGGTACCGCTCGGGCTCGCTGAGAAGCCAAGCTCAAGCGAGGTGACGTCTTCCACGCCCTGAAGCGAGAGCGGGATGCTTCGTATCTTCAGTGCGATCACGTCGTCGTTGACGCCGTAGAGCTTCGACGCCTGCTCGACCACTGCTGTCTTGACGGCTGCCGCGCCGACGTAGCCGTCGCCAATTGTGAGGAAGAAGTCCAGATAAACCGGCTTCACGACAACGCGGGAGAACCTCACCTCGTGAACCGTGCCCTGCTCGTCGGTGACGTTGACTGCGACCGAGCCAGCCGTGGGACCGTTCGCTCCGATGACGTCGAAGAGCGCGGCACCGATCTCGGCATTGCTGGCAGCCGGTGTCAGCCCGTCATAGATGATGCACTCGACTGCGAGAGGTGGGACGCCATTTCCGTCGGTGACGAAGGTCTTGTTCGCGAGTGGCCAGACGTCGATGACTCCGGCAACTTTGAGCAGTTTTGCGCGGATAGCCTTGAGTGTCGCCTTTCCAGTGATCTGAAGCGACTGCTCCCGCCGAGTGCGGAGCTCTGTGTTCGTGTCGATGTTCTTGCCGACAGTGACCGCGCTCACGCTGTTGATGGCCGCGGTCCAGCCGATCACGGGTGTCGCGATGACGGTGATGGAGTCGTCGGGAGCTCCCACAGGTCCAACGAACTCGGCTCGGAAGAGCACGTCGTGGGCGCCGTCCGAAGGTGCCGTGAAGTTCTCGACGGGTGTCCAGCGGTTTTTTGGGGCGCCGGCTACCGAGGCAAAGTGCGCTCCAGAGACGATGGTTGTCCCCGTTGTGAGCGTACATCGGACGGTGACGACCGAGTAGCGCGCCGGGTCGCGAGCGGTTCCCGTGAGCTTCGATATCGATTCGAGATCCGAATCCTCAGCCTTGTCTGGATCCTTCGCGTTGTTGATGCGCTCTAGTTCCTCCCAGGCCATCGAGATTTCTCGTGCGATGATGGCATTGTCCTGTCCCAGTGGGCTCGAACTGGACTGGTCCACGTTGGGACTGATGCGAGCACGTTGGCGCGCTTCGATATCGGCGAGGATCTGCTCGTACGGCTTGCGCACGAATCCGGTCGGCTTTAGTCCGTAGGGAGAGGTCATAGGCGGTCAGTACTCAACGACGAAGGGGCTACTCGGTCCGACAACAACGTCGCCCTCGGTGGTCTTGGCGACGAACGAAACGAAGAGCGTCCTCTCCTCGCGTCGAAGGTCGAGCGAAGCCAAGGCGAGTACGTTCGGTGTTCCGAGGATGACCTTGCGGAAGATGCCCCGAATGATTTCGAGGTTCGGACTGGAGACGAGGATCGCCTGGTAGTAGGGCGTCCCCTCGCGAAGGTCGGCGAACCACTCACCAACGAAGAATTTCAGCCGGCAGAAGATCGCCTGACGAACCTGTTCGGCTCCTCGGATCCAGCGCAAGTTGCGCGATTCATCGAGATCCAGGTCCCCGGCGGGGATTCGTCGGAGAAGCATTTTGACTGGTCTAGGTGATGGAATTACGCTTCCGCCTTATGCGTGCGTTCGTCCTCACCTTGGTTGGTGGTTTGGTTGTTTCCGCTTGCGGAGGTTCGAGCCAGAGCTCGGACGCCTCGACGGGGGGATCTGCGGGAGCGATCCTTAACGAATCAGGAGGCGCGGCTTCGACTGGAGGAGCAACCTCTGGAACAGGCGGAGTGGTCACCGGAGGCGCCCCGGCGACCGGTGGAGAGCTTGCGACTGGCGGGAGCGTCACTGGCGGCGCGTCAACCGGAGGAGTCGCTACAGGAGGCGCTCAGACTGGCGGAGCAAGCTCGGGGGGAGCTGGCACTGGTGGAGAGCCGAACGCCTGTACCGGGTGGCACAGTGAGTCCTTTGCTTACGGGGAGTGTGCGATAGTCACGGGATACCCGAAGTATGTTTCGACAGCTTCCGGCCCCTATCCTTGCTCGGACTCTATTTCCAATTCCGCAACCTTTTGCACTCCTGTTGGGAACAACAACCCGTCGATCGCGAATCGAACCCTTTGGATGCTCCCAAAGGCTGGTGAGACGCTTACGGTGACGCGCGGAACCTGGAACGATACGTTCACCGAGTGCTCCTCTGGTCCGAGTTGCGGGAAGTGATCAACCTTGGCGCTTGTCGTCCCACCCGCAGACGGCACCATTCTCGATCTCAACACGGAGACCGTAGCGATTCTTTCCGCTTGAGAAGTACTTGAAAGTCTGAACGACCGATTCCTTCGATACTTTCTCGTCTCGCGCTTCTGGCTGCCCGAACATCTCAATCACTCCCGCTTCAGGGCACCCGAGCCAGAGCTTCTTCGCGAAGATGTTCGCGGCCATCTCTCCATAGGTCTCTCGAATACGGCGCTCACGTTCGCGCGCTTGCCTAGCTTCTTCGTCTCGCTGGTTGGCAGCCCGCATCATGCGCTCATCCACTAAGCGGTTGTGCTCCAGGATCTCGTTGGTGCGCTTTCTGTGCGACCAGTACGAACTGCCCAGCCACACAGACAGGAGTCCGAAGCCGAGAATTCCTGGTTTTTCCCAGGAAAACAGACTCACAAGGAGCCCTAGCCCGAAAAGGCCAGCGAATATCGCAAGAAGAAAACCCCGCGCTTCATTGGCGAACGGCAGCTTCTTCTTCGGTTCGATGTAACTGTGATTTGTTGGTGTTTGGTACTCTGTCACGCTGGTCGTCTCCGAGGTCGCGATAGAGACGTTGGCCCGTTTTCGGTCCGGAGCAGTGTCGAGTCTTGTCGAGTAGGAGAGCCCTGTTCCAGGCAGACCGACCGTTGCACGAACCTGCTTGCCGATGTTCACACTCGCACCACGGGTGCCCACCGACATGCTGACGCCGGACTTGCTGACGTTGAGCCGCAGGAGCTTGCCCAACCTGATGGTGCGTCGGAGCCGAAATCCCATATCCGCTGGATCTCTATACCTCTGGCGAATTCAACTCAAACTCACCTTGACCGTGGGTCTACTTTGGTTTACAAAGAAAACCGTGACAGAAGGAAAGCAACACGCAATCCGCTTAAATGCGGAGGACATGGCAATCGTCGGAGAGATCCAGCACAGGACGGGAATCGACGGTGTTTCCCCAGCTATCCGGTACGCGCTTCGTCAGTATGCGATGGCCAACGGCATTGAGTTCCGAAAGTCCACCAAAGGCAAGTAAACCAAAAGCACGGCCAATAAGTGGACCCGGCGGCGTTCGAGCGCCCCGGGCCCTTGGCTCACAACAGAACCGAGGATTCTGCATGAACACTGAAACAGCTAGCACAACTGCGCCCAACGCCGCACCCCTGACCGTGATCCACGTCCCTTTCCATGGGGATTCTTTGGCAGCCCTGAACGACCAGGGGAAGGTTTGGGTGCCAGTTCGCAGTCTCACTGAGGCCCTAGGCCTTGAGTTCAGCGCCCAGTTCCGACGCCTAAAGCGTCAGCCTTGGGCAACTGTTGCCATGATGGCAATGGTTGCAGGAGACGGGAAAAACCGCAGTACGATCTGCCTCGACCTCGACAGCCTGCCGATGTGGCTCGCGACCATCGACGTTAAGCGAGTGGCTCCGGCTGCCCGGGAGAAGCTCGTCGTCTACCAACGCGAGTGCGCGAAGGTGCTGCGGGAGCACTTCTTCGGAGGGTCTCAACCAGCGAGACAGTTCGACGACAAGTGGAACCAGGAGGCTCCTCCTTTTGAGTTCTTCCTATCCGAGAACAACGTTCTCGACCCGAGTCAGACGGCCTATTTCTTTGGTCCTCGCGGAAGTCTGAAGAAGCAGAACATCGGAAACGCCGTTCGCCGTTCCCTGGCGATTCGTGAAGATTCCGAGGGCGGCGACGACGCGATGATGTTCCAGGTATTCCAGTCGGACCTCGGAACGCTAGGCCTTGCGATGGATGCTATCGCCTCCGAGCTAACCGAAGGCGACGACCTTCATGATCAGGTCCACGCGGTTCGCGGGAGCCTTTGGAACACCTACCATCGAATGCGTGGTTATCGCGGGATTCGAGGTCTCCTTGCTGATGCAAAGGGACACGCGGAGAAGCTTCATTCGGAATCGGCCGTTCAGCGGAGCGAGCAACTCTATGATGAGCGCCTGACCAACCCGAAGGTCGATCTCGCTTGTTCGATGGCTCATTCGCGAGTTGCCATCGAGAACGCGAAGCACCTTCAGAAGAAGGAAGCCGAGCGGCGACAGGCTCGCTTAGCAGAACTTGCGTCTTCTCCGAAGAACAAGAAGTCGGCTTGAGGCCTACTCCGCCTTCAGCTTCGTTGCCGCTACGGAAGGGGCCGGTGTCGCGTAGGTCACGGTGCCGCCACCAGGAGGGGCAACGCCAGTCTTAATCCAGGTGACGAGGTCGCCGGTGATTTTGCTGGCTAGGGCTACCTCGGAGGCGCTCGGGCCACCGACCTGCAGCGTCTTCCCGGTCGGCACACTCAGCACCGCCTCATTCGCGCCGATGGGCGTCAGCGTCTTGGTGACTGGTCGGCAGATCGGAATCGCGACCGGGTAGGAAAGTCCGAAACGCGAGACGTCTCCTGGATCTTCGAGGTTGCCCGTCGTGCGGAAGCCGGCCCAGGCAGCCTCGGAGAACATCACCCAGACGGTGTCACCGGTCGAGACCGGGAACTGGAGGGCGAACCCTCCCGATGCGAACCACCCAAAGGGGACGTTGGGGAGAACCGGGATCTCTTCGTGTTCGATTCCGCCGTCCGCGCCTTCGATTGCTCGGCGTACGGCCAGACGGATATTCGCGGTCTGCGTGGCCGGGTCGTAGGACTCGACAATGCCAGGGAGCGCTGTGTGGACGTCGAGGAGGCGTGACTCGATGGCCTCGCGGATGAGCTCGGCTTGAGTAGGTTCGAGGGCCATCAGTAGCGCTTTGCTTCAAGCGTGATCTCGAATGGACCGTTTGACGTGTCCCAGTCCCAGGTGGCTTTCTCGACTCGGTATCCGCCCTTCACGCGCGATGAGTCCATCGCGAGCAGGACGCCGGGGCGAACGTCAGGGATCATGAGCGTGCGGCACGTCATGACGCCCTCGTTGTCCACGGTCGGACTTCCCAGAAGCCCCGTGTCGGGGCTGAGGAGCAGTGCCTTCCCCGGCATCGTGGCTCCGCGCCGAACGAACTGGAGGGCACCGTCCTGAATCGACCATTCAAGGCCAGCGGAGCGGGACCAGTCGGTGAGGAGGCGCGAGGTCTGCCCGGAGAGGACGACCCCATGGGCGAACTTCGACGAGAAGCCCTTTGCTTCGAGTTCTGCGGCCGCTGTGGCAACGTTCCCAGGTCCGAGACCTAGCTCCTTGGCAAGGGCCGTCAGAACCGCCGTGGCGGTCGTACCTGGTCCCATTGACTGAGCAATGCGGCTGGACTGATGAGCCTTCTCGCCGTCTCCGGTTCCGACGACCGTTATCCAGTCGGGCTTCTCGTAGTAGCTCTCGACGGTACGAAGCTCACCAAGCCAGATGACTGAGGTTTGCCCTCCCTCGTATCCCGCCTCGACCTTGACCGGGATCCCCTTGAGGTCGCCGGCACGCGTGCGGAGTTCTTCGAGCTTCGCCCGACTGTCGGACTTCAGGTTGAAGAGGGTGATCTCGCAGGTGTTCGGTTCTGGTTTGAGCGACTTCTCGATGTGCCCCGCGGAGTCGAAACCCTCGAAGAGCATCGTGTCGATCGTGACGTTCACGACCCGCTTGAAGAGCGTCAGCGTCATCCGACTTCGACCGCGTAGTAGACCAGGGCGACTCGCGGGTTATCCCCGCCTATGTCGTCGAAAAGGATGTCCGCTCCGCTTCCGTCATCCTGGGCAATGAGCTCGCCAGGAGGACAACGTGTGTCCCACTTCAGGTAGCGAAGGAGCGGCCAGTTCGGAACGAGGGGGACAGCCGAGGTGATCGGATTTCCCTCAGCATCACTGAGCGCCAGCATCCACCGGTTCGCCCGCATGTTCCAAGACAGCTCGAGCGAGTATGCGCGGCCGTCGAGGTTGAGGCGCTGAATCGATCGCGGGACGCCCTTGCCGAGGGGAATCTCCAGCCGGGTTCCGTTCGCAAGAATCTCTTCGTAGGTCATTTAGCCACCAAGGCCGGTAGCGTCAGCGAGAGAAGCTAGCCCGCTCTTGTTCCCGCCGTCGAACAGACTCCCAAGCACACCAAATAACTCGTCCTCTTTTTCTTCGTCGCCTTTTTTCGCTTTTGCCGCCTTCGACCCGAGGCTTTTGAGCGGAGCAAGTCGCGGTTCGGCGGGTACTGGGGCGTCAACGACCTGCGCGCTGACTACTCGAATCCGCTTGAGCGTGAGGCTGAAGGTAGCCCCGTCTCCGTCGTCGGTTGCGCGGGTCACGCCTCGCGACTGGATGAGGAGGTTCTCGAAGGACTGCTCGGAGTCGTCGAAGGAGCAGAGCCGAGCGGACTCTTGAGCCTCCTCGAGGAGCTGTTCGATCTCTTTCACGCGGGAGACCCAGTCTCGCACCAGCATCGTGGCCTTAGGCGCGGACGCTACTGCTCCGGCGATGGCCCCGAAGGCTGCTTGGGCGAGTGACTGAGGGCCGGCCGTTGGTGTCGCAATCGAAGCCGCGTAGCCAATCGGGATCCGCTGAACGGGCCCCGGAATGTCTACCGCTTCCCAGCGAGAGTTCTTCTCCCCACCGAACGTCGAATAGAGCGGCGTGTTTGAGACGTAGCCGCTCATTTCGATGAGCATGCCGGTTGTCCTGGCGTGGTCGGTGATGTCCGCGCCGTCCTCAACGGCATGCTCGGTGATGTCGGTCTCGACCGTGCGCGTCACCAGTTCGACCACGTCGAACGTCAGCGTCACGAGTTCGCCGAGGTTGTCTTGCCAGCTGAGGACAGGCATCAGGCTTTCTTCTGCTTCAGGGCGTTGATGGCGGCTTTGGTAGATTGACCCGTTCCGCGCTGGGCTGCGTTTCCAACTTTATTGGCCATGTTCGCCGGAGTTCCGGCCGGAACGTTCACTGTTACCTGATTGGTCACCTTGGCCCCGTCGGCGATGCTAGTTCCGAAGGCTCGGTCTGCCGCACTCGCCAAGCGTTGCGCCTGACCCATGCGCTCAGCTGAAAGAGCTCGCTGAGCGACGTCCGCGTTGTCGTTGCTGCCCTTCGCGCCAGAAAAGTCCACCGCGTCCAGGTTGAGCCCTGGGATCTTGTTGGCGAGCGAGATCAGCTTGTTGAGGCTGTCCTGCGCGGTTTGGATGAGTGCGTTCCAGCCGCCCGAGACGCCGTCAAGGATACTCGCGCCAAGCCCGATGAAGAGGGCTTTCACCTCAAATGCGATGGTCGAGAACGTCTCGACCAAGAATTCACCGAAGCCGCCGAATCGCTCAAGGAGGCCGTCAATTCCAGTGAAGAACCCTTTGAAGAAGTTGACGACCTGAGCCGTCTGACCTTTTCCAAACCAACTGTCGAGGATCCTTCGGATGACGGAGTCCCCGCCCTGGAAGGTGACGATGAGGTCATCCAGGAGCAGAGCCGGCAGCGCCATCCGTAGAATGAAGCGCCCCAATACCATCAGGACTCGCCCGAGGACGCTGCGGATAGCGCCCCACTTACCAGCCAAGAGACCTACGCCTTTAGCAAGGAGTCCCGGGGCTGACTTGGCTCCGATCACCCCAAGCAGCACCCCGACGAAGCGCAGAGCATTTCGAAGAGGCTGGGATGTTTTCAGCCACTCCTTGAAGGAGGAGTACATCGCCTCGGCCTTCGGGATAGCTCGCTCAAGCCAACCGACTACCGTGGTAAGCGCTGGAGCCAGTGCCCCGAGGATCTTCGCCTTTGCGCCGTTGGAGATTGCCTCGAGTCGGTCAAGCTCGTCGTTGAATGCCCCGGCAGCTTCGATGTCCTTCTTCGAAAGAAGCCCCCCATTTTTGCGGAGTTCCTCGCGGAGATTTGCGATTCCGTCCGACCCTTGGGCAAGGAGTGGGTTCAGCTCGGTGAAGCTCTTGCCGAAGATGTCAGCTGAAGCCGCTGCGCGCTTGCCCTCATCCGGAATAGCGGCGAGCCGTTCGATGACGTCTCCAAAGACGTCCTCGGTGGATCGTGCGGCGTCGTTTGCGTCTCGGAGGTCAACGCCTAGGGTCTTGAAGGCTCCGCCCTTCGTCGCGTCGGCCATAGCCTCTGCGATGCCCATGCTGGCCTTCCGGATTGCTCCGTTCAGGGCCTCCGCTTCGATGCCCGAGAGCTTGGCGGCGTACTGCCACTCTTGAAGGGCGTCCGTCGAGAACCCGAGCTTCGCCGCGGTGTCGTTGATGTTGTCCGCAAGGTTCGCAACCTGCTTGAGCTCGCCTGCGATGGCGCCAATTGAGAACGCCGCAGCGAGGCCGATCAGGCCCTTCTTGAGCGTGTTGACGAGGTCGTCGGCTTTCTCGAGAGGCTTGGTGTCTACCTCGGTTCCGAAGTAGACGAGGAGTTCTCTCAGTGCCGCTGACATTTTGCTTCAAGCTCTTCGTTCAGGTCGAGAACGTCGTGCGCGTCCGCGAGGTCTTCGAGGCTCCAATGCTCCTCGACCTCACGCAGTCCGCTGCACAGCTGCGAGTTCACGACCCGCCAGACGAACCAGTCGATGTGGTCCGGGACTTCTACGGAGACGACGTCGGCGCTTCTGCGCGTGGAGCGTTGTTTCCGACCTCGGCTAAAAAACCGCCGAAATTCAATTTCGTGAGTTCGAGGAACAGCTTCGTCATCGCGCCATATCGGCCGGCGAAATGCTCATCGAAGCAGCGGGAAAGCTGTTCGCGCCCATTGGGGTGCATCACGAAACAGAACTCCGCGTAGGCGTTCCAAAACACCTCGAACTCCTCCGGATCGATCTTGGTGACCGCTTCGGAGATTGCCGCCATGAAGGCGTCGTCGTTGATGCCAGAGACCAGCGCGTCGAGAGAGTTGGCCCCGCCTTCTGCGCTCTTCTTGGCCTCTTCCACCATCCCACGAAGGGACGCAAGAAGCGGCGCGAACGTGGCCAGGAGCTTGATGAAGCGCAGATAGAGCTTTCGCCCTTCGAGCGCTCCAAGCTGGGTGCTCTCGTAGACCTGTCCGTCGATAGTAGTTCGAAGTGTTTTTCTCACGGGTTACCCTCAGTGCCCGCCAATGAAGCGCTCGGGCTGATGGCAGCCGAACACCCACTGAACCGTATTGGTCTCTTTTGCGTAGCTTTCGTCCGGGAACTTTTTGATCCAGCACTCAGCGCCCGCGAAGAGGTCACCATTGGAACCGAGGTCGGTGACGGCAAGCGGAACGACCGCTACCTTGGAACCGGTGGCCTTTGCTGCCTTGTGAATTCCGGAGATGATCGCATTCCCCTTCGACGTGCGCATGAGCGTAAGGGTCACTTCTGCGTAACGGACGTTATTCACACTGATGGTGCCACCGCCATCGACTCCGCCTTTGAAGTTGACCTCGTCCTCGGGCTGCGAGATGGCCACGAATTCGTCGTCGCCGCGCCCTGAATCGATTGGAATACCGGCAACGAGAACCGCGACCTGGTTGGAGTTGTAGACTGCAAATGCCATTGGAGACTCCACGAAAAAGGGCGGCGCTCCCAGTTCAGGAGCCCGCCCGCTTGAAGGGGATTGTGAGTTGTGAGTTTGTGGCTACGTCAGAGCGTCAGACGTAGATATCGCCGCTGATGACGACCTTGTTGAGCGCGCCCTGGAAGCGTCCCTGGAACTTCACGTTGGGGAGCGTGCGTGCGGCTCGGTCGGCGTCGGTCGTCTCTGCAAGCGTCGGAGCCGTCACGCTGATCGAGTTGCGGTCAAGGATCGGGAAGTTTGTTGAGCTGGCCTGAAGAAGGACGTTGTAGACCGCGAGGCGAATCACCTCGATCCCTTGGTCCGTGTACGGGACCACGTCATTCACGGCGAGAGCGCCGAAGGCTGACTCTTGAACTCGCGCCTTGAGCCAGTCGGTCGAGACGATGAGGTCGATGTACTCGCCAGACTTCGGGGTCTTCGCGTCGTAGGTGACGTTGACGCCGCCGGTCTTCTGGTAGTGAGAGAACCGCTTCGACTCGATGGTGGTCTCTTCGGTTGTCGAGAGAACGTCAACCGCTTCACCGGTTAGGTCCTTGAACGCCCAGTTGACGGTGCCGGGGTTCTTGGTGATGCAGCGCCCGATCCATGCGGCGGGGGTTGATCCGCCGAGCTTCCGGCGCCAGATACCGGGGGAGCGCGTAGCGGAAGCTGCGACCAAGTCGCTGGCGATGTCGGTCGTGACGATACTCTTGGTGACGTCCGTGTCCGAGCTTGAGTGGAGGAACAGGACCGTCTTTGCGTTCGCCCAGGTGGACGCGGCGTTGACTTCAGCCTCAGAGGTCGAGTCGATGGTGAGCGCGTACCAGTCGGAGTCCTCTGCGTAGCAGGCCGTGAGGTCCGCAGCGATGCCGGGGTCCGTAGAAACGTCCTTCAGCTCCATGGTGGTGCTGACCTCGACCGAGTTGACCTTGCCGGCCGTGCTCGACGTGATCGTGAGCTTGGTGGTGTTGTTCACGCGGGTGGCGCCGGTGATTCCCGATGAGGCCGCGAACAGGCCCGCAACTACGCCAGCGGCTGTTTCCGACGCCGCGTTGACGTAGGTGAAGGTCTGGTCGTTCCACTTGATCGAGTTCGTTTTGCCTTGCGTGAGGTCCACCGGGGTGATGTCGATCACCTGGGTCGTTCCGGTCTGGCGACGGCCGATCTTGAACGTGGAGGGACGGCCAGTCTGCGAGCAGAGCGCGACGGCGTCCTTGTAGAGCTTGTCGGTGAGTGCGAAGCCGTCCGTGATCATCTCATCCGGGGAAGAGTAGGCTTTGACGCGCTGCACCCACCGGGTGTGGTAGCCAAGAAGCAGCGGGGTCGAGAAACCCTTCGCGCTCGGGACCTGGGTTTTTCGGGTGACCGTGACGTTGACGATGGTGTCGAGAGACATGCTTTTCTCCGGCCCTGGGGGCGTGCGGGCGTCGTTGGGCGCGGCGCAAATGGCCGGCCTGGGTGATGCGGTGAGCGCTCAGCCGTTCGCGCGATGGGGCGAGAACTGACTGGCGACTTGTGAGTCTTTGGTGTGCGAGCCCTAAGGCATCAACACGTCGGTGAAGTTCGGAGGGGTTCCGACGCCGACAAGCTCAGAGCTGACTTCGGCGTGCTCGATGACGCCGATGCTGTCGTCCTTGTCCGGCGTGGTCTCGTAGCCAATCCCGAGTTGAAGCTCGAAGACGACGGCGTTAACTCGCCTTCCGTCGAACGAGTACGAGACGTCGCGAGCCGCTCCTACGTCGGCTACCGAGACGTTCACCGTGGATAGTCGATCAACGACTGAGGATCGGTTGATGAACGTCCGGATCCGATCAGCCGTGGTTCGGCACCATCCGGCGTAGCTGTGGTCCTGGGACTCAACGCGAATCTCAAGTTGGACGCGGCGCTGACCAACGAAGACTTCGTAGCTCTGCGTTCCCGGCGTCGGCGTTGCGTAGCGGGTCTCAGCTCCGCTCCCGATGTCCTCGTCCGATACGATCTTGAGGATGACCTCGCCCTTTTGCTTCGGGTTGATGAACCCTGCCTTGGCGTCGGTCCAGCGTGCTGGGGATTCTTTCGGGAGCTTCCCGAGCTTGGAGACGACGTCAACCAGGACCGGGCCGACTGCCGTCCAGTTGATCATTTCTTCACGGGCTCCGCCTTAGGTGGCGCGAGCTTCGGAAGCTCCACTCCTCCCTTGAGGACGATGGTGCCGTCTGCGACGTAGTGACCGAGCTTCTGGACCACGTACTCGGGTAGGCCTTCGGGGAACTTCGGATCGAGGTGCTCACCCTGGCCCAGTTCGAAGCTTTCGCTAAAGCGTAGCGTCCGGCGGACGGTCATGCTCTTGGGGAGCTGCTCTTCGGTCTTTGCTTGCTCGGTCATTTGTCGCGAACCTCGTGGAGAATTGAGGACAGTAGCTGTCCGAAAAGGATGAGCGGCGTGTTCTTCGGGCCGCCGGTTAGTTCTTCCTTGCGCTCCTTCGTGGACTCGGCGAGCTCGGGGGCGATGCCTGCGACAATGCGCTCTCGGACCATTCCTTGAACTGCCAGGCCGAAGCGTTCGAGCGCTTGGTCTGATGTGAGCTTCCCCTTGGCGACCTCGCGAGCCGACGAGGAAAGCATTGCCTGGAGCTTGCTTCGGTTCTCATCGACGAACTGCCGAAGGAACGAGCGCTGCGGAACACCAAGCCCGAACTCGTGAATGGCGCCAACCTCGGCGACCGTCATGGGGCTGTCTTGCTCGGATTCTCCGCCTTCAGCGGCATGGATCCCGACGGTGACAACCCGAGAAAGTTCCTTCAGGTTGTGACGCATTTTCAATGCGCCGTGGTCAACCTCTCGGACTTTTGCTTTCGCCATGAATCAGAGCAGGAAACGGGCGGGGACCTTCGAGCAGATGTCTTCAAGGGCCACCCGGTAGGTCGTTTCCGTGCCTTTCTCTGAAAGCCGCGTGTTCTTTCCGTATGAGGAGAAAGAGAGCAGCTCGGCGCACTTGTACCCGACTGCGTCGAGGTAGAGGTTGCCGAACAGCTCCTCGTCGAAGGACCGATGAGCTTCCGCGAGCTTCGATGCGACCAGGTTCTCCCCGGCGGACTCAAACTCGGGAAACCTCTCGGCGAATTCTGCGAGGGACAGTTCGGCCATGGGTCACTTGCTCTTCTTGGCGCTGGCTTCTGCCTCGGCCTTTGCTGCGGCTTCGCGAGCTGCGTTCTCAGCTGCAAGTCGAGCTTGCTCATCAGCCTTCGCTTTGGCCTTCGCGTCTGCTTCAGCCTTCGCTGCCGCTTCATCTTCCTCGCTCGTCGGGAAGTCGTAGGGAGTCAGAGCAGCCCTCTCCGAGACCTTCTGCTTCGTGAGTTTCTGGGCGCCTTCAGCGTCCGTTTCGAGCACGTCAACCTCTCGCACCGACGGGGTCGAGTAGAGTTTGAAGTGGTCGTTCTTCTGGAGCGCTTCCCACTGCTCAGCGCTGAGACGGTTGTGCCCAGGCTGAAGGAAGATCTCCTTCTTGGCGCCGTCGTTGAGCGTGATCGTGAAATTCACCGAGCCTTGTCGGTTGTTGAGAATGCCTTTGTCGGCCATGCGAATGCTCGCTTTCGTGATGTGGTTACTGGTTCCTCCGATGCCCCGGGCGACTCGAAAGGGAGTTCGCGTCTCGGTGCATCAGTTGGTTGCGGGGGTTGGATTTGAACCAACGCCCTTCAGATTATGAGTCTGCTGCGCTACCGGGCTGCGCTACCCCGCAAAAGCCTCGGGCCCGCGCCGAGTGGGAGGAATCACTCGACGGGGCCCGATTGGGGGTCAGTTCGAAAACCGACCGCAGTCTTTGTCAGCCGACGTTGTCCATGTAAGCAATCGCGAGAGGCTTGCGGATGTCGGTGAATCCAGTCTGACCGTGGCAAGGGGTCACGACCTTCAGGGACTTGCGCTGTGGGGGCTCCTCAGCGAAGACCTCGACTGCGCAATACTTCGCGACAGAAGGATCCTTCTTGTACGCGATGATCCGCTTTGTCGAACCCGCGCCAGCGGTCGAGAGTCGCGACCAACGATCAACCTTCTTGAGTCCATCGAAGTTGGCAAGGATGTACTGGAGGATCGTGCGATCGCTGTTGGTACCGTATGCCTTCGTCGAAATGAGCTGGTGCGACGCGATGTCGAGAGCAAGTGTGTCAGGCTTGTCGGTGTCGAGGTTGGCGACCGGAATCGAGTTCCAGAGTTTCGCGAGGTCATCGACGATCTGTTGGCTCGTCGCGGTCGTGCTCCAGTTGCCCGTGATAACGGTGATGATGGGAACCGCCGACGAGTTGATGAACCCGGTGCGCCCGTAGCGGGTCGAGCCGATGGCTGCGATCTCGTCGTGCTTGCGACGGATCGCCATCATGGCGGATTCCTTGCGAGCCGAATCGAGTCGGAACGTCGGGTCCAGTGCCGCACGCTGAAGGTCCATCACGCTGAAGAAGTACTGCACGCCGATAGGCTCGACGTTGACGCTGTTCTCCTGCGTGTAGACGTCGGCGTTCGGGAGGTCGTCGGCGTAGTGGTTTACGAAATCAGCCTGACCGCTCTGGGTGACCGTGCGGTGAGTGACGGACGTGATGCCAGCCGGGTAGCTAGTGTCGTACGGGATCAGCTCTTCGCTCTTGAGTGGAGCGAACTGGGTGTTGACGAGTTCCTTTTCGATGAACTCGAACTGACGAGCGAACGCCGTGGAGCCGCCGACAGAGTCGAGGCGTGCCTGGGTGTCAGGGTCGAGGGTGGCCGCGTAAAGACGGGCCAAGAAGATGTATTTGTTCATGAGGGTTCTTTCCTGTGGTTGAAGCCTGTGGGGTCTCAGTTAGAGGTCAGAGCCTCACGGGAGATCGATCTCGACGAGCGCAACCGTTCCGACGATCTTCCTGAAGTAGGCTCCGGTGACCTGGATCGCGTTGGCGGTATCGTTGTTCGCTCGGAGTGCTCCGAGGTTGAGCTTGCCGGCGCCGTTCGCGGTGATGCGAGCGAAGACGGGGGAGTCCACGGTGGGAGTCGTGTCGGGCTCAAAGGTGACCCACATGGTCCCTTGCTTGAGGATCGCCATGCCCTCGCCCGTCGAGTAGTCAGGGGTGACGCGAGAGGGGTCGAGGATGACGAGACCGAGAGCCTTTTCCGGGGTGGATGCCCAGGTGGCCGACGGGTGTTTCGCGGTCAGCTGTGCTGTGCCGGCAACAACAAACCGACCGACGCCGCATGCGCTTTCAGCAGCGCGCGTCATGATGTCGTGAGGACGGCCGTCTGCGACCTGACCGTTGAGCCCAGCGACTGGATCTTGAGAATAGGAAGTCTGCATTTTCGTGGTTCCTTCGTGAGGTGTTGGAGTCGCTCGGGCCTTATTTGCGGCTTGCTGCGGTGAGGTTGGTCTTGAGCCAGTCCTGGACCAGGCCTTGTTTCTTCGGTTCTCCGCTGTCCTGACGGGTCGCGATCTGAACCTTCTCGAGCTCGCTCTTGGAGTCGGCGCGCTCAGCGTGTCGTGCGAGCATCACGTCGAAGACGGCGCGAACCGCTTCGTCGCTCTTGCTCTTCACGTCGAACTTGGAGTCCACGCGGAGGATCACGTCGCCCATGACTTCGCGATTGGACTTGCCAGCGAAGGAGTATTCCTTGCCGAGCACTTCGCGGGCCTTGTCGCGGATCTCAATCGAGTCCATGACGAAGCGTTCCTGCTCTTCGGGGGTCGGGCCCTTGGGGGCCTCTTCCTTGGAGTCGAGCTTCTTCTCGGGTTCTGCCGCGGGCGCTGCTGCCGGAGGTGCTGAGGCTTCCGGAGCGGGGGCCGGAGCCGGCGAGTCGAGAACGGGGGCAGCGGCGGGGGCGCCTGCCTCTGCCATTGCAATGAGTTTGGGGGCGGCTGCGGCGAGCGTCTTGAGTGCCGCGAGTTCTTCAGGAGTGAGATCCATTTTGGTGTCCTTCGTGGGTAGCGGCATCACCTGATGCCCGTTCGAATCGAGACGCAGCGAGACCTCAGACCCCGCTCGTCCTTGTCCGCGCGGCAGCAGGGCCACGTGGTTGTATTTGATGTTTCGCTGCACGACGTCGTAAGGCTCGCCGTCTGGCGTGGTGCCTGGCGTTGCGTCGATGGTGCAGCCGTAGCCGGCGCTAAATTCCGAGAGCGCCTTCTGGTCTACGAGGGAAACGATGTCAGCGTCTTGGACGACGACGGTCCCGCCCACAAACTTCTCATCTTCCGGAGCGACGTCGGTGGAGACGTGACCCTTCGAGAGGCGTGAGAAATTCGTCGCGTCAACCCGGCCTTCATTCGGATGGAGATGCGTAACCGGTGCGTCCACGAGCGTCTTGAGCGACTCGGGCTTGAAGACCTCCTCCGGTGGCCGGTACTCGCGGCGGATTGTGCCGTCGGGCTGCTGATAGTCGAGGACGCCGACTCGGGTGAAGCGTGCAGGCGCACGAATCCCGCCCTGCGGCGTGCGTTCCACGCGGTCAGCGTCGAGGACGCCAACGCGATCGTAGCGAATGACGGTGGTCATGACTTTACGTCCTCGACTTCGCCTTCAAAAATCAGCTCCTCCGGTTGAAACTTGAGGGTTACGACGGGAGGTTCGTCTTTTTCCAGTTGCACGAGGCACTTAAGGACGCGCTCCTGTGGAACTCCGTCGATGATGATCTGTGCTCCTCGAAAAACTCTGAACCTTCCGCCCTCAACGGCTTCAAGTTTCGCGCTGATGAAAATGGTCTTCATGAGTCTTCGAATTCAGGGATCACGGGGATCGCCTGACAGCGGCAGCCGATGCCATCGCCGGGATGCCCGTAGTCGTCCGGTCCAGTGCCTCCACCGAGCGGCGGGTCGTCGTAGGAGAAGGTTTCCCCGTCGAGCTCCGCGTGATTCTCTCGCGTGCTTCCGTCGCGAGCGGCGAGCCAGCGGTATTGCGTGATTCCCGCGCGCTGGTGCCGGTCCTGAGTGAGCTTAGCGTTGAGTGTCAGGACCTGGTCCCTCGCGACGAGCCGCGCTCGCCTGAAGCCCATGCCCTCGGTCTCTTCGAGGCGCTTCCGGAAGACTTCGACCCGAGTTCCGCGTTCCCCAACGTCTCGAAGGTGCGCCACGATACGATCGCGGGACTCTTCGCTGAGCTTGGTGATCTTCTCGACGTGCTCTCGACGCCAGCGCTCTCCGATCGGAGCGGAGAACTCGGGAGCCTTCACGCCTATGGATCGGGCGATGTCTCGGAGGTTGAAGTTGTTCGTGGCTTCGAAGGTGTCGCTCGCCAGGCGTTTGGCCTCGCTGAGCGGGATTCCGTTCTGCTTGGCAAGCTCTCGGGCCAGTTTCCACGCCTGCTCGCGTTCGAGAACTTCGTTCGGGAGCTGCGGGACTAGCCGGTCGAGGATCGCCTTGTGAGACCTGCGAAAGACCTCGGCGAGCTTCTTCTGGGTGTCAGCGATGACGCCGAGAGGTTGGCGAGGCTTGAGGCCTAGCAGGCCACCACCTCGGCGCTTCTGGATTAGCTTCTCTTCGCGACCTCGCCGAAACCGCTTGTCCTTGCCGAGCGCTTTCTTCGCCTGATCGAGGCGGACCACGAACGGTACTTCGCCGAGCGCCGTCCTGATCGGGTTCGCTGGGAGTCGCATCCTATGCCTGCGGGGCTTCGGTCTCTTGAGTCTGAACGGGTGCTGTGTCGCCGATGGCGCGCCAGCTCACGATCCATTCGGGTTCGCCAGTCGGACCGGTGACGAAGTCTCGGGACCGCTCAATGCCGCAGAGTCGGCAGCGGTTGATCTTGCCATGCTCGCATCGCGCGACGCTCGCTTCCGTCATCTTCGAGGCGAGGCTTCGAGCTTCGGTGAGGCTCAGCGGCTCGGCCGTGGCTTCCTCGTCGTCGTTGGTGACCGGTTGGGTAAGCAGGTGAGGCTGCTGTGTGGTTTCTGGAAGAGAGGCCTGTGCCTCGCCTGTGCCAGTCACATCTCCAGCCGCCTTCCCCTTGGCTTCGAATTCCGAAACTGGAATGAACCCGTCCGGGTTCGGGGTTCCGTCTGGATTCAGTAGTGGCCCAAGGCCCTTCGACGCGCGGGCCTCGTTGACCGTGACCACGATGGCCATCGTCGTCGGGGCGAGATCAACCTCGCTCGACCCTGCGTTCATCGACTCCAGCGCCCCTTCAAGGGCTGCCAGCTCTTCCGGCTTGAGGGTGACGGTGTTCGTCAGCTCTTCGCCAGAGAAGCGAGCACGCGCGACTTGAGCAGGGGTGAGGACCTGGAGGTCCACGTAGATGGCGTCGGTGTCCGCCTGAATCTTCCGGATCTCGGCTTCCTCCTTTGCGGTCGGCTGCCAAGGTGAGGGGAACTTTACCGACCACTTAGTCGGCTCAAGTCCACTTGTCGGCCCGGCCTGCGAACGGAGCACAAGGCGAATGACTCGCTCGAGGGCCGGCTTTACGCGGCGGCGCTGCTCTTGAGCGACGCGGTCGTACCACTGTCGCATGTCGCTCTCGCCGGTCGCATTGAGACCCGCGGGAGCTTGGCCAAAGAGCACCGTGACTGGCATCTCGGCGGCCGAAGCCACATCGAGCTTGAAGCGATCGACGATGTTCGCGATCTCGGTGAGGGGTGTCGCGATTCGCTCGTAGCTCTCCCCGTCTGCGTCGAGGACGATACCGTTCACGATGGACCGGATTTGGTCCATGGCGTTGAAGCGCTCGCGAAGGGTCTTTCCCTTCCCGGAAAGGATGATCTGTGCGAGCCCCTTGATCTTGAAGACACCCTGATTCGAGTCGGCCAGAAGAGCGAGCGTCGAAGCGAGAGCCCCACCGTAGTTCTTGAGGGACGAGAACGCTCGGACCAGCTTTGAGGTTCCCCAGTACTGGTTCGCGACGAGGTTTGTCTTCGTGGTTGGTCGGCCTCGGAAAATCAGGAGGCGAGACTCGTGGATGAGCATTCCCACCTGATTGGTCATCGAGCGTGGGTGGACCCGGTAGGTCTCAGGCTCGCCGAACCTTGGATTCAAGGGGCTCTGGTAGTAGGTCTGTGGAGTCAGTTCCCAACGGTCGAACACCGTGAGGAAGTGGACGCGACGCACTGCCGCCGGGTTAAGTGGCTTATCAACCGACCCTCCGTCCTCAGCTCCGATGAAGATGGCTGCCCCACCGTAGAGCGCCTCCCAACGAAGCGCCTGGTCCACCCGCTCTTCGAGGGCAAGTCGGTCGCACTCGTCGGTGACCTTCTCCTTGTACTGCTCCTCGGATGCCGTGAACTCCCAGCCACGCCGAAAAACCGCGTCAGGAAGGGCGTCAACGATCTTCCCCGAGAGGTGGTCCTGCTCGTAGAGGTATTCGAGGGTCGAGTAGTCGCTATCAACGAAGAACGGCGTGAATACGAAGCCCGCGCTCTTGTCGAGAGGTCCTCCTACTCCCGTCGTCTTGTTGGTCCAACCGTCGAGACGCAGCTCACCGTCAGTCGTTGAAGAGTCGGCCGCCGCGTTCATTGATTGCATCCATCGCGCTGAGCATGAGGAAGAGTTCGCTCACCATGCGCTTGTAAGCTCCGCTCGAGGCGTCCACCTGATCGTCCTTCTCGCCCTTCGAGGGGAAGCTCTCGAGCTCGGCGATGTAGGCTTTGTTCCACGCCCCTCGCACAAGGTAGACGTTTCCGTGCTCGGCTTGCGCAGAGAACGGGCCAAAGCGCGTGACCTTGTCGCCGCTTTCAGACTCCACGAGGACCGTGAACCCTTCCAGCTTCGCGACCAGGTGTTTCGCCTGGAATTTGCCGGCCTGGCCGGGGTCCTGGGGGAGGCCGAGGAAGACCTCCGTGCCGTCGAGTTCGGCGGTCGCGAGGATGAGGCTTTCGACTTCACCCGGGTTCTTTCGAACACGGATGACGTCCTCGACGTAGAGCTTCTCGCCCAACTTTGCGAGCAGGAGGCCGACGGTCCAGTCTGGGTTCGACGAGGTCGTTCCCTCTTCGGTGCCGGCGAGGTCCCAGTAGCGCACGCGTCGCGCGCCTGCGGGAACCGCGTCGACGAAGTTCACCCAGGCCCGCTTGAAGAGCAGACCTGCAGCGGGCTTGATGAGCCAGTCGCCGAGCTTAAGCTGCGCTCGTCGCACCGCGTCGAGCTTGTTCAGCTGTGCGAGGTACGACGGGTCGTTCCTCATGAGGATTTGGTTGTCCTCGAGGCGAGCCGGAATGAATGTACGGGAGAGGGCAGGGTTTTCAGGGAACCCCGGGTCGGCCGCGAAGTACTCCTCGGAGCCGTCGTCTGACGCGCGAATCCACCAGACTTCGCCTGGTTTCGCGGGAGGTACTCGAGCTCCGCTTTCGTCGAAGCGCTGCGGTAGTCCCTTGGCTTCGAAGTCAGGATCGAGCCATGCGCCCCAGTGACGAAAGACCCAGTCGTGACCAGGACCTCCGGGGTTCGTTGTTGCCCGGATCAGCGTGGGAAGTCGCGCATCCGAGGTTCGGACACGTGCGCAGATCTTGGTGTACTGCTCTTCGGTGAAGTGCGTGAGCTCGTCGAAGAGGACGAGGTTCAGCTCCCACCCGTCGTACTGGGCGTAGTCGTCCTCGTTCTTGCAGTGCCCGTACGCAAGCTCGGCGCCGGTAGGCGGGTGCCAAGTGAAGTGCGGACTCTTGATCGGGGTGAGACCCGGGAAGGCCTTCCGATAGATGCGCCGCGACTTCTTGGTGAGGTCCTTGAGCTGCGTCGTCTCACGGCGAAGCGTGAGCGAAAGGAAACCTTCGAGGTGCGCCCAGCGGAGCGGGAGCGCCGTGAGGGCTTCGGACTTTCCGCCGCCAGCCGCGCCTCCGTAGAGAATCTCTCGACAGCTGGAGTAGAAGAACTCCGCCTGCGGACCCGCTTGAGGCTCCCAAACCTTCGAGAGGTTCAAGGGCGTGTCGTTGTCGTTAGCCCGAAGCCTCTGGAGCCTCTTCCTCGCTATCGAGGGAAGCAAGCTCGGCGAGTACCCTTTCGAAATCTTCTGGCGAACAAACCCGGCCGACGGCATCTAGGATTCGCTCCAGCTCATACTCAACCGCAATCTGAACCTTCTGCGAGTAGTGCTTGTTCGTGCGCGAGAGGACTTCGAGCGCTGCACGGGCAGGTCCAAACCCAAGCCCCTTCTCGTCTCCTCGCAGGACGACGTCGTGGAGAGTTCCCTCCGCGACAAGACGCGCGCGCGCGACTGACTCCCGGAATTCAAGCAGCTCGGGGTCCCCGGCTCTTGCCCTGGCCATCCAGGTGTCGAACGTGGAGGGCGCGATTCCGAGTTCCGCGGCAGCTACAGCCGGGCGTTTACCGCTTTCGATGCCTTCGCATATCTTTGCCCCAAGCTCGGGGGTGAAACTGCTTGGGCGTCCCGCCCCTGCTCTTGTGCCACCGTGGTTCTTTCGAGCGGCCATATCAGCGCCTGCGCATTCCTGTGACGAGGACGACACCAGGACGGATGCGATGTTGGACGGTTACCCACCCCGGTGAATCGTCTTCGATTCTGGGGAGTGGGTCTCGTGCTGGAACATCACGACCAGGCCGAGCTATTCGGCGGGAGTACTCGGAAGGCATCGGAGGATGGGCCGTGCGGGAGAGGTGGGCTCGGGCTCCTCCGGACGGGAGGTGGTCGCGGCGTGGAGCCTGAGCCCGGGGTCAGGGCTGGTGAGCGCGTCGATGACCGGGTGGTCTCGGAACTTGCAACCCTTACAGGTAATAGGGGCGTCGATTGGTCGCCCGTGATGCTCCGTGATGCTCCGTGACGTTCGTTTTGGTATGCAAATGTAGTATCTGGGAAAGATTTTTCCGCATTGATGCCGCACTCTTACCAACGATAGAAGCGTTGGATAGTTGACGTTATGTCATGTTCTGACCACGATAGCCGTACTTAGAAGAGGAACTGGTCCCCCGCGAATGAATCCGTCCCAGGCGCTTCAATACATCCAGGGGGCGGCGCGGTTGAACCAATTTGAGCTAGATAGCCACGCTATCCAGCGAATGCGCGAGAGAAAAGTTCGGTTGAGGGATGTCAGGCAGGCGATGGCGAGTGCCACGGAAGCAGTTGAGCAGCTGGAGGACGGGGAAACCCGGTGGCGCCTTCGAGGTGGTTTGGACTCCGAACAGGCTCCCCTTGAGGTGGTTGTGGCCATTGATGATGGCGTCCTGGTCATCACCGTAATTTGAGAGAGGACTTGAAACTTATGAAATGCAGAAACTGCAAAGTAGGCGAGATGGTCTCGCGTTCCATTCTGATTGAAACAGAAGCAGGTGGATACAAGACCAAGGACAGTTCGACGATGGGCCCCGTTTGCAACGCCTGCGGTTCCTACAGGTTGAGCGCTGAGCAGTTTGAGTTCATCGAGCTCCGGGCAGCCAACACGTTCTTACGCGATCTCCCCAGCATCAACGGCGAGATACTGCGGTTTGCCAGGAAGGCTCTTGGGTTAACCCAGGCTCAACTGGGAACAAGGCTTCACCGGGCCGCGGAGACAATCAGCCGCTGGGAAAACGGCGACGGTGAATTGGAGGACTGGGTGCAGCTTTCGATGGCAGCACTGGTTGGTGAACGTCTGTATCCGAAGCCAGACGACATCTCGCTCGCTTCCTAACGGGGAACCTATAGACCTAGCTCCCCGTAGATCTCCGGGAACACGCTCCGAAGCATCTCGCGGGTGGTGTACCAGCGGGTTCCCAATTTGATGGCAGCTTGATGCCGAACGAGCCACCGTCGCACACGTTGGACGGGCCACTTCTTTGCGCCGAGCGCCTTCGAGATCTCCGCGACCTCAATGTGCCCGCGTCCGATACGAGAGTCGGTCATGCTGCACCTCGACTTCCGAGTGCCATCCAAGCGGCGACGGTTCGCTCGAAGAGTTCGGAGGCTTGGCGCTCCGCCGACTCGATGAGGGCGCGCCTATGGTCCTTTGAGTTGCTTTTCTCAAGCTCGACGTGGCGCCGGCATCTCTCGTAGGGTGGGTCGGTGTCGAACTTGAGCCGTTCCTCCTCGGTTGAGAGTTCTTCAAGACCCATTGCGGCGAGCTTCTTCCCGGCAGGCACAAGCGGGTAGAGGCTCACCATTCGCCAGCACGGGAGCGTTGAGCAGCGTATGCCGGCGTCCCCGTAGTAGGCCGCGAGCGCCGACTGAAGGAGCACAGGAAGTGCACCAACGCGACGACTCACGACCGCAAACTGAGCCATGGCGTCATCGTTGGGGGCGTACCCGCCCTCGGTGTTCGTCTCTGAAACGTCCACCACGACGTCGCTTGAAGTGAGGGGAGGAAGCTTGTAGGGCTTCGCTCCCGTGCCATTGCAGGGACCGCACCACGCTCCGGTCGGGAGCACGCCAATTCCTCGGCAGGTCCCGCACTTCACGGAGCCGTGGCCGAAAAGCTCAGCGCGTTCAAGCTGTGCCCCGAACGTAGAGCGCTCGAACATCGAACGCCCGGCCCCGAAGTAGAACGTCAGTAGCTCTTCCGATTCGATGTCGATCATCGCCCCCTCCAGTCATCAAAGTCGTCGTGAAAACTCATCTCGGGTTCATCGAGAAACGCGGCGCTCGGAGCATGAAACATCGCTCGCACGGTCCCTTCGCCGCCGCCTCGATGCTTGCGGACTAGGATCTCGGCGCTGCCATCCTTCGCGTCACTGTCCTTTCGGTACTTGTCCTCGCGGTAGAGCATGAAGACCCCGTAGGCGTCGGCTTCGAGTGACCCCGAGTCCTTCATGTCGGATAGCAAAGGGCGCTTGTCGGGGCGCTTTTCAACGTCGCGGGAGAGCTGAGAAAGCTCCACAACCGCGCAGTTGAACTCCTTCGCCATCTCGCGTGTCGCTGACGAGACCTCCGAGAGTTCCTGCTCGCGCGACTGTTGCTTCTTCTTGCCCGAGGGGTGAACGAGCTGCACGTAGTCGATGCCGATGAGCCCGAGCTTGACGTCGGGCGCGCGGTCCCTGAGCGCCTTGATTCCGCGACGAACCGCGGAGCGAATCGACTGAGCGGTCTGGGTCCCGCATTCGTCGACAACGAGTGGCATTCTCGAAACGGTCTGTGCGGCCTTAGCGAATCGGGCCCATTCCCCCTCCGCGAGCTCTCCTCGCTCGAGCTTTCTCGTGTCGAGAGAACCCTTCTGGGCCACGAGCCGCTCGGTGATTTGCTCCTTCGGTTGCTCAATCGAGATGAGGACGACCCCGTGTCCTTGCGCCGCCACGTTCAGGGCGAACGAGCAAAGCAAACCCGTCTTTCCGATTCCCGGGCGAGCCGCGATCTCATACTTGGCACCGCGCTTGAGGCCGCCAATTCTCTCGTCGAGCGCTTTGATACCGGTCGGGATCCCTGGCGTCTTGGACTTCTTCTTCGCGCGATCGTGGACCGCATCGACGAGCTCCTTCACGAGGTCCGACGCGTGGAAGATTGTTTCCCGGCCACCTCGACCGGTCGATATCGCTTCGATGTCGGCACAGACGTCGCTCATCCAGGCGTCGAGCTGGTCGAGCGTGACTCCCTCATCGGTAGCCTTGAGCTCTGAGAGCTTGCCCTGGAGGACCTGAATCGCTGTGCGTTTCCGCCAGCAGTCTCGAACGATCTTGGCGTGCTCGAGGACGTGCGTCGTCGCCGGAGTCGCGTTCACGAGCTGGGCGAGGTAGGTGGTTCCGCCGACCTGTTCGAGACGGTCGAGGTCCCGCAGACGTCGCGCCACCGTGACGATGTCCACCTTTGCGGGCACCTGCGTGATGTGCTCGATGGCTTCGAAGACTCGGCGATTGGCATCCGCGTAGAAGTGCTCACCGGCCAGGACCGTGGCGACCTCGTCAAAGGCCTCCGGGACGAGCATGCACGTCGAGAGCACGGCAGCCTCGGCGTCGAGGTCCTGGGGAGGGACGAAGCCGCTCACGAGGCCACCTCCGCGTCGAGTTCCGCCTGAACCCGTCGCTCGTGTGCTTCGAGGGCGCGGCGATTGCGCTCGGCGATGGCCGGGTCTGCTGGGCCTGGACCGTCAAGCGGCGCAATCTGGCGAGCCGTGTTCGAAGCGGGTCTGCCGGAGTTCGCCTCGGAAAGACGCTGGCGAATGCGCTCTCGACACTTTCGCAGCCACATTCCTCGGCTGAAAGTCCGTCCCATGCCACCGCCGATGGTCCAATAGCTCTTGAATTCTTGGACTTCGGCGAGAACTTGTTCGCGCGTTGCCCCGCAAGTGCCCATGAGTCCTTCGATGATTTGCTCGGGAAGAGCGAGATCTTTCGGACAAGCGATCAACCGCGAAGCGGAATCGTCACCGTCGTCCCCCTCGGGGGGCTTGGGGGGATCATGTTCCTGTTCCTTCTCATGTTCATGTTCATGTTCCTGTTTTGGTGAACCCTCTACCAAAGCCTTTGGTCCACTCTTTCCTGAAGGGTTAGGAGAAGACATTGCAGAACGCTTTCCAAGAGCCTCCTCCAGAGCAATCGACCAAGAGTCTCCCTTGTCCTTTGCCCAAGTGACGAGCTTCTCGATTGCGAGCGTCTTGAGCTTCGACTCGGGAAGCTCCGCCAAAGGCGTTCTCCAGCTTCGAACGACGTTGGGGTTTGCTGGCTGATTTGCCTCCTGCTCAAGAGCATTCGGAAGCCAGAAGACGCCTGTTTCCTCGTCGTAGACGGCCCAACCCGCTTCGATGACTTCGGTAAGGCACTTTCGAAATGCGGAGAGCGGCCACCCTAAGTCAGCAGCAAGTGCCGCATCCCAGGCTTTGAAGATGCCAGGTACTCCGGTCATTTCAGGGGCGACGAGAAGTCTCAGCACAAGCGTCTGCGCATTCGGCTTCGGCTTCGAGAGCTTCCGAAACTTTGGGTGCGACCAAATGGTGCGCACGACCTGCGAGAATCTTCTGTCCACCTTCATCCCGCCACCTTCATTCTGGAAAGACTTGAGCCCCACTCGGCCAAGCAAGCTGCATCACGCTCGTGAGCGTTTCGGGGGCCCAAGCCAACGAATCGCGCAACGCGACGCACCTGGTCGTCGTCGGTCTGGATTCCTAGGTCACGCCCCCACTTCGTGCGCTCGACGAGGATGACGATGTGGCCAGCCGAGAGTAGGGCGCGCCTAATCTCGCCGACGAGTAGCGAGCACCGGATCGCGTTCTCGGTGTGGGTTCGTGTTCCCTGATACTCGTACGTTTCCACGACGCACGACACCGGGTTGCAGGTCGCAGCCGCGACCAGAACGTCTCTGCAAATGACGTCGCGAGCCTTCGCGTCGTCCCAATCGCTCGGGGTTCTGATGGTCCCGCGGTAGACGGCGCGCTTCCCGTCGAGGCCGACGAGCCCCGTGGATCGCAGTCCAGGGTCGATCCCCAGAACGATCATCCGTCTACCTCCGATCTCGCGCACGCGTCGGCCATCATGAGACGAATCGCCGAGTGGAGAAGGTGGGGCTCGCCAGTCTCGTGGTCACGCTCCGTGTAGTGCGTGCCTGCGCGAATCTGGTGGGAGTCGGCCTTGTTGAAGTGCCATTCGCTGCCGTGGGCCAGTAGGTCATCGGCCGCATGCTTGCCTGCACGCCCCCGAGCAACGATGCGTTCCATGGCGTCGAGCTGGGGACCGAGGAGGTCTTTTAGGACGGGGTAGGGGTGCTGGTCGTTCATGATGCTGGGTCGATGGTTCGAGCGATTGGCGCGACAGCGCGCGCGAGATCGAGGGAGAGGTTGATGGCTTCGTCTCGGGTGAGGACGATCGGACCCATGTCCCAACCGGCGAGCGTCAAGCGGTCTCGGGTTGCGGTGACGAGCCAGCCGTGTAGCGCCGACTGCCCAGGAACGGAGAGCAACCACCCGAGCTCCTCAGCGAGTTCGAAGGCGGCGCGCGCGGTCAGGCGGTGGCGGAGGTTCCGCCAGACGAGCGTCGTGCCTTCGACGCGGACGCGGTTCATGGAGATGACGTTACCCATCGACGTCCTCCCGGATGATCGCGGCAACGCGCTTGCCTTCGCGGCTGAGGCGAATCGTCCTCTTCTTTTGTCCGCCGCGACCGAGCTCCGGCCCGTATGCAAAGAGGTCGCCGAACTCGACTACGGCGCGACGTGCACCCCGATCGGAGAGCTCGGCCATCTTGGCAGCGCGGTCCCAGGTCAGGGGGGCCGAGGCGTGGTCGAGGACGAGAAGGAGCCGGACTGCTCCCTTGGTCATCGCCTGGTGGCCACAGCACGGGCAGAAGTGGGCGCGCCCAACCGGACGTCCAGCACGGGCTTCAGCCATGGCGCGCCTCCAGCTCCTGCCGGTTCGCCGGGAGAACACCGAGTCGGTGTGCCGCCGCGAGGAGGTTGGTCAGTATCGCGGGGACGCGATCATCTGGTCCAACCTGGAAGCGGCCAGAGAAGCCAGATAGATCGCCGATTGATCGGTTTCTATGTCGTGGCTCTTCTGGTCGCTTCCGTTGGTGGAGGCGCGGGGAATCGAACCCGGCTAGTGATGTGTTCATGAGAGTGTTACCTGATGGAAAGTCCGCTTCCGTACTTTGTGGAAGAAAGGGGTTTTTGCCGGGATTTCCGCTAGGCAGTGCGA
>JACCDR011588249.1_pt1 | contig 29601 bp, 24 predicted proteins | sample 7446431 | NCBI WGS metagenome assembly JACCDR01 (sample SAMN15323443, study PRJNA562643) | freshwater metagenome | isolation source: river surface water | place: USA:Blue River Watershed | collected 2017-08-17
AATAGTTATAGTTATATTATGTATTCAACAAATAAAATAAGAAAAAACATATCAACATCTGCTATTTTTAAACTAATCGATAACAATAAATATACATATAATAATATTCATTATTCTGATTTTGATAATATATGTAAAACTAATAATGCAGAAACTGAATTAGATTATTTTTTTGAATTTGAGAGAAAAGAAAAAGTAATTGTTGAGAAAGAAAAAGTAGTTAGCGAAAAAACTAAGAAAGAAAAAGTAAAGAAAGAAAAAGTAAAGAAAGAAAAAGTAAAGAAAGAAAAAGTTATTGAAGTTGAGTTTACTTTTAGTCGTTTTAATATAAGTGACTACGCAACTACTACTCAAAAAACAGATGTTGATGCTTATTTCAAAAAACCAAACAAAATGGCAGAGTATGACCCAAGCGAGAAGGTTGAGTTTACACAAATTGGATGGAGTGAGTTTTTTGACGAAGTTGTTGAAAATAAGCAGAAGATGACTGATGATGAGTTTTATTGTAAGTATAAAGGTGAGCTGATACAGAAGTTTTTGACGAAAAAGTTTGGTAACAAGTAAATATAATAAAATAAAGGAAATATATAGTATGTCAAATCCGAATATTCAAAATGACCAAGTTGTTTATAATAAGACTGGCCGCGATAGCGGATGGGTCAGTGATGCCACCCCTCCTTTCGTGCGAGCTGTAAAAAAGGGAATCTCATTTGTATGCGTCCCCACCGCAGGGAAGACGATGACTTTGAGTGAGAGCGATGATGGAGTGAGTTGGACGCAGATGTTTACAATTAGCGACACAAGTCAGTTTATTGTTGACCACGACTGGCTAAAAATTGAGGGCAACGGCGATTACGTTGTCGGCTAAAAACAACAGAGAAAGAAATTAAATGGATGAAATTAAATATACGACTCAAGTTATTAAAATTGTTGCCGCATGCCCTTCGCACATTAGTTATAAAAGATATGGAATGAATGCCACAAAACTACATTTTACCGCAGACCAAAATTTATATAAAAATGTTAAAGTTGACGAATACTATATTGTAGTAAGTTATAACGAAAATAAAAGATGGTTTTGGCAGACTTTACAGCATGTAGTTTTGTCGAACACATATAATACAAAAGGGGATTAAAATGGCAACAAAAACGAAGAAAAATGAATTAAAGATTACGGCTGAAGCTCAAGTTTTAGTCGAAAAGTATAATAATATTTTTACTCAGATGGAAAATGAGAGCAATATGGGAATGAAGCAGTTTTTGAGTTTAGAGTTGAATCAAATTGTTGACCAAATGAGTCACCTTTTGAGCAGAACTGGCTGGAGGGCAGAATGACTAAAAAGCAGACTGCGACTCAAGAAGCTGTTGCTAACACAAAACTTATCAGAGATGAAATTGAACAAAGTATTGTTTTGTTGGATAAGTTCTGCGAACAGCATTCTTTTAACATCAACGTCCCCGAATTGTTCGTAAATGACGTGCGGCATACAGCTGAGATGACCTGGGGTGTAAATGTTGGGCTGAAGAAAGCTGCGGAGTTGACTGAGTTGTTTAACAGCAACAGTCCACTAAAAAGACTCAAAATCGAGTTCATCGGCAATGTAAATGTGATAGAGGAGTATTGATAAAATGGATGAAAATGTAAAACGAAAGGCTGGACGTCCAGCTGGGTCAACTAATAAATTGTCTGCTGTTACACTTTTAACAGCGATTAAGGGCAGGTTCGGAAAGCCATTCGAAGAGCTTATTTGCGATGGCTACGAACAGGCAATGGGAGAAGAAGACTTATCTCTGCGTTTAGCGTATGAAAAAATGATTTTAACAAAAGTTATGGCTGACCCGAAAGTTGACTCAAATGCTGACGAGTTGTCGAATAAAGTAACAAGTGAGACGACTGCTAACTTAATTGAGATGGCGAATAATCTTATTAAAAAGATGGATACATGAAGTATATTTCACATTGTGAAAAACAATATTCAGATATTGAAATATATTTCATAAAATGAAATAAAAGGAAATTTAAATGACTGAGGAGGAAATTGAAATGTTAAGTGCGATTTTAGACGAACTGAAGATGAGAGAACAAGCTGACAGATACAAGAAGTTATTCGCAGATGCTGCCATGTATCCAAAACACAACTTGTTTTTTGAAGCTGGAGCAAAATATAGACAACGGCTCCTGCTCGGAGCAAATCGTGTCGGCAAATCGATGGCTGGTCTGTGCGAAGTTGTTTGTCACCTGACTGGGGATTACCCTGACTGGTGGAAGGGTAAGCGATTCACCGCCCCGAATCACTGGTGGCTGGTCGGAATTGATAGCAAGCTCGTAAATGTAACACTACAACCATACCTATTGGGAGATATTGGCGACATCGGAACGGGTCTTATCCCTTCTGACAAAATCGACTTCTCTACTTTAAAAGATGCGAAAAAAGCTGGAACAGGACTCGGAATCGTTCGCATCAAGCATTCGTCAGGTGGCTACTCATCAATTGAGTTTAAAAGTGCTGCTTCTGGTCGCAAAAGCTTTCAAGGGACTGCTAAAAGCATCTATCTTGATGAAGAGTGTCCGTATGATGTCTACGAAGAGTGTTTACTGCGGACAATGACAGGCGATAATATTTTAATGATGACTTTTACCCCTCTTATGGGTCTAACTCAGTTGTTACAAAACTACTATGGCGGCGAATTCCGGGTGGCGGACGGAGAAATCAGCCCAGGCAAGCACGCAGTAAATGTCACATGGGACGACTCACCTCACTTGTCAGCAGAGGTGCGAGAAGAGCTTTATAATTCACTGCCCCCTCACCAGCGTGAAGCACGAACAAAGGGTATTCCCTCGCTTGGGGCAGGTCTCATTTACCCCGTGCCTGAGTCAAGTTTTGTTATTGACCCATTTTCAATCCCGAAGCACTACAAAAAACTATTCGCACTGGACGTCGGGTGGAAAACAACAGCTGCTTGTTGGGGAGCTATCGACCCTGAAAGTGATGTGTTGTATATTTACGACGAACATTACTTGTCGGAAGCACAACCTGTCATCCACGCCGACTCGATAAAACGCAGAGGGGCCTGGATTCCTGGAGAAATCGACTCAGCAGCAAATGGCCGCAGTCAAATCGATGGACAGAATTTGATGGATATTTATCGCGGATATGGCCTCAAATTACACAACGCTGACAAAGCTGTTGAAGCAGGAATATACTCAGTCTGGGAGCGGATGGCAGGTGGTCGGCTTAAAGTGTTTTCTTCATGTCAAAATTTGTTGAGAGAATTGAGAATTTATAGAAGAAATGATAAAGGCCAAATTGTCAAAGAATTCGATCATTTGTGCCTGACTGGTGACACAATCGTGTATCATGAAATTTTGGGACCAGCCCGCATCGATAGTTTAGTGGGAACGACAGGTAGAGTATTAAGTTTGAATAATAAGTATGAAGAATACGTAGCAGCAAAAATGGTGAAACAACAAGCTCAAATTGTTAAAATATTTTTAGAAGATGGAACAACAATTAAAGCCACACCTGACCACAAGTTTTTGACGACGGAAAACAAATGGGTAGAAGCACGAGATTTGTTAAATTTACGTGTAAAAACAACTAATAGCACATTAAAAGTGATTAAAATTACAGTTTGTCACGATGAAGAAAGCGTATACTGCCTTGAAGTCCCGTCAACTCATTGTTTTGCTGTCGGAGAAAGTATGGTTATATCACACAACTGTGACTCTTTACGTTATTTAACAATGGGACTTGAAAGAGCCGCAACAGAAGTAGCAACTCAACAATACTCCCCGCCGGTATCATCTACATATCGTCCGCCACTCGTCAAAAGGTGGTAAAACGACCCACAAATGATAATACCCATACCCCCTTCGGGGGTATGGGTTAAAGATTAAAAAGGTTTGATTACTTACTAAAGTTATCAATTTTGTTATTTACTTGTTCTAATTCGTTTATTTCTAACTCAATTTTAAATTTCTTTTTCAAAAGTGTATCAAAAATACCACTCATCACAAACATGTAGCTATTGTATCACATGTATTTAGTGTTCTTTCAAAATTCTTTCAAAAATATATTGTTTAGTTATTTAAGTGAAAAGTATTAAATACAAATATAATATTTAAAAAGGAAAACAGATGGCGTACTATGTGGCTGGGGCTGTAGTAGTTAGCAGCGTAATGGGCAGCATGGCCGCAGGTGATGCGGCAGACACACAAGCGGCAGCATCTCGTGATGCGGCAAGTCAACAAGCAGCTTCGACAGCTGCTCAACTAAAACAACAACGTGAGATGTATGACGAAAATGTTACTCGTCTACAGCCTTACGTTCAAGCTGGATTACCCAGCTTACAAACTTTACAATCAGGTCTTCAACCTGGCGGTCAGTTTACAAAAACATTCACGCCTTCGGACCTTACCACTGACCCAAGCTATCAGTGGCGGTTACAACAAGGGCAGAAGCAGTTACAAGCATCGGCTGCCGCAAAAGGTCTGTTGATGACCGGTCAAGGTCTTGCCGATATCAATAATTACGCACAAGGGGCTGCCTCTCAAGAGTATCAGTCAGCTTATGACAGATTTATGCGAAATCAAGAGACACTTTTTGGCCGCCTACAAACATTGGCCGGTTCCTCTCAAAATGCCGCGAGCGGTCTGGGTGCTATGGGTTCTCAAACAGCGAGTAACTTAGCTGCTACTCAACAAAGCGGAACATCAGCTGTGAATGACCTTCTAACGTCAGGTGCCGCCGCACAGGCGGCCGGATACGTCGGCTCAGCGAATGCGATTACTGGTGGGGTTGGGTCTGCTATTAAAGCTTATCAAAATCAGCAATATTTAAATCAGCTTCCGCCTCCAGGTTACTCATACAACTACGGACTTGGCCCAAATGCTGGCCCACTTCCGCAATAATCTGGTAACTTAGCTTAAAAGGACACATCATGGCACTAAATCCATCTATCTCTACTCAAATCAAGTCAGCTGAATTCCCTGACACACTTGATATTGCTAATAATTATGCTAATTTGATTAAAAACAGGGCACTTGCTGAAAATTTATCAGCCACGACTGCTACTACTCAGATGACGAATGCTCGAAAGCAAGCATCTTTAAATTGGGATGCTCAAAATATGGGCAAGTTTACTGGCCCAGACGGCAAGGTTGACTACGTAGCTGCTGCTAACGCCAAGGCTGCGGCTGGCTTCCCCGCCGAAGCGCAGGATATTTCCACAACCGGCCAATCACAAAACACTTTACAAGTTGGAAATACACAAGCTGTTGCCGCCGAGAAGGCAAAGAATTGGATAAATTGGCAGACTGAAAAAGGTAAAGATTATATCATCGCTGATAAAACTGACCCAGCGAAAACTGTTGTTGATGTGCCACGAATGGTATCAGACGCAGCAAAGGAAGGGTTTGTAGCAGAAAGCATGCCGGTGTATAAAGAATGGCTCGCAAATGAGGGCACTAAAATAGCAAATAGTAACTCAAAAGTAGATTTTGATAATAAAGTTTTAGATTTAAGTAGAAAAGCAGGAGGATACTACTCTCAAGTTATTCAGTCAGTCCCAGATGCTCAACGCTTACAAACTGTGAATAATATCGCCCATGAGTTAAATAGCACTGCCCCTGGCAGTGCGGACAAACTATTTGGTCCACCAGACAAAAATGGTGTGTATAAAGTGCCAAGTCAAGTTGATTTATCTGCGATGTATAATCGGGCAATCACTCCGCTCGAAGAAAGAACCCTTGCTATTTCAGCTGCTCAAGCTGCGGCAGGTATACAACTTACCAATTTACAATCTGCTGCGATGAGGGGTGAAGGCGGTCTGATGTCGCCGGAGCTTAGAACTGCTCAAGTTAACTTAGCAACAAGCAAGGAAGCATCTGCTAATCTGCTTGAGGAAGCAGCTGCTGCCGCCAGTCGTCTGCGCAGCAAGTCTGGCGGTTTAATTGGGGATAAGTTTGAGAGCTGGATTGGCCGACATCTTGATGACCCGGATGTAGGTATCTATCAACAAGGCGCCGCTTTAATGCCTCAAATCGGCGGAACGGAGCTTAAGCCCGGAGTTGGGTTTGACATGGCTGGTGCCTCTCTCGGTGCGATGGCTAAAAAACTACGCCAGGAAGCATCATCAAACCGTTCACAGGCTCTCCCGGCCGGTAAAAATACAGGTGTTACATCCACTCCAGCTGCTCCTGTTGTTACTCCGAAGCCACAAAAACCTGAGCAGGTCGGAAAGCCGGGAAAGACCCCCGGCACTGTAAGTATGCGGTCAGCTGATGGTAGTTTTAAGGGAGACATCCCCCTTGAAAAAGTAGAGGCAGCTAAAAAACGTGGCCTTATTTTGGAGTGAGCATAAAATGAAACAAGATGATTTTTCTGACCTTTTCGTCCCTGGCACTGTAACACGTATCGAGCCATCCGCAACTAACAATAGTAAAAAGAAAGATGATTACTCTGATTTAGTAGCTACTCCATCCAACAAAAATGTGGCTACTACACAACAAAATGTTGAAAAGGATGATTTTTCTGACCTTTTCGTCCCCGGCACTGTAGTTAAAACACAACAGAATGCTAAGCAGAAAACTGTGGATTTTTTGAAATCGGCTGGTCAAAGTATGCTCGCAGGTGCTATCGGTTTGGGAAGAGGGGCAAGTGCTGGTCTAGTGACGTATCCAGCCGCTGGTTTAATGTCTCTCACAAAAGACATACCATTTTCTGAAGCAAAAACTGCTGTGAATGACTATTACAATCAACTTGACACAACAAACCCAATCTCTTCGACAGTTGGTGAGGTAGCAGGAGCTGTTCTTCCCATCGGAGCTGGTGCTAATGTTGCTCAAAGAGTCGGTCAAACTGCTGTAACTGCTGCTAAAAACAGTCCCACAGTCGTTAAAGCTCTCTCTAACCTTGTTGCTCCTGCAACACGAGTTGCCGCAGGTGCTGGATATGGCGCTGTAAATTCTGCTTCACAAGGCGGTGATGCCTCAACCGGGGCACTTTATGGCGGGTTGTCAGCTGGAGTTGGAGAAGCACTGGGGGTAGGAGCAACTATTGCTAAAAAAGCAGGTGAGTATGCTGTTTTACGTCCTGTTTTAACTCAAGCTCAAGCTGCCGTAAATTCGACGAAAGAATATCTTACAAAATTAGGTGTAGATGTCAGCAAGATGGGTGATGATGTAGTCCATTACTTGAATTTACGTCAAAAAGCTAATCCAAATCTCTCCCCTCAGGATTTAGTTAAAGAAGCAGAACAAGCCGCAGCTCTCAAAGACACTAAGCTCACTAAAAAAGCATCTGAAGTTATTAAAAAAGTGACTACTAACCCTGTTGAGAAAGCTAAAGAAAATAGTGTTTTTAGAAATTTGGCTGGTAAAGATATCACTTTTGCTGATTCAAAAACATTGTTGACTGAAGGGCAGGGTTATGCTGGACGGGTAGGTAGTGTTTTGTCTGATACAGCAAAAGGTGCTCTAAAATATGAAGCAGCTACTCACTTACTTCCTGCCATCGGCGTGCCAGAAGATATAGCACAAACGGCTGGGGTGGCATGGGGTGGGGCGAGCGGGCTGAGAGCACTAACAACAGCGGGGACTCAACTGTTACCATCTGTTTCACGAGCCGCTGAAGCTACTAAATTACGTGTGCCTTTTACTCAAAAAATAATCCCCCTAGGCGGTGCTGGATTACAGTATCGCACTCTCGGCAATGTAGCTAATACGGCTGCTCAAACTGTAAGTCAGACGCAAGCTGGTCCTCATTTTTATACTAATAATAATGAAGATGATGATTTGACGAATAGAATAAGAAATACTTATGTGAAGTGATAAAAATGATACATCATACCCCCCTGAATGAGGGGGGTGACCAGATTTGCGCATTTCAACTCACTTTCGCCTAATAAACAATGTTGTATCTCAAATCTGGTCACCTAGGGGAAAACCTATGTTGTTGATATCTACAAAGGGCAACATCATGTTTTTCTTACTTCTTCAAAATCATTTTCTTTTAAATACACAAAATACACAAAATATATAATATGGCAACTACTCGTGAACTAATCACCGGCTCACTGCGACTACTCAACGTTATAGCGACAGGTGAGGCACCCTCAGAAGATGACGTCAACATTACTAAATCCGCACTAAATGGCATGATTGACAGCTGGTCAAACAACAAACTCATGATTTATACAATGAATCCTTACGTTTTTAATTTAGTAGCTGGACAACAAATTTACACCCTTGGCAACGACGTAACAGCTGATTGGCAGACATTTCGCCCACTTGATATCGAAAATGCTTACGTGCGACTTAATGCTAATACTCAGCAGCAATTAGATATCAAACTCAAGATTTTGACAGATGACCAATATGCTGATATTTCTGCAAAAAACACCCCATCAACATTTCCTTTTGCTATTTTCGACAATGGCAACTACCCCCTGAGAAGCATTTATGTTTTCCCGACTCCAACTCAAAATAGTCAAATCGTTTTGTGGTTGAGGCAACCGCTGATAGATTTGACAGACATCGATGCTGAAGTCTCATACCCGCCAGGGTATGAACGGGCATTTAGATTTAACTTAGCGGTAGAAGTGGCACCAGAATTTGGTCGGGATGCTCCAGAACGGGTGGTCAACATTGCCACAGCTGCTAAGCTCGAAATCGAGAGAACCAACTCATCACCTGTCTACCTTAAAGGCGATGGCGGCAATACCCCCAGGGGTAGGACTGGTGGCACTCCGTCATCAATTTTAACTGGCGGCTTCTTTAACCTGGGCAGATAAAAATGGAAAAACGTATCAAATTCAACAATTTTGTCGGCCCTTCAAATACTCTATCTGCTGATAAGTTTGACCAACAGCGCACTATCAACATGTATGTGGAGCTAAATCCAGCAGGCCCTGGTAAGGAAGGGGAAGTAGGTGTTCTCATTTCAACTCCAGGTCTCAGAAAACTTACAACATTGCCCGGTGGCCCAATCAGATGTGTATATACACCTACAGCCAACTCAACTACTATGTATGCTGTGGCGGGGAGTTTTTTGTATAAAACAACTAATAAGTGGTCAACTTACACACTTATTGGAGCACTTAACAGCAATTCTGGTGTGGTTAAAATGGCTGATAATGGCTCTGCTGCTACCAGCCCTGCGGTGGTGATAGTCGATGGAGTAAATGTGTATACAATGTTGATAGGGACTGAATCAACAACTTTCACTATTTCTCCATCTGCCAATGCTTATCCAGCCGATTCAGTAACATACCAGGATGGGTATTTTATTCTCAACAGAAAAGATACGGGATACTTTTTTGTATCTGATTTAAATGATATTACTTTCCCTGCTTTGAATTTAGCTCTTAAAAGCGGATATTCAGACAAGTTAGTAGCAGTTATCAGCAATAATCGAGAGTTGACTCTTTTTGGAGAAAAAACAACAGAATATTGGTATGACTCGGGGTTGTCTGGTTTGACTCCATTCACAAGAATCGATGGCAAGTTTTCAAATGTCGGCTGTGTCAGTGCTGGTTCTGTTCAAAAGTTATCCGACCAAGTTTTTTGGGTAGGGCAAAACGAACAGGGCTCACTTATTGTATATTCAAACGAAGGTGGCACAGCAAAACGAGTAAGTAACTATGCCGTCGAACGTATTTTACAAAAAATATCAGCTGACAACTACTCAAAAATAAATTGTTGGACTTATCAAACTGGCGGTCATTTTTTCTACGCAATATCAGCTCCAGGGCTGGATACCACCTGGACGTATGACGCATCTACTCAACTTTGGGCAGAAAGACAATCAACTACTAAAAACAACACTCAATCTCGCCATCTCGCCTATTGTGTAAGTTACAATGCTGGGGATGTTTTTGCTGGCAGTTACGAAAATGGTAGTATATTTGTATTTGATAATAATTATTTTAAAGACGATGATAGATACATTTTGCGACTGCGTAGAAGTGCTCATCTGAGTAGTAGTTTGAATAATTTGTTTGTGAATTGTTTTCAAATTGATACTCAAAGTGGTGTTGGGGTTGATAGTAGTTTGTTTGACGAAAGCAACCCAAAATACCAACTACGTGTCAGTCGTGATGGCGGAAAGACTTGGGGCTTGCCACGAGTTGCTGCTGCTGGAGAGGTTGGTAAGTGGAATGAGAGACAGAGATGGAATAGATGTGGGATGGGGAGAGATTTTGTTTTTGAAGTAAGTATTACGTCTGCTGTAAATGTGAATATTTTGTCCGCGTGGTTAGTTGTTGAGCAAGCTGGTAGTTGATATCTACTAAGGGTAAACCCTAATAGGGTTTACCCCTGAAGGGACTTCGACCCCTTATTATTAAGAAAAATAGCAGGTCGAAGTCCCTTCACCCCCTATTCAGGGGGTATGTTTGTATCAAATTTATCATTTTTATATCTACCTGAGCAGGTAACAAAGGGGTCGAAGTCCCTTCACCCCAACGTCCCTTCACCAAAAACACACAACATGTTTTCTTACTTCTTTCAAAAATAATCACAAAATAAAATAAAATCACTAAATACTATTACGCAGATATTGCGGTCAAGTATATCAAACAACACGAGTTTTAAAAATGTGTATCCGACACCCTTATTTTGATGGGTGGTAAAATATAATCAGTGTAAATATATTAAACTACTCCACTAACATATAATAAAGGGGAAACTTAAAAATGGCTTCAGCTAATACTCTACAAACAATTTCAATGATTAGCCGCGATGCGGCTATGGTGCTTGGTAACTCACTTGACCTCGCCAAGCGTGTCAATCGTGATTTTGACAGTGATTTCGGTGTCAAGGGCGCAAAGATTGGTCAAACTATCAACATCCGTCGTCCTATCCGTCCCTCAATTCGCTCTGGCTCAGTTGTTGATATTCAGGCAATCACCGAAACTTACAGTCCACTTACCTTCGGTCAACCGGTCGGTGCTGACTACGCTCTCACATCACAAGAGCTGACTTACTCAGTCGATGATTACTTTGAAAAGGTCGCTGCTCCTTCAGTTGCCCGTATCGCTTCTGAAATCGATGCTCAAGGCCAAGCCCTAATTGACAAGGTTTACAACACTGTCGGCACTCCTGGCACTGCCCTGACCGGCACAACCGGCCGCACTGCTATCACCAAGGCACTCGCCCTCCTGAACAAGAACGATGCCCCCAAGTCTGAAGGCCGCAAGACTCTGCTTGTTGACCCGGATTTTAATGGCGTGTTGGCTGACGGCAATGCTGCTCTGTTTAACCCAATGCCCACCATTGCTAAAACTTACACTGAAGGTTACCAGGGCCGCTTCAGCGGGTTCGATGTTTTTATGAACCAACTTGTTAAGTCACACACCAATGGCACTTACGGCGGCACTCCACTCGTCAACGGCACTGTTGCTGCTAACGAAACCTGGGGTGTAACAAGCACCCTCGTGACCGATGGTTGGACCCCAACCACCACCTCACTCAATGTTGGTGATGTGTTCACAATTGCTAACGTGTATTCAGTCAATCCGCAAACCAAGCAAACTCTGTCTACTTTACAACAATTTACAGTTGCTGTCAAGTCAACTACTGACGGATCTGGCAACAGCACCATCACTATTAGTCCCGCTATTGTCACAACCGGTGGATTCCAAAACGTAAGTGCTGCTCCTGCCGACAATGCTGCTATCACCGTACTCGGTGCCAGCGGTGCTGTCACTCAATATGCGATGGCTTTTGACCGGGATGCTTTCGTGCTCGCCAATAAGGAGCTGATGGCTTACTCAACCGGCCTCGGCAAGTCAACGACTGATGACCAGACTGGTGTCAGCATCCGTGTTCAACAAATGCCTGACATTCGCACTAACCAAGAAATTCTTCGTTTCGACTGCCATGTTGCTTGGGCTGCTCTGTATGAGCAACTTGCCGCAAAGATTTGCGTTCTGTAAGTAACATTCAAATGCCCCCGAAGGGGGCATGAAACACATAAATTGTAAAGGATATATAAAATGGCTGCTCCAAACACTGAAACTTCCATCAACTTAACCAGCACTGGTGGCAACGAAATGGGTGTCCAAGTTGGCACTTCCGCAACAGAAAAGATTGGCTTTTTCGGCTCAGCCGGAACTACTCGTGTCACTGCTGCTTCAATCGCTGACCTCGCCGCTCTGAAGACTTATCTGACAAATTTAGGTCTGCTTTCATAATTTTTTAATCAAAAGTTAAAAATACATTGAGGGTGAAATCAAAAGTTTCACCCTTTTTGCTTTTAGTATAAATAAATTTACAGAGCAATAATAAAAGGAAATTTAAAATGAATTCAGCAGATTTAAAACTTACTCAAGACGCAATCATCTATCGTAAAAAGCAGCAACCTGCCCAATCTGACACTATCTTACTACAAAATCGGTTAAAAATGTCTACTGAGTGGGCTGAAGTAGTGGCATCTGGTCCGGATAGTATTTTAAGGGAAGGTGATGAGATTTTGATTAGTAGTCGTCCAGCCAGTTTTAAAGTTGATTGTGAAAACGAAACTGTATACAATTTAGATGATAGAGCAGTGATTTGTTTTAAGCGAGATAATGTTATAAAGACGACAAAAGGCACTATTTTGTTGGAAGTTGTTGAAAAAGAAGAAAAGTTTTCAGCTGGTGGTATTTTACTATCAACAGTGAAGCCAGTAGACGAACTTGTGTGGATGACAGTCTTTGCGGCAGGGCCGCAATCAGGTGTAGAGGCTGGGGATAAAGTTTTAGTTAAAGAAGCAACAAATGCTTACCGCATCGAAATTGAAAATAAGATTTATAGAAATGCCGGGCATGAAGAAATTGTTTGTTACACGTCAAAGTAAATTGTTAAATAGTATATAAAATGGATAATAAAAAGATGGATTTATTTAATATTGATAATGACAATGACGAAGACAACAATGATGAACTTTTACTAAAAACAGCAAAGGAACGATTTAAAATTGCTGAAAAGTATTGGGATAAGCATCAAAAGAAGACGACTGAATTACTCAAGTTTGTTGCGGGTGACCAGTGGGACACGTCAGCAAGAGAAGCATTCGAGCAAAGAGGTTATGCGGCAATCACCGATAATGTCATCCCCTCATTTGTCAGACAAATTACGAACGAATTACGTAAAAGTCAACCTGAAATCGTTTTTAACCCACTCGAAAATGCTGATAGTAAGAAAGCAGATATTTTAAATGATTTAGTAAGAAATATCCAGCTTGAATCTAAAAGTGACATCGCTTACGATTCAGCAAGTTGGATGGCAGCAGTTACTGGCCTGGGATTTTGGAGAGTAGTTGCCGAGTATGAAAATGAGCTGTCATTTAATCAAAAACTAAGTATCCAGTCAATCGACGACCCAAATTCTGTGTTTTTAGATCCGTCTCACAAGTCAAGTTCAGGTAGTGATGCCGAGTGGTGTTTTATCATTCAGCAGATGTCGAAAGATGAATACAAAAGACTGTATTCTGACAGCAAATTGTCGAACTTAGACGCACCGAACTGGACATCTCAAAAAGGAATGTGGCTGGATGACGACAAAGTAGTAGTAGCTGAGTATTTTTATAAAGATTATGAAGATGCTACACTTTTCATGACTTACAATAAAAATTCAGGCAAGACTGAAATTTCAACAGATGTGCCGGACCAAACTTGGGTTGATGAGGGTGTCATTTTAGTCCTTCAAACACGTCCAACAAAAGTGCCAGTTGTTCACCACTGTAAATTAAATGCGGTAGAGGTGCTTGAATCTACTATTTTCCCCGGAACTATACTTCCTGTCGTCTGCGTAAAGGGGGATGAGATATACGTTGAAAACGAGAGACAACTAATCGGAGCAGTTGAGCCAGCTGTCGATAGTCAAGTGATGTTAAATTACTACCTCTCCTTACAAGCTCAAATCATCCAAATGGCTCCGAAGGCGCCATACATCGGGACCGCTACTCAATTTAAGGGTTACGAACAAGAATGGGCTGACATCAATGTGTCTGGTCAAGCTTTTGCTACTTACAATTCAGACCCGACCGCTCCTCCCCCAAGTCGAGATTTGGGTGAAGTCCCCATTCAAAGTATGGCTTTAATGTGTAACCAAGCCAGAGAGAATCTCAAGCAGATTTTTGGTATCTACGACGCGAGTCTCGGAATGGCTGGGAATGAAACATCTGGTAAAGCTATCCTTGCCAGACAAGAACAAAGTGGACTAAGTAACTATCATTTTTCGTCCAACCGAGCAAGAGCACTAAGAACAACAGGTGAGATTCTGCTCCATGCCATCCCGACAATTTATGACAGTGAACGAACTGTCCAAACTGTCAGACCCGACGGCAGTCGTGTTGTAACAGTTATTAACAGTGACGAAAAGACTGATTTGTCAGTGGGCACTTACACAGTGGATATTGATACAGGGCCGAATTTTGGAACAAAGAGGCAAGAAGCTGTTGAATCGATGTTGGCCTTGGGCAACAACTACCCTGCTGCCATGCCGCTCATCGCCGATATTTTAGTGGGCAATATGGACTGGGTTGGAAGCAAAGAAATTGCCGCTCGGTTACGTGCTGCTGTTCCGGCCGATGTTTTATCCGCATCAGCTGATGACTCTGCTGATGATGCTGCTACTTTAGTCCCTATCTTAAAACAACAAATTAAACAAGCAAGTGACAACATTAAAGCTTTGAATGCGCACGCTGAACAAGTCGAAAATGAGTTAAAGTTGGCTAAAGAAGAACTACATCTCTCAAAACTTGATAAGTCCATTGATGTTTCAAAAGCGGAAAAAGATTACGAAATCAAACTAAAACAAATCGATTTACAAACAAAACAGACGAATTTAGAAGTTGAACTCGAAATCGCCAAGTTGGAGTTTGAGAAACGAAAGTTAGATTTACAAGAACGGCAGATGTCGATAAACGCTACTTTGGAAGGGGTAGAAATGATGAACAATTTACACGACAGAGAAGTTGCGCACATTGATAAAATTACTGCTATTCCATCCGATGATAATGTATCTGTTTCTGTTGAGCAGGTTGGCGGAGATATTGCCAGGAACGGGATTTGATGTCTATATCTACTAAGGGTAAACCCTAATAGGGTTTACCCCTGAAGGGACTTCGACCCCTTATTATTAAGAAAAATAGCAGGTCGAAGTCCCTTCACCCCCCTATTCAGGGGGTATGTTTGTATCAAATTTATCATTTTTCTATCCACTAGAGTGAGTAACAAAGGGGGTCGAAGTCCCTTCACCCCAACGTCCCTTCACCACACTTTTCTCACAAAAACAACAACTCACACTAAATATACACATGACAGTATCTTTTACATCTTTTCATCTGTCATTTTCAATCTACGTATACACAACACATTTGAAATTTAGAAAAGATGGTTCACTACCACAAAAATGTGGGGATTTAACAAAATTAAAGGAAAAATAGATATGACTACTGAGCAGAATATTGAGCAAACAATCGAACAGAATATCGAGCAAAATGTTGATGAAACTATTCAGCCACCCGAAGAAAATGTTGAAAATGTTGAAAATGTTGAGAATACTGAAACTATTCAGCCACCCGAAGAAACTGTTGATGAAACAGCTCACAAAAATGGGTTTAAGAAACGAGTTGATAAGCTGAATGCTAAAATCGCTGAGAGAGAAGCAGAAATTGCTTACTGGCGAGAACAAGTTTTGAAGACACAACAGTCTACTCCACCTGCTGCCCCAGCTGTTGACAACAAGAGGCCGGTGATTGCGGATTTTGATGATATTGATAAGTATACTGACGCATTGACAGATTGGAAAGTTGAACAAGCACTGCTGAAAAAGGAAGCAGAACAACGAACAACATCTGTCATCAAAACCTACGAAAATCGGTTAAATGAGTTTAAAAACACAGTTGATGATTTTGATGAAGCAATCTCTGATGTAAGTCACATCCCTGTATCTCAAGAAATCAGTAACATCATCATTGAAAGCGAAGTAGGCCCACAACTTGCTTACTATTTAGCTAAAAACGAGCAAGAAATAACTCGCATCAACAATCTGCCACCTCATCGCCGACTTGTTGAACTGGGTAAGTTGGAGGCAAAGTTGACACCTACTGATACATCTTCTGCTAAAAACGAACAAAATGTGTCTAAAAAGCAGACTAAAGCACCAACTCCTGTTAAAAGTGTATCTCCAGGTGGCGTGATAAAGAAAGATTTATCAGACCCGAATTTGAGCCAAGCTGAATATCGTGCTCTGAGGCAAGCATCAATGAAGAAAAAGTGGTGATGATTAATACCCGGCGAAAGCCGGGTTACTGTATTTTTACTTTATGAAATATTTTAGAACAAGTTCTATAATTGCGATAGCTCCCACAGCAATACCCAAATACTTAGCAAGAGTAACTTTTAAATCATTTATTTCAGCAGTGAATCGGTCGAGTTTTTGATTTATTTGATTTAGAGTGCTATCAACTGATATGTTTCTCGCAATCATTTGTTGTTCGAGTGATTCGTGTAGTGTTTCAATTCGCGTAAGTCGAGTGCTATGTTCATCAAGTTTTTGTTCAATGCGTCGGTCTGAAGTAGTATCCATTTTTAATATCAATTTTATAGTATTTAGTAAAATACCAGTTTTTAAATGATATTTTTTTGAAAGATTTTTGAAAGAAGTAAGAAAAACATGATGTGACCTGTTGTGATATCAACAACATAGGGTTTTCCCTAGGTGAGTCGATTTGTGATACAACATTGTTTATATACAAAAGTGGTGCTGAAATGCGCAAATCGACTCACCCCCCTCAAATAGGGGGTATGATGTATCATTTTTATCACTTATTTCTTCATTTTACATAAAACAAAACATCACAAACCTTTTTACTAAATACTACAAATAATAAATAAAACTGATGACATACTCACTCTCACCTATTTTTAATATTCCACAGTTTTTTGACAACTTGGGCAAACCCCTGGCCGGTGGTAAAATTTACACATACGTAGCTGGGTCATCCACTACACTACAAACAACTTACTCTAACTCTATCGGCTCTGTTAGCAACAGTAACCCAATTTTGCTCGACAGCAGCGGCAAGTTGACGACAGCAATCTGGCTGGATGATAGTAAGTTGTATAATTTTGTGCTGACTGACTCAACAAATACAGTAGTGACATCAGTTGACAACGTATCATCATCAGCTGCTAACTCTAACGCATCAGCTGTCATCGTAGAAAGTCAGACAGCCACCGCCGGGCAGACTGTCATTACTTTAGCAAACAGTTACACCCCTGGCTCAAACAATTTAGAGTTGAGTATAAATGGCCTTATTAAAATTAAAGGTGTAAATTATATAGAAACGAATGCCAATACTGTAACAATGTTGTCAGCATTGTCAGCAGGGGATAAAATTTATACTCGTGTGTTTTCAGTTGCCGATGTCGTTTACGCAACAGCATCGAGTGTAAGTTTTGCGGGCGGAACGACTGTTCAACAAGCAATCGAAGACAACACTTATTTTACCGTCAAACAAACCGGAGGGGTGAAGCGGACAGGAAACTCTAAATTTTCTGATTTAGTATCAATCAGAGACTTCGGGGTGGTGGGAGACGGAGTAACAGACGACTTTCAAGCAGTAACTAATGCCTTCGCCGCTGCCTCTGCCAATAAATTCACTCTTTATATTCCAGATGGCTGCTGGATGCGTATCAATTTTACAACAACAAACAAAAACCTGTTTTTATACTCAGCCGCAAGTTTAGTTGGAGCAAACGCAAGGAATTGTGGTTTTAAAATTTATAAAAATTATCCCAACCCAGGAGGTCATGACCCTTTATTTTGCTTCGGTATCCCCTCGAAAGGAGCTGCCGTGAACGCATGGACTGGGACGATGGATGGGGTGGGTTTTGAGCTGGTGAGTGGGTGCCAAACTTTCGAGAGAGTCTGTCATTTTTACGAGTGGAAGAACGCATCAGTCAAAAATTGTTGGTATGACGGCCGAGCTGTTACATTCACGTTGGCTCAATTTGCGGGAGGGTGGTTAAGCAGCAACTATCAACCGAGCTGGGCAGTAGGGCAGTCATCAACTTTTTCAGGTATTGTCGTCGAAAACAACGAAGGGCATGCGTCATCTTACTACCAAAACAATGAAAGTATGGGTTTTACAAATCTTGTAGATAGTATCATCAAAAACAATCGCGTCTACGGATTCTCTGACGACTTGGCAGTTCACGGCGGCTCAAATGTTACAGTCAGAGACAATATTAATGTATCTGTGCTGGGCCGGTTTTACGCAGAAGATGTATCTAATTTTAACTTACTCAATAATTACTTATCCCGGGCACGCCAGCCCGATGGCAACTGGGCGGACGGGTCAGGTGGCACGGTCGGCATTCGAGTAAGTCAGACTGGCACTTATGCTGTAAATAACTCTCTTCAAGCGAATAATAGTATAAAAATCGTCGGCAACACTGTTAACATTCCTGAGGGGGCATGGATGAGCACGTGTATTTATGTGGAAAATGTTCAAGATGGTCTCATCTGCGAGGGCAACATACTACAAAATGACGGCTCAGCTGATACTATCACAAATAGTATTTCCGACGTCCAAGTATCCCTTAAAAACAACGTCGTATTTGTTGGCGGGACTGGCGGTGTGTCATCAACAACTCTAACTGTTACAAGTGTTTCAAGCGGAACTTTCACAGTTGGCATGTCTCTTGCTTACCAAGGCGGAGTGACTATTACGTCGTTCGGCACCGGGACTGGCGGGACTGGCACTTATAATTTAAGCTCGGCCATCACTGTTGCCAACTCAACAACTATGTATGCCGGGACTTGGACCGGACCAGCGGGCAACCCGGACTATCAAAATGGTGGTGTTGTCAGACTTCGTAATCACCGTATTTCCAACAATATTTGTGCCGGGAGCGGTTGGGCGGACGGAGACGGCTCAGTCGGTATTTCAGCAGCAGCAGGGACTGGCGGTATCATCGGACCGATTGAGTTGTATAATAATACTGTTGGTGGTATTTATGCCCCTTTCTCTACTATAAATGTAATGAGCAACAACAGACTGCGTCCCGAAATTACGCAGCTGTGGAAAAACGTAAGCATGCTCGCCCTCTCTCAACTCACCCCCGCCTGGTCAGCCATTGTTGTTGCTGGTGACAATCTTAATGCTACCACTCATCCAATCGGGAGTCCACTGGCATTAAAAGACCGGGCCGGACTCGATTACTTTGCTTCAAACTCTGGCTCAATCAGAGGTCTCAAATTTCAAGTTCCAACCGCATCTGTCGGTCCAAACTATATTTTTGCTCGTTTTTATAAAACAACCGGCGGTGTGCGCTCTCAGCTGGGTGTTGATACTACATTTTCGACAATTCAACCTGCCACAAACAGTATTACATACCTGTGTAACTTTTTCGGTGTCGATATGTCGTTCGCCGCCGGTGACAAAATCGAGGTCCAACTTTATTGCCTTGCCGGGCAGACAGTAACGCTGACTGGGAATGTGTTACTTTATACTTTAAGCGCATAAAAATGACAACAAATAATCAACTCACAAAGTTTCCCGATTACTACACTAATTTTGTCAACTTAAAATCTGGCAAAATCGACGATGCGTGGTATCGTGCTTTAACATCTTTTCGCCGACAACTCGACCAAAAAATTACGATAAATTCGTCAGATGGCATCGAAATTGTCGGTAGCCCGGCAGGGCCGGGCGACACTGTCGAAATAAATGTGTCGAATGACTTAAAAGCTGTTGAAGACCTCAACTCAACAGGTTTTGCTGTGCGAACAGCAAATGAAACTTGGTCAACTCGTCAAATTTTGGGCACAGCAGACAAAATAGATGTAACAAACCCGGCTGGGATTTTAGACAACCCAATTTTAACTATCTCCCCAACTTATGCCGGGCAGACGAGTATTACAACTTTGGGCACTATTACAACAGTTGCAAGTATATCCAGCCCTGCTTTTATTAGTTTTGATACTACTACAAATTTAAATACTTTGCCGGGCCGACTTACGTGGAGTGATTTCGAGGGGACACTATCCCTCGGCTTGAAAGGTGGAAATGTCAGTTTACAGCTCGGCCAGGAAATGGTCATGCGCGGCTATAATCGAACAGGTTCCACAATTTCAAATGGAGAGGTTGTATATGTCCTCGGGGCACATGCGCAAGAGCTGGAAGTGGGTGTAGCTGATAATAGTTCGTATTCAACAAGTCAGGCCACCATCGGGGTAGCAACAGAAGATATACTTAATAATGCGGATGGGTTTTTCACGACGCACGGACAGGTTCACGATTTAAATACTTCCTCATTTTCAGAAGGCGACGAACTCTGGCTTGGGACAAGCGGAGCTTTCACAAACGTAAGGCCGACAGCTCCAACTCAAAAAGTAAATATTGGATACGTTGTTCGTAGTCATCCGACGCAAGGAATCATTTTTGTCAAACCTTCCCCCGCCGATGATTTATCAGATTTATCAAATGTCAATATTGCCACCACCCCAACTAACGGCCAAGTTTTAACTTACGTTTCCGCCAACAGCCGCTGGGAGCCGTCAACAGTAGTCGGCGGTGGAATTGACCACATTTTAAATGAGGATTTTACAACTACTTATTGGTATAGTTTGTATTCAACTTATATTCGTCGAATAAATGTTTCAGTTACTCCATTTTTAGTTCAAACGGCAGCATCGACAGACTGGGCAAATAGATACACATTAACTTATGTTTAAAATAATGTTTTTAGTTAAATAATCTAAAAAGGAAATTTAAATGGCTGTTTGTACAACGATAAGCTCTGGGGATGATAATGTTTCAACCACATGGTCTGGTGGATTAATACCATCAACAACTTTTACCGGAACTCGCATCACTTCATCCTCAGCAGCAATTGGGGCAACATCAATTCCTGTATCTTCTGGTATTGCAGTAACGGCTGGAAAGTGGTTAGCCATCTCGGGTGAATATTATAAAGTCATAACTGGTGTGGCTAATGCAACTGCTGGTAATATTATAATTGATAGTCCTGGATTACGAATTGCTATTTCCTCAGGTGCAACAATTAATGTGGATATGGTTGATGATCAAGTAATAATAGCACACCCTGGAACAAATTCACTTGGGAATGGAACTCAATATACAACTGATTCTGTGGGTTATTCAATTGGTTCCACTACTATTAATCTTATTGGGGGAACTGGGACTATTTTAGCAGGAGAGTGTGTTAATTTTGGGTCAGATCCAAATTACTATAAAGTTAGCTCAAATTTGACCGCTGGTGTTCTTGTGATTGAATCCCCTGGGTTGCAACTTGCTATTCCCCCAACAATGTCAAAAGTAGTAAATTGTGGTCATGTTGTTAATTGGGTATCTTCAAAACCAATAGGAAATGATACTTTTAATATTTCAACGGCAACAAGTAATGGTATTGTTGTTAGTGGCACATTAAAAATGTCTAATCAAGTATCAAAAACATTAACTTGTAGAGGAACATTATTTATCAATCCATTAGGTGGAACTTTAGATTGTGGTAGAAGTAATAATCCAACACCAAGTAATATATTATCAACAATTGTGTTAAATGATAGTGCTACAATGAGCACTGGTAAACATGGGATTACTATTAGTAATGCATTTTCCGGCTCTTATAGGTTTATGGCGAATGGAAAAACAATTAAAAGAAACGCTAAACTTACTAATTCTGCAACTGCTGGTCAAAATCAAATAACTGTTGATGATTCAACAGGTTGGTCAATTGGTGATATTATTGTTATTGTTTCAGACACCAATAACCCTTCAAGAAAATTAAGAACTACAATTACTGGTGGGGCTCATCCAACTTGGACATTATTAGATAATATCAACTTTACAAGAAATATTGGAACATATGTTTGTAATTTTGGTGGAAATGTAATATTTAAATCTTATGATAAACAATACCCTGCTTTTATTAATTTAACTCGTATTTCTGCTTCATGTAAAATTGTTCCAGATATAACAAATGGAGTTAGAATGGAAAACATTGGAGCAACCACTGTATCAGGTTTGAGTTTTTCCGGCTTTAGTGTGGTGTCTAATTCTGATGTTACCATTTCTGGGATTGCGGCAGAATGGACCGGGACAGCAACATTATCATCAGGGGCAACTTCAGCAGTTACTGTATCGGGTGGTAATGCGGGGAGTGTATTTTTAAGAAATATATGTTTGAATACACCTACTACTACTACATGTTTTGGATTAAGCCTTGGTTTTTCTGCTGAAGGATCAACTTCAGATTTTGTTATTTGTGATAGCCCAACAGCAATTGCTTCAGTTTCTGCTGGCCCAAGCAATTTTACTTTTTCGGGATATACTGCTGGTTTATATGCAGCAGCAGCCCTAAATGCTGGTATTTTAAAAATAGATCAATCCACACTAACTAGTTTTGGGACAGGTGCACTTACCCCAACGCAGGGTGGTCTTGAACTTTCAAATTCTACTATTGATAACCCAACAAGATTGATAGAAGCTGGAAATTTTACCCCTTATAAAATAAAAGCTAGAAATATTACATTATTGAATGGGGCTAATACTGGCTCATACACCACAGGAAGTATTCAAGGTAGAGACTCTGGTATTTTGATAGATACCTTAAACAGTAATTACTTAGATTGCAGAGATATAAATTATTGGAGAACATGCTCAACAGATTTAGTAACACGTAATCATGGGGTAAATTCCATAATGATATCTGTATCTATTCCAGATACAGCCTGTATTTATGTTTTTAAGATTCCAGCGGTTTCTGGTATTGCTCAAGTTTTAAAAGGTTCTCTTAGATTTGATACAAATTATGGAATAGCAACCCCCCCGATTATTTCGCTAAGTGGACAAGGGGTAACTCAAAGTTATACTTGCTCTGCTGTTGCGAATGTTTGGGATGAATTTAGTTTTTCATTCACTCCTGCGAGCACTGGTGATATCACTGTTACAATGACTGTACAGTCAACAAGCACATCTGGATATGCTTGGTTGGATGGGATATACCATTACCCAATGATTCAATCTGTGCGGCACTGGGGTTACCAGTGGCTACCTCAAGCCTCCCAATTAGTTGATCCAAGAATTACATTAACAGAATCAGCAGCATTGGCATTGCCAGTTGTATCAGACCACACAGCACATACTTTAACAATTTCTGGACCAGTCACCCCATCTGAATTATTACAAGCATCATTAGTTAGTCTTTGCCAAACAACTAATAATTCAACAGATATTCATTGTAGTTTAGTTGGGACAACCTTCACCACAAGTTATACTATTGTCTTCACCGGTGCCGGTGAAGTAATTGGAACGTATGTTGATTCAACTGGAACACATGTAAAAATATCTAACTCAACTATTTTGTCTGGCTCAAGAGTCCAAATTTATAATCTAACTGATAATGTCGAATTATATAATGATGTATTATCAACGACTGGTTTAAATTATAATATAACGTGGACAGCAGATAAAACAATTAGAGTAAGAGCCACAAAAATTGGATATCTCCCACTTGAATACTCAGGTATTTTAACGTCTGGCGGGTTTGCGTCACTCGAAACTCAAAAAGTTGATACTGTTTATAATAATAATAATATTGATGGCAGTTTAGTGACTGGTATTACTGATGATGACACAAATATACAAATCGATGTCAGCTCGAATACTACCGTCCAAAATATCTACGCGTGGATTCGATTTTATGAAACTCAAGCGGATGGTATTGTTAGTCCTCTGTTTAATAGTTTAAGTGCGGTGGATGACGTGAACTATTTAGTCGATGTAAGCAAAGCAAACTTACAATTAGATAATGTTACAGCAAGTCCGATTTTGTTGACTGGCGGACAGATCACTCGCTCGAACAACACAAATGTCATCGCTCCGACAAGTGGGAGCATTCAAATCCAGCCAGGGAAGAGTTATATTCCCGTTGTCGATGTGGCTAATATTGCGGCAGCCGTCAGGGATGTGAGTTTGGCCGGGTCAACTTTGGGAAATATAGTTAAAGAAACAGGCATTAGAGTAGTATCAAGTCTTTAAAAACGACAAAAGCCCCCTGCGGGGGCTTAATCACTTTGCTCTCTTCTCCAATTTATACAACTTCGAGTCCATCGCATCGACAAAAGGTTGATATGACGTCATAAGCACTTCCATTTCTTTTAGCTCAGCCATCATCTTCAAAAGATTTTGACGAATCACTTTAATTTCGTCCGCTGAATAGTTCTTAACATTTTTAATATTCATTTTAATTTTCCTTTTTAATATATTTTTATACAATTTTGAATTTAGTATACTTCCAGCTCTCCGAGCCATACTTGTGTTCTTCTAAAAGTTTGACTGGAATTTTTTGATAATCTACGTCTTCTATTTTTGAGAAATAAATAGACTTACTTAAATTACTCGCTTGACTGCTCCAAATAAAACCTTTCGAACAAATATTTTTTAACATCTTTTCGTAGATACCCTTATATTTTTCTGCTGGATTTATTTTTAAAATGAGGTTAAGTAAGTAGAAATATTGTTCAATTCGTTTTTCTTTTACAACTATATTTTCCATATAATATTTGTATTGCTCTTCTGTGAATCCAGGAAGGTTATCAGAGTAGAGTTTGAGAAGGTTATTGTGTTTAATTTGTTCTGCCTCAATTTTGTCCCACTCACAATTTGTTTCAGCGATGTGAGCAAAATGGCTGATTTTTTTACTTCCGGCTTTATGTATCACTTCAGCACGACAGCAGGGACAGAAATACTTTGCGGACTTGTCTTTAAAAAATGGTGGATATACTAATTCGTCAAATTGATTAAGTGCTTGTAACATATTTGCTTCTCCTTACTTTTTCTTATCACGAAATGTATCAAAAATAATATACAACATAAAATAATACCAAAATCCCTTTTTCTCATCTTTCTTCATTTTGCTTCTCCTGTTTTGTTGACATGTAGCTATTGTAGCACTCACTTCAAGTTCTTCAAATTTTCTTCACAAATTTTTAATAAATAATTGTAGTTGTTACTATTAAAAGAATGGTATTGAATAGTATCGTCAAGTTTCTGTTTAAAATTTTTGAGGAAGGGTAAGCCTTCCGTTTGTTGTTTATACATTCTGTCCAGCTCCTCGCATGCCCACTTCCACTCTGCTTCCATTTGTTCAAAAGTTTTTTCTGGGACGTCAAAATTGGGGGTGTAGTCTTCATTCATTTTTTAGCTCCTTTTGTTATTGTTATGTCTACAATTGTATTTAGTAGTTTTCAATTTATTTTGAAGAAAAAATGAATGATTTTTGAAGAAATATACCCCCCCTATTTGAGTGGTAGGGTTTACCCCTGAAGGGACGTCGGGGTAGTATATATTAGAAAAATAGCAGGTCGAAGTCCCTTCACCCCCTTTGTTACCTGCTCGAGTAGATAGAAAATGATAAATTTGATACAAAAGATACCCCCTGAAAAGGGGGTGAAGGGACTTCGACCCCCTTTTTATTAGAAAAATAGCAGGTCGAAGTCCCTTCAGGGGTAAACCCTAATAGGGTTTACCCTTAGTAGATATCATCTCACAAATGACCAACTTACCACTTCCACCTGCTTGCCACCAACTCGGTGCTGTGTGCGAGTTGATGACCAGTTTTTGTAAAACAGACCTTTCACAAATCTTGTGGCGGCATGCGGGGAGTTGAAAACTTTTTTCTGGTGCTTGCTTACAACAAGCTCTGCCGTCAACACACTTACCAGCTCAGCAGTAGTCCACACTTTTTCTGCGAGCTTTTCGCGCAGGGCTTCGTAGCGTGCTTTCAGCTCTTCATTTTCAATACTTTCAATTTCATAATATGAAACGTATTCGCTGAGAGTGCGGTCTGTAAATAAGTTTTCGTCTTCAACAAATTTAACAAACTTTTCAACATCATTAAATTTTTGATACTTATTCACTTTTTTGAGTTGAGTAACAAACTTTTCGACAATTTTTGACTGCTCAAGCGCGTTGTCAAATTTGTAGTCAACGAGCACACAATTTGTCGCCAGCACTTTGCTCGCCGCATACTTTTTGTAGCGTGTGATAGTAGCATCATCAGTCTTTTCAGCTGCTGCTGCGACAGCAGCAGTGATGTCGTCGCTCTTTTCTGCGACTTCGTAGCTGCTATCAATCACCCAGCCGTAGTGTTGCTGTAGAGCAACAGCGAAAGCTGAAGGAGACTGAGCAAACATGTTGACAGTATAGTTCCAGACTGCGTTTTCCAGCAGTAGTTCGTCTACCACAAAATCGACGATTGGCAAATTTTTAAGTTCTTGAATCTTTTGAAAATCTGAAAACTTAATCACTTCCGAATACTTTGCGATGACGTCATCACAAATTTTTGATGTTGTTTCGCGTTCTTTCTGAGCGAGTGAGTAAATTTCGCTCAGGTAAAAAGCACTGTCAACGTAGCTGACAGCTGAGCGGATGGAGATAGCGTTTATAGTTTTAACTTTGCGAAACCGGCGGCTGATTTGTTCAATTTCGAGCGGATGTAGACTACTTGTGTTATAAAAGTAGATGTCAACTGTGTCAAACTCAGTTGTTATACTCACACCCTCGCCGAGCACCGAAGTTATCACATAAATTTTTGATGTGTCAATTTGTTGATTAAAAATAATATTTTCGAACTCATCTGTTTCCTTTGTTTTTGAGTTTAAAAACACAACTTCCTTGCCAGTCTCTCGAAGCAGATTGCGCATACTCGCAATGTCGTCTTCGTTCGTTGTGTTATAAAACACAACGGATGGGTTTTGGCGTTCGAGCAACAGTGACAGCAGTGCTTCCTTTGTTTTTTGATTTTCATCAAGCACAACTTTTATATAATTTTTAACAAAATCGTCTGTTTTTGTGATAATCACCGTTTCGGCAGCTGAAAATTCTGAAATTTGGTTGGGGATTGGTGTGGCAGTAAGTGTTTTAAAGCAGCGGAACAGATGTAAGCAGTCAAGTGTCTTTCGCAGAGCAGCATACTTATATCCTTTGTTCGCAGACTTAACAAAATGGTGGACTTCGTCAAGCACAATGCCCCAGTTACTAATATCGTCGCTTAAGTAGTCAACAACTTTGTTGATTGAGTCGTAAGTTGAGACGATAATAGTAGCATCACAAGCAGCGATGTGAGTCTTTTGACCGCCGAAAAACACAGCACAACCAACATGTTCAGCGGCGAACTGTGAGCAAAGGGATGTGGTGGGGAACACATATACGTTTTTACCCGCCCACAGCTTATGTGTCTTGCCACTGCCGGTCGGCGCAACAAAGTGAACGTTTTGTTGCTCATACTTGTTCAAGTCGAGCTGATTAAAATACATACCAGCCGAAAGATGATAAGTGTTTGTTTCTTCTGCGGCAGGAACTAAAATTTCGGACTGGACAGCTGACCCAAAATTTTGAGTGTAGCTGTCGTAAATTTTACGGGCACGGTCAACGTCGTCGGCGGGGAAGTTGTTGTCTGCGAGCCATTTTTGAGTGACAAGCAGATTAAAAGCATTGCTGTTCGCAAACATAGCAACAGCAACACTCGCTAAAGTGTAGCCAGACCCGCTTTTGATGTTGTCTGCGTGCTTTGTGCGATTAAAAAACTTTGTGATACGTGCGTATTGTTCGTCTTCTGCGAGTGACATTTTGTAGTCAATAGTCTTAAAACTATTCACTTTCTTCAACTTGACTTTTTGATACTTTTCTACAACATCGTCATCTTCAAAGTCTACAAAATCGACGTGTAACTCTTCTACACCCTCCAAATCCGCGTAAGCGGAAGGGTCATACGGAAGAAAGAGTGGTTGACTGATAGCACCGCCGCATTCGTCGATAATATTCAGTCCTAAATTTTTGAAATAAGATACGTGCTCGGCAAGGGCAACGTGGAGCAGCTTGTTGACTGCTTGAGCCGCCTGTAAATGTTGATGCTTATGCTTTGCGTTCGTGTGAGCAAGTGCCTTCACACCAAACCCGCTGGGGGATACGCAGCAAAGTGACACAAAAGGCAGGTCAGACACAATTTTAATAATATCGTGAAGCCGTGGCTTAATATCTTGATGCTTCGCATCAATGTCAATTTGGACGATGCCGCTATAGTTTTTAAGTGTGTCGTCGTTGTGCCCAACTTCACAAATACCGGCCGGGAGCACAAAATACATGTTTGCCTTCTTCTTTTCAATTACAAACTTTTTGATTTGCTTCTTCTTTTCACTTTCTCCATTTTCTAAAATTTTGTGAAAAGTGTTGAGATAGATTGCCTGATACTTTTGTTTGTTTTGTTCGACGAAAGCACGAATGTTCTCTACGTATTCGTCGTCTGACACATCCTTCCGACCACCGGCAACGTCCAAATCGCAGCACAGCTTAAAAGTATAGTCGTCAGTTTTTGTTTGGTTAAGTGTCTCTCCGACACAAATTGTTTGTTCCCGTCCCACTCGGATAAAATCGACAAGTTCGGAAAGGGTGATCGATACGTTCTTTGAGTTTCCGTCGCGGACAGAACGACCAATGGAAATTTTTTGATTTGGTGTATATTTCATTTTAATATCCTTTTTGTTGTTTGTTGACATACTTCAAATTTACTTGTTCTGTTACATTTTGTGTTAAACGAAAAGGGGAAACCTGGCCGGGCTTCCCTTTTTCTAACAAAAACAACAATAACAAGGATCTGAAATACAAGTGACTTTTACATCACAGAAGATAGTGTATCACACGATTCACTCCTTCATACTTTTATTTAGTGTTTTTATTTTATTTTGTATGTTTTTTTGATAGATTTTGAAGGAATATACCCCCTATTTGAGTGGTAGGGTTTACCCCTGAAGGGACTTCGGGGTGAAGGGACTTCGACCCCTTTGTTACCTGCGCAAAACAGATATAAAATGATAAATTTGATACAAACACACCCCCTGAATAGGGGGGTGAAGGGACTTCGACCTGCTATTTTTCTAATAAAAAAGGGGTCGAAGTCCCTTCAGGGGTAAACCCTATTAGGGTTTACCCTTAGTAGATAGAAAAACAACAGCTCTCTATAAATACAAAAAAACATTGAAATTAAATGAAATCAGACATCACCTCCTCATCACCAGCTATGTTCAATCGCCCTCAATTTGGATCAGAATTGATACAAGTCGGAACAAGCGAGCACTACCACATCTCTCACGACGAGTTCCACTCCGCACCCGTTTCTGAAGAAATAAAAAACAATAGAGACAACATTTACATACTACAAGCTCTGCTCTCAAAATCAGCAACTAACGACGAATTGGCAAGTAAGTGCTCCCTCACTCATCGCCTATCTCCGGGAATTTATTGTCGGGAATTTTGTATGCCAGCTGGTGCTGTTATCGCGGGCCATCGGCACGCAAGAGAGCACATCGTCTTCGTTCTGTCCGGTTCAGCGACTGTATACGAAGAGGATAAAACATACACGGTGACTGCTCCTGCTACTTTTATTTCACCGGCCGGAACTAAGCGGTTACTTGTTATCCATTCGGACTCAATTTGGACGACAGTTCATCGCACTGATGCCACTTCCACCGCAGAGGCAGAAAACGAACTTTTGATAAACGAACAAGCTGAGCACGAAGAGGCT
>JACCDR011329733.1_pt1 | contig 29593 bp, 23 predicted proteins | sample 7446431 | NCBI WGS metagenome assembly JACCDR01 (sample SAMN15323443, study PRJNA562643) | freshwater metagenome | isolation source: river surface water | place: USA:Blue River Watershed | collected 2017-08-17
TGGGGCTTTTTTTATAGGCGAAAATAACAGCCTTTACGAACACAAAGGCTACCAAGTATCGGTAAAAGATACCATAGGTAGCGGTGATTCTTTTTTGGCATCTTTTCTAAAAAAATGGCTTGACGCTTCTTCTCCAGATGATTGCCTGAGCTACGCCTGTGCCGTTGGAGCATTCGTTGCCACCCAGCAAGGTGCTACACCGATAATTGATTAAAATGATATAAAAACAATAATACAAGCCAATTAGCAACGCAAAGAATTTACTTACATTTTACTCATTTAACTATTTTTCAACATTTCAATTATGAATTTAATGATTACTAAACTCAAGGTCGCCTTGTTTTTTGTTGGATTAGCGATGTGTTTACAGCTATCCGCTCAAGATAGAAAGGCAATTAAAGGAAACGTCAAGGACGGAAGTACGGGAGAAGCACTTATTGGTGCAAATATTTTGATTAAGGGAACGAAGTCTGGGGCATCAACTGATGTTTCTGGAAATTTTACGGTAAATGCTTCAAGTACCGATGTGCTGGTGGTGTCGTATGTGGGCTATGATACCAAAGAAGTAAATGTGGGTAGCCAAGAGGTGATTTCAATAAGTTTATCGGGTGTAAAAACCTTATCGGAAGTCATTGTGACTGGTTATTCTACGCAATCGAAGAAAAATATTACGGGTGCTGTTGGTACAATTTCTTCCAAAGATTTGTTAGCTGTGCCTTCAACGGGTGTGAGTCAGGCTTTGCAAGGGCGTATTGCAGGGGTGACAGTAGCACAGGAAGGTGGCCCCGGTGGAGGAACGATGGTAAGGATTCGTGGGTTTGGTACGGTGGGCGACAACGAACCTTTGTATGTAATCGACGGCGTACCTACCCAAACAGGTTTGAACGACCTTAACCCTAACGATATTGAGAGTGTACAAGTATTGAAAGATGCTTCTTCCGCATCAATTTATGGGGCTCGTGCAGGGAATGGCGTTGTGATTGTTACGACAAAAGGCGGTAAAGCTGGCAAAACAAAACTAACCTTTGATGCTTTTATGGGCAATCAGATTGTACCAACATTACCGGGCGTTTTAACAGCACAGCAATTTGCAGATATGTTGTGGACAGCTCAGAAAAACAATGGACAAAGCCCTTCGCATCCTTATTTTGGCAATGGAGCAAGTCCTGTAATTCCTGATAATTTTACGCCAAATATTCCTGTGAGTAAACAAGGTACAAATTGGTTAGACCAAATTTTCAATAACGCTCCTACCCAAAATTATACGTTGGGTGTAACAGGCGGAACAGAAGCAGGAAGTTATGCTTTCTCAAGTGGTTATACCAAACAAGATGGTATTTTATTAAACACTGGTTTTGAGCGTTTTACAGGTCGTGTTAATACCAATTTCAATTTGAAAAAACGTATTCGTGTAGGTGAAAACCTTACGGTATCATACTCTAATAAAGTAGGTGTAGCCAACCAAAATACCGAAAACCCTGTAACAATGGCGATGCGTATGCCTTCTGTATTGCCAGTGTATGGTTTAGACGGACGTTATGCTGGTGGTGGCATTGGAGGTTTCAACAATGCTCAAAACCCCGTAGCTGCCCTGAACAGAGGTAAAGATAATGACGATAATCGTTTGAGAGTATTCGGAAATGCCTTTATGGAATTAGATTTAGGCTATGGAATTACAGCAAAATCAAGTATTGGTATTGACTATTTGGCTGGACAAACTTCAAAATTCACCGCTATCAATTATGAAGATGCAGAAGTAGTAGGTTCTAATAAATTGGACCAAACCGTTACGACACTTTCTAATTATACTTGGTCGAATACAGTAGCCTACACAGGAAAAGTTGGAAAAGGAGAATTAAATGCCTTGGTAGGTTTAGAAGCCATTCAATCTAAAGGAACTTACCTTTATGCAAGCCGTACCAATTATTTTAGTGAAGATGTCGATTACCGTACTTTAGGTGTAGGGGCAAGTGGTATTGCCAACGATGGCTCACGCACTGCCAACCGTTTATTCTCTGTATTTGGTAAAGTTGATTATAACTACGATGATTTCTTGTTATTATCAGCCACCGTTCGTCGTGATGGTTCTTCTCGCTTTGGTTCTTCAAATCGTTTTGCTACTTTCCCTTCTGTAAGTGCAGGGCTTCGTCTTACCAAGTTTGAACCTGTTAAAAAAATCTTCGATGATTTGAAAGTAAGAATTGGTGTTGGACAAACGGGTAATCAGCAAGTGGGCGATTATGCTTCTTATACCTTGTTTAGTTCTGACGTAAACACTACTTATTACGATATTCAGGGAACGAAAACTTCTTCTCAGTCAGGTTTTGCTAATGCTACTTTAGGAAATGACAACGTAAAATGGGAAACTACTACAAGTACCAACTTTGGGATTGATGCGGCTTTCTTGAAAAATAAAATGACGGTTTCATTAGATATTTACAACCGTAAAACTACCGATATGTTGGTTCAAGTACCACAACCTGCTACGGTAGGTTTTGCGAATCCACCTTATATCAATATCGGTGAAATGACCAATAAAGGTTTTGATTTGGGGCTTAATTACCGTGATAAAGTGGGCAAATTGACTTATGATGTAGGATTGAATGTTTCTCATTATAAAAACAATGTAGATAAATTAGGCGATAACCCTCTCTTTTCAATTGCTGGTGCTCAAGCTCGTGAACAGCGTTTAACTCGTACTCAACAAGGATTCCCGCTGTCGTATTTCTACGGCTATAAAGTGTTGGGTATTTTCCAAAATTCGGCAGAAGTAAGTGCAAGTCCTTCACAAAACTTTACTACAGGCGAAGCAGGTGTAGGTCGTTTCAAGTATGAAGATGTAAACAAAGATGGTAAAATTGATGCCAGCGACCGTACCATTATCGGAAGCCCTCACCCAGATTTCACTTTTGGTTTGAATGTAAACTTAGCTTACGAAGGCTTTGATGTAGCCCTTTTCTTACAAGGTTCTCAAGGAAACAGCATTTATAATTTCACGAAATACTTTACTGATTTTGCAGGAGTATTTTACCAAAGTGGAAAGGGTACAAATATCTTAAATGCTTGGACTCCAACTAATACCAACACGACTGTTCCAAAACTATCATCGGGTACGCCGAATGGTGAAACTGAAACGAACAGCTATTTCGTAGAAGATGGTTCATATATTCGATTGAAAAACCTTCAAATCGGTTATACACTTCCTAAATCAATCATCAACAAATTGGGTCTTGAACGCCTGAGAGTATATGTACAAGGACAAAACTTAATCACATTTACTAAATATACAGGCTTAGACCCAGAGTTAAGTTTACGTTCATTCTCTTCTGCTGATGCTCGTACTACCAACTTAGACATTGGTGTTGATAGAGGTTCTTATCCAGTATCAAAAACCTTGTTAGTAGGCTTGAACTTGACTTTTTAATCGAATTTTTTAACGGAAAAACATTTCGGTAGTAATAAAAAACAGCGAGTTTTTATCAGCTATCGTTTAGAATAAAATACTAAAAATGAAAAAAATACTTGTTTCAATATTTACCATTGCTACTTTGATAGGCGTATCATCTTGTAGCAATTACCTCGATGAAATGAAGCCACAAGGCTCATTATCTGCTGAAAGTTTGGCGACTGAAAAAGGCGTTTCTGGCTTATTAACAGGTGCTTATGCCGCCATAGATGGATACTTAGAACACCCTTTTGCTTATACAAAATCGTTTCCATGGCACGCTGCCCCTTCCAACTGGATTTACGGAAGCGTTGCCGCTGGTGATTCGCACAAAGGTTCTGACCCCGGCGACCAGTCGCAAGGAAACATGATTGAAGACTTTACGGCTACTTCTGCGAACGAATTTGTAAGAGGAAAATGGTGGCATACATACGAAGGTGTCAATCGTTGTAATAATACTTTGCGTGCCTTGGCTTTAGCCAAAAAGAATAATGCTATTTCGGCTGATAAAGCAAAACTCATCGAAGCAGAAGCTCGATTCTTGCGAGGTCATTATCATTTTGAAGCAAAGAAAATGTGGAATAATGTGCCTTTTATTGACGAAAATGTAACAGACCCACGTGTACCCAATACGGCTAATATTTGGCCAAATATTGAGGCAGACTTCAAATTTGCGGCAGACAACTTACCAACCAAACAAGCAGACGCTGGTAGAGCTACCAAATGGGCGGCTCAAGCTTACTTGGCGAAGGCAAAAATGTTTCAAAGTAAATACAGCGAAGCACTACCCTTGTTGAATGGAATTATTCAAAGTGGACAGTTTTCATTGGCGAAAAATTACAGTGATAACTTCAATGCTGAAACCAACAACAATACAGAGTCTATTTTTGAAATTCAGTATTCTGTAAATGACGGTGCAACTGAAGGTCAAAATGGTGGTTTTGCTGAAGCCTTGGCTTTCCCATTTGCCAACAGTGGTGCTCCATCGGGTTGTTGTGGTTTTCATCAACCATCTCAAAACTTGGTGAATGCTCATAAAACCGATGCAAACGGTTTGCCATTGTTCAGTACTTATAATGCAAGTGATTTGAAAAGTGATTTAGACGGAGGTAAATATTTGAAAAGTACAGACAGTTATTCGCCTGATAAAACAACGCCAGTTGACCCTCGTTTAGACTGGTCTGTGGGTCGCCGTGGGATTCCTTATTTAGATTGGGGTTTACACCCAGGTCAAAGTTGGATTCGTGACCAGTCGGGTACTTATGGTCCTTACACGCCCATCAAAAATGCGTACTACAAACGCCAAGAAGGTTCATTGGTTGCCAATTTTGCTACGTATTGGAGAGGCTCTGCCAACAATTTTCGTTTGATTCGCTATGCAGATGTATTACTTTGGGCAGCAGAATGTGAAGTTGAAATTGGTAGCTTAGACAAAGCTCAAACCTATGTAGATTTAGTAAGGGCAAGAGCCATGAATGGCTCAAAAGTGACACTTCCAGACGGAACACCAGCCGCCAATTATAGCATTAAAACTTACCAATTGGCAGGCAATACTTTTGCGAGCCAAGGACAGGCGTATGCACGTGATGCGGTTCGTTTCGAGCGAAGATTAGAGTTTGCCATGGAAGGTCATCGTTTCTTCGACCTTGTGCGTTGGGGCATTGCAGACGTAGAAATCAACAAATATTTAGATGTTGAAAGAACCAAACGCCCATTGTTGAAAAATGCGAAGTTTATCAAAGGAAAGCATGAATATTACCCTATTCCGCAAGAACAAATAGACGTAAGTATCGTAAACGGAACGCCTACCTTGAAGCAAAATCCGGGTTACTAATACTTTTCGATACATTTGTTTTTCAGTAAACTTTCATCAGAAGGAAGCCATTGCGAGTGGCAATGGCTTCTTCATGTTTTAATATTATGGCACAAATCTCATCCGTTTCTAAGGCTAAATTAGCTGACAATGCCAAGGCTACTTACATTGTTCCCCTTATTTTGGTGACAAGCTTATTTTTTATGTGGGGTGTTGCCAATAACCTGAATGATATTCTCATTAAACAATTCCAAAAAGCATTTGAACTAAGTGACTTTCAATCGGGTTTGGTACAGTCTGCTTTTTATTTTGGTTATTTCGTTTTGGCGATACCAGCGGCCTTGTTTATGCGAAAATACAGTTATAAGACGGCTATTATATTGGGTCTTTCGTTGTATGCAACGGGAGCATTTTTGTTTTATCCAGCCGCCGAAATGCAGTCGTATTCCTTCTTTTTGATGGCACTTTTTGTGATTGCCGCTGGGCTTGCTTTTTTAGAAACGGCTGCCAATCCATTTGTGGCTGCTTTAGGCAATCCCGAAACTTCTGCTTTTCGTTTAAACTTGGCTCAATCCTTCAACCCAATTGGGTCGATTACAGGAATATTGATTGGCCAACAATTTATTTTTTCTGGGGTAGAATACAGCAAGGAAGAATTGGCGAAACTTTCATCAGATGAACTAACAAAATATTATGCCAGCGAAGCTTCGGCAGTACAAACGCCTTATTTGTTGATTGGTATTGTCGTGATTTTGTTTGTTGTATTTATTGCTCTTACGAAGTTTCCCCGTATCGAAGCAGAGGAGGACGAAGCATCTCAACCTGTTTCTATTTTGTCCCTTTTAACAATAAAGCATTTTCGTTTAGCCGTAATTACGCAGTTTTTTTATGTAGGTGCTCAAGTAGGAATTTGGAGCTATTTGATTCGATATGCTCAAAACGCCGTGCCAAATATGTCTGAAAAAGAAGCGGCTTCTTACTTAACTTACTCCTTAGTCGTATTTATGGGCGGTCGTTTTGGCGGAACAGCTTTATTAAAATACGTTAAAGCCAATGTTTTGATGGGTGTTTATGCACTTATTTGTGTGGTTTTAGTATCGCTTGCCATGCTATTTCCTTCAATGTTTGGCATTTGGACACTGGTTGTGACCAGTTTCTTCATGTCGATTATGTTCCCAACAGTTTTTTCGCTGGGTTTAGATGGTTTAGGCGAAGGTACAAAAATCGGAGCATCTTTATTGGTTATGGCAATTATTGGTGGGGCGGTTTTAACGGCTGTGATGGGTTTGGTTTCCGACAAAATGGGAATCGCTATTGCCGAAATAGTTCCTTTATTATGCTTTGTATCAGTAGCTTATTATGCTTTTGTAGGATATAAAAAATAAAATTTTTCAAACCAATCATGGTAAAATTTGGAGCGTCGATATTAACATGGATTCCGACATGGACAACGGAAGGAGGCAAATTTGCCCTTGAGCAAGCTTCAAGCATTGGCTACGATGTGGTAGAAATCCTGTTACCCGATTTAGCCAGTTTTGATGCCAAAGCTGCCAAAAAAATGGCTCAGGAAAACGGCATTGCTTTAAATTGTTCTCTCATTCTCCCGCAAGACCATCATTTGCCTTTTTATCCAGAAAAAGCGAAAGCTTTATTGCTCAATGCCCTTGATGTTTTAGAAGAATTAGAGGTAAATCTTTTGGCTGGGGTACTCTATACGGGCATTGGCGTTTTTACTAAAGCTCCAAGAACAGTTGCAGAAACGAACTTGATAGTAGATGTGATTGGAGAAGTAGCCACGGTTGCCCAAACCAAAGGCATTTCTTTGGCCCTCGAACCCATCAATCGTTATGAAACCTATTTACTTACTTCGGTGGCGGAGGTAGTGGAAATTGTTTCTTTGATTGGTCTTGATAATGTGGGCGTACAAATTGATACTTTTCATGCCAATATCGAAGAGTCGAATATGCGTACTCCTGTGCTTCAAGCAGGGAATTTATTGAAACACATCCACGCAGCGGCAAGCGACAGAGGTATTGTAGGTAGAGATAATATTGATTGGGAAAGTTTCTTCAAAGCTTTGGCATCCGTCAATTATCAAGGTTCATTAGTTCTTGAGTCTTTTTCTTCGGAAGTGCAAGAATTAGTCGTTCCAACGTCTTTATGGCGAAAATCAACTTATTCTTGTGAAGAATTGGCAAAAGAATCGCTACAATTTATGCGAGAAATGTCTGTTAAAGCAGGGTTATAATATCACTGAGTTCGACTAATTTATGCCTTAACGCTGGCTTCTTGTAAGTCAGCGTTATTTTTTTTGATAAAATACCAAGCATAAATCAGAATCACGGTAAAGTAAAACATTGGTAAACCAAAAGAGTATCTGAGTGAATAATTTTCTGAAAATTGGTTCATCAAAACCGCCAAAAATACGCCACCTATCATGCCCATTACAATAAATCCACCGGCTAATTTGCTGTTTTCTTTGAAATCTCTTACGCCCAATACAAAAATGCCCGGAAACATAGCCGCCATAAAAAAGCTCGTTGCCATCAAGGCTATTACCGCAATTTGCTCGTCAAAAGCAACTGCTATGCCACATAAAATAATATTTGTAAAAGCTGAGAAAAATAGAATTTTTTCTATTGCAATGTATTTTGACAGGATGCTACTGATAAATCTTCCTACGGTGAATAAGAGTAAGGCGTTGATTAAATAAGCTTTTGAACTCAATAAATCAACGTTATTGCTTGAATGTTGAGCGAAGTAATTCCAAATCCCGACTTGAGCGCCCATATAAAAGAATTGTGCAATTATCGAATACCGTAAAGAATGTTTACGAAGAATTGCTTTAAGTTTTAGAGGATTTTTTGTTTTTACTAATTCCTCTTTCACACTCGGAAATTTGGCAAGAAACATGAGCAATGCCCAAATAACTACCACAATGTCAACAATAATGTATGGAAGCAAAATGTCTTGTAGATACAAACGAGAAAAATCATCTGTGTAAATAGCCGATAAATTAAGTTGTTGGTTTGGAATAATGGATAACTCGTTGGTAATGATGAGTATAGAAATAAAACCAATCGGATTAAACGACTGAGTAAACAGTAACCTAAAGCTGGCATTTTCAGCACTTCCGAGAGCAATGATGTATAAATTGGCTGCTGTTTCTAAGAAAGCTAATCCACTCGAAATAATAAAAACTACAACCAAAAAGAACCCATACTCTTGAATATCAGCCGCAGGATAAAATAAAAATGCCCCAACTCCCGAAAGTAATAAACCTAAGATGATTCCTGCTTTAAAGCTGTATCGCTGCATCAGTAAACCAGCAGGAAGTGCCATCGAGAAATAGCCAAAGTAAAAAAAGGTCTGTACAAAACTTGTTTGAAAACTCGATAAGCTAAATACTTGTTGGCATTGGCTCATCAATAAATAATTGAGTCCGCTGGCACAGCCCCAAAGCAAAAATAGACCTGTAAGGAGTATTTGAGGTATTAATTTAGATTGCTTCGTATCTATGGTTGTCTGTAAATGGTTTTCCATTGCTTAAAAATTATCACGAACGATAGTTTACAGTGCTTGGGTTGGCATATTATTTCTGTACTCTGTGGGCGTAATCTGAAATTTTGCTTTGAAAGAAGAGGCAAAATATCCCTGCGAAGTAAAACCCACTTTCAGGGCAATATCTTGAATGGGTTCATTCGTTTGGCGAAGTAAGTAACGAGCCTTTTTCAAGCGTACATCTTGCAAATAATCATTTACACTACAATTGAGTAGGGCTTTGACCTTTCTGTAAAGCTGTACCCGTGAAACGCCCATTTCTTTACACATATCGTTTACTTGGAAGTCGCTTTTGTGAAAATTACTTTCCATCATTGACACAAAATCGTTGACAAACTTTTTATCTAATGTATTTTCGCTGGTGTCGTAAACCACTTTATCTATTTCGCTAATGTAGCGTTCTCTCAAAATTTGTCTATTTCTTAAAAGTGTTTTAATCCTTTCTCGGAGCAATGCCATATTGAAAGGTTTACAGAAATAAGCATCAGCTCCCATTTGCGTACCTTCAATTTGTTTTTCAATAGACGACAGTGCTGTTAGTAAAATCACTGGAATGTGTGATGTTCTGAAATCTGATTTTAATTTTTGCGTAATATCAAAACCATCTTTGCCAGGAAGCATCACATCACAAATAATTAAGTCAGGCACTACTTCAAAAGCTTTACTTAACCCTAAATTGCCATTAATTTCTTCAAATAATTCATACTCGTTGCTAAGGCGTGAACTCAGAAATGTGCGTACTTCGGCGTTGTCTTCAATGATGAGTATGGTGTGTTTTTTATCCAAAACAACGGTTTTTTCCTTTTCTTTGGGGTTAATTTCATAGGGTAAATCATCGTTGACAAAAAAGTGTTCAGCCTGTTTTTCAGCTAACTGGCTCAAGGTAAGATGCTCATTGCCAAAGGGTAAAGTTACGTCAAAGCGAGTGCCTTTCCATTTTTCACTCTGTACTTTAATGTCGCCTTTGTGTAATAAAATTAGCTCTTTAGAAAGGGCCAATCCAAGTCCACTTCCTACATCGCTAAAGTTATCAACCTGAAAAAAGCGGTCAAAAATTCGGTCTAAATCCGATGGATTCATCCCTCTTCCGTTGTCTTCTACAATAATGCGTACACAATTATCAACCGATTCGTTGATAATCCGAATACTTATCTTGCCATTGTCGGCGGTAAATTTAAACGCATTAGAAAGTAAATTAAAAATCACTTTATCAAGTTTATCGGTATCAAACCAGCAGTTGACAGAATCAACATTGCTAAAAACTTCAAACTGAATATTTCTACTTTTTGCCAATCGTTCAAAAGATTTTGAAAGGCTTTTTACAAAACTGATTAGCTCATTTTGGGTCGCTCGCAGTTCCATACTTCCGTTTTCAATTTTTCGGAAATCCAATAATTGATTGACCAAACGGAGCAAGCGATTGGCATTTGATTGAATGAGCAACAAATCATTTCTAAGCTCTTTACTTACTCCTGAATGTTTAGCGAGCCATTCTTCGGTTGGTCCTAAAATCAATGTGAGAGGAGTACGAAATTCATGAGAAATATTGGTAAAAAACTTTAGTTTTGCCTGAGTAGCTTCTTCCGCTTTTTCAGCCATCGCCTGAATCTGATTTCGCTGTTGGAGGATTTCTTCGTTTTTGTCTTGCAAATCCACATTGGCAATTTGCTTTTCTTGTAGCGAGAGCAAAGTCAAACCTCCCAGAATAATCACAATCACCAAAGCTCCCAAGATAATATAAGTGATAGTTTTTTGTCGTTGTTGGATAGGCTCAAGAAACACAACCCGATTGAGAGGCTCTTTTTTGAGCAAGGTCTGACGAGGTACATTCGGTGTATTTTCTAAGGGGTGAATTTTATTTTCAGCTTTTGGTGATAAGATTGAAAAGCAAATTATCCCTACAAAAAAAATATAACGGATGCACTTTTTAAAAATAGTTGAGCTGATACTATGACAGAGGTCTATGTTGAACAAGTGAGTATTTTCTTTATGAATAAGACTATGATTATTCTTACAAAAATATAGTTTTTTTGCGAAAAAATGAGATTCATAAGCCTTTTGTATTTTTTAATTTTTGACCCTCATCATAATCACAACCCCAAAGTTTGTATAAAAGATAAAAATATTTTTGTAGAAAAATGTAGTTTAAACACAAAAAAGCCACCCTGTAACAAGGTGGCTTTAGCTTGGTGAAAGAAACGAAAATTAGTTGTTCAATTTTCCTCTCAATGCACGTGGAATATCAATAGTAGCAACTGGGTTTGAAAGACTATTCAAAATAGTTACGTTTTCTACTTTCAATTTGCTTACTTTCAACGTTTGACCTAAATCAAGACCTGTGATGTCTGCTTCAACAAAATCAGGAATGTTGTCTGCCAAACCTCTCAAAGTAACTTTACGAAGTTTTTGAACCATTTTACCCCCTTTTTGTACACCTGGCGCGTTTCCAATTACTTTGATAGGTACATCAATTTTGATTGGCTTACCATCAACGATTTCAAGGAAGTCAACGTTCAAAATTGTTTCGCTAACTGGGTGAAACTGTGCGTCTTGGATGATAGCACGACGAATTTCGCCTTCGATGTTCAATTCTACTTCAGCAACTTCACTTGTGTAAATTAAGTCACGGAAAAGAATCATTGGCACAGCAAAGTGCAATTGGTCTTTTCCACCGTACAATACGCATGGAGCTAAAGCTTCGCTACGTAAATCTTTCGCTGATTTTGTACCTAAAGTTTCTCTTTTGAAACCTACGATTTCAATCTTTCTCATGGTTGAGTGATTTTGTGTTACTAGCCTTTCACTTATTGTTATCTTCTAGTAACGGGTTAAAATTAAATTGGGTGCAAAATTACTTGATTGTAAGCAAATTACCAAAATTATTGTAATAATATTGTTCAAATATCTCAATCAAGCCTCTTGCTTCCACACTATTAGTATTTGATAAATAGCGAGCTAATAGATTCGTGGTCACGAATGCGGCCAATGGCTTTGGCAAACAATTGTGCTACCGAAAGCACCTTGATTTTCTCGCATTCTTCACGCACAGGAATGGTATTGGTCACGACAAGTTCTGTCAAAACAGAATTATTGATATTCTCATACGCCTTGCCCGAAAGCACAGGGTGCGTAACAATGGCTCTCACCGATTTCGCTCCTTTGTCCATCAACAATTGAGCGGCTTTACACATCGTACCACCAGTATCAATCAAGTCATCAACCAAAATTACGTCTGCACCTGTTACATCACCAATCAACTGCATCGAAGCTACCTCGTTGGCACGTTTGCGGTGTTTGTCGCAAATCACCATTTCGGCGTTGAAAAACTTAGCTACTTTGCGTGTACGTACTACCCCACCCACGTCGGGCGAAGCAAACACGATGTTTTGAAGGCCAAGTGATTTCAAGTAAGGAACAAAAATTGCTGTGCCTTCGAGGTGGTCAACCGGAAAATCGAAGAATCCTTGGATTTGCCCTGCGTGCAAATCAATGGTCATCAATCGGTCGGCACCGGCGGCGGTGAGTAAATTGGCAATAAGCTTTGCCCCAATACCTACTCTTGGTTTGTCTTTACGGTCTTGGCGTGAGTACCCGAAATAAGGAATTACAACCGTTACATAATGGGCAGAAGCACGGCGAGCGGCATCAATCATCAAAAGCAGTTCTAGCAAATTGTCTGCTGGTGGAAAGGTCGATTGGATTAAAAAAACATCACAACCCCTGATTGATTCGTCGAAGCTAGGCGACATTTCGCCATCTGCAAATTTCTGAACCGTTGTAGAGCCTAGTTCCTTACCAAAATATTGGGCAATTTCTCTTGCTAAATATTCTGAAGAAGACCCTGAGAAAATTTTAACTTGATTTATGGAAGCCATTTTTTCTTGAGTGAAAATACCACACGCTCGCAACTATAGTTTTTCAGCAAGAAATGCTATGAGGAGGCTGTTGGTGGCTTTTCAGCTTTTTAAAATTTTCCGCAAAAGTACAAAATTCCTTTACATTTTACACGCCTTAAAGCCTACTTTTTTAGGCTTTTTACGAAAAAAAATAAAATGCTCAGTTTGCTGTTTCTGCCTGATTTTCAACTCAAAAGATATATTATAATTGTGTTATTTTCACACAATTAAACCACTCATCTCGACTTAATTACTTGGAATGCAATTCTTTTCTATCATGCCAACGACTTGTAGCGATGGCAAGAAACTTTATCTGCCCTTATATAAATGCTCGGCTCGCCTTGGTTGCACTTTAATAAGTAAAGAGATTTACACAGAAATCAAAAATCAGAAAAATACAATTTGAATTGCAAAAATACAATTATTTAAGGAAGCTATTTTTTGTATGTTTTTTTAGCAAAACTACTTTGGGATGAAATTTATTTCTACAAATCAATGTTTTAACATTAAATGTTTTTACATTTGATAAAAAATATCAAGCGACTTATGCAATTACAAGATTTATATACTTGGGGACAAGCCCAAGGGGCAACCGAAACCATGCCTGTACTTTTTTTGGGACATGGTAGTCCGATGAATGCCATCGAAGAAAATCCTTTTGTGCGTGGCTGGCGAAATATGGCCACTACTTTCGAGAAGCCTAAAGCCATTCTTTGTATTTCGGCTCATTGGGAAACCAAAGGAACAAAGGTGACAGCCATGCCACAGCCACCTACAATTCATGATTTTGGGGGCTTTCCCAAGGCACTGTTTGATGTGCAATACCCTGCACCTGGAAGCTTGACTTTGGCTACAGAGGTACAACAAACCATAGAAAAAACAAAGGTTGGATTAGACTATGAATGGGGACTCGACCACGGTGCTTGGAGTGTTATCAAGCATTTGTATCCTAATGCCGATGTACCAGTATTGCAGCTTAGTTTGGATTATACCCAAGGGCCACAGTACCATTACGATTTGGCAAAACAGTTGCAGACACTCCGACAAAAAGGCGTGTTGATTGTGGGCAGTGGAAACGTGGTACATAACCTTCGGAAGGTGGCTTGGCATACCATTAATCAGCCTTCGTATGGCTACGATTGGGCGATTTCTGCCAACGAGAAAGTGAAAGCTCTAGCACAAGCAGGCAACCATGCGGCACTTATCAATTATGAAAAACTTGGTACTGATGTACAAATGGCAGTACCTTCGCCCGACCATTATTTGCCTTTGTTGTATGTATTGGCTTTGCAACAACAACACGAATCGTTGGCGATTTTCAATGATGCCAACGTGTTGGGTTCTATTGCAATGACTTCTTTTAAAATTGGCTAAAAGATGAGGGTTGAACATTAAAAGCAATATTGTACCTCGACGTTTTACGCTTGAAATGATTGGCTAGAAAGACTGCATTTCGATTAAACTTTGTATTTTTTACTCTGTAAAGATGCTTGGGGGCAAACTTTCACATAGGCTAAAATCCTTGATAACCCGTATTTTGATACGGGTTAATACTACAGTGTCTAGCTTTTGTCTATTTTGTGATTGAAAGACGCACAAGCAGAAGAAGAGTGTGACGGTTGGGTAGTTTCTGGTAGCTATCTTATTGGTGCGTATTGGATTTTATCGCCATACGCACCGTACTCTGTGCAAAGTTGCTAGGTTCTCCATTCAAATTTATCGGTCATTACGCCTCTGGGGTGTTCTCGCCCAATGGTGTGGCCCATCCAATTGGTTGGGGCTAGTACTTTGTTTTGCTTCGGACTCAAATAGCAAGCCCACCACGCAAACGAACTGTTGGAGATAATGGCGATGTCGGCGTTTTGAATGAGCTGAAAATCAACAATTTCGCTCTCCGATGAGAAATAATAATTGGGTTTTATATCAAATATTTCTTTGACGTGCTTGATGTCGTCGCTCACAAAAATAACTTGGTATTGCTCGATATTTTCTATCGAATCTAGCTGGCGTTTGAAATAGGCCATCGGTAAAGAAATATCTCTTTTGCCATAGTTCATATAGTCGGTTCGACGAATATGCACCACCACCACAGGCTTATCGGCATACATTTTACCGAATTTATCCAAAAATAGTTGGCGATATTCTTGTTTTAATACTAGCTTTTTTACGTTAGGAATTTGTTTGAAATACCAATCAGTTTGGTAAAATCCACTGAAAAGCGTACCTGGCACAGGGGCATAATGCCGAGGTTTTGAAAAATTATGTACTTCTTTTACTTGCATTTTGCACCAATCGGGCAAATGACGGGTGATTAATGACCAAACTCTTGAGCCACAAATGATTTTTTCGTAAGGACTAAACTCAAAGTATTTTGTGATATAAGCATGGTTAGGATTGGTAAAAAAAACAAGTTGATTAGGGGCTTGGCTTTTCATATACTTCATGAAATAGTACTGAAAAATTTGATTACCAAGTCTGCCTCTGAATTTAATGCCTATCATAATAGTTTGGTTGGAATGTTTAAGCTAATTGCGTTTGATACTTAGGTGAATTTTCACCAAAAATCTACACGTATGCAGAAATTAAAGTTTTTTCTTCTTTCTTTTTACACTAATGTTGATGTTGTAAATTAGATATTGAATTTTAATTTTCCCAATTAAACTTTAAATAAATTTCCTCCTCTCATCAATTCACCAATACCAAACGCAACAAACATGCAAAAACGCACTTTACTCACGCTGCTCTATGGGCTACTAACAGGGGCAATCTTTGCCCAAAATGATACCACTCACCTACAGCGCATTCGGCAGGTTGTGCCATTGCTCGACAAGATGTATCGGGCTTATGCCGAAAAGAATCATTTCCCAGGTAGTATTTATGGGCTTGTAGTCGATGGCAAACTGGTTCATACGCAAGCCTTGGGCTTTGCCAATGTAGCAAGCCAAACGCCAGTCAATGAACAATCGGTTTTCAGGATTGCGAGTATGAGTAAAAGCTTTACGGCAATGGCAATTTTGCAGTTGAGAGATGCAGGAAAATTGCGGTTAGACGACCCCCTTGCTCGCTATATTCCTGCCATGCAAAAACAGCGTTACCTTAGCAAAGATGCCCCTGCAATCACTATCCGACATTTGTTGACACACGCTGCGGGTTTTCCCGAAGATAATCCTTGGGGCGACAGACAATTGGCGGTTACGCCTAAAGAGTTGCTCGCAATGCTTAACAAAGGCATCTCTTTCTCGACTACCCCCGGCACGGGCTACGAATACAGCAACTTGGGCTTTGCCTTGCTAGGATTGGTCATCGAATATGTGAGCAAGCAACCGTATCAGGCATATATCCAGCAACATATTTTTCAACCTTTAGGCATGAAAAATACGTATTGGGAATACAGCGATGTACCAAAATCTAGTCTAGCATTGGGCTACCGATGGATTGATAATCAATGGGTTGAACAAGCACTTTTGCATGATGGAGCGTATGGAGCGATGGGAGGGATTCTTACAACGGTAGAAGATTTTGGTAAATATATGGCGTTTCATCAGACGGCTTGGCCTGCCAATGATGCCCCCGAAAAGGCAGTACTCAAAAGAAGCTCTTTGCGAGAAATGCAACAACCTTGGCAAATAAGTAGCCTCAATGCCAATTATCGCTATCAAACAGGCCGCCCTTGTGCCATGTTGAGTGCTTATGGCTATGGCTTGCGTTATGCCTCCGACTGTCAGGGACGACGCATGGTTGGGCATAGCGGTGGACTTCCGGGCTTTGGTAGCCATTGGTATATCCTACAAGATTATGGCGTTGGGGTGGTGTATTTTGCCAACCAAACCTATGCTCCTGCCAGTGTGATGAACGTGCAAGCCCTTGATACCTTGGTGGCTTTGGCACAATTGCAACCCAAACGCTCCAAACCCTCGGCGGTGTTGTTGCAACGCCAACAACAACTGGTAGCCCTGCTACCCAACTGGCAAGCAGCAGCACAAACAGGGATTTTTGCCGATAATTTCTTTTTAGATTATTTTCCAGAAAAACTGCAAGCAGAAGCTCAAGCCATTTACACGCAAGCTGGCGACATTCGTAAAGTGCATCCTATTGTGCCAGAAAATAACCTTCGAGGAGAGTTTATCATAGAAGCAAAAAATGGGAATATTCATATTAATTTTACACTAAGCCCAGAAAATCCTGCTTTAATACAGGAATATCATATTCGACTAGAAAACAGGCATTAATGTAGAGATTTTTTACTAAAAAAAATCTTTTATGTGACTTTTGTATGAATAATTTGATATATATTTGTTATATTATTTGAGTGTTACTATTAAATTTTGAGTTAAAAGCAATCAAAAAAATATTAACACACGCCATCAGCTCTTTGATTTACTGTTTTATCTAAAACTTTTGTAGTTGCTTTTCTTAAATTTATCCAATTTAAGAAAAGCTATTTCTCGTTATCTCTACAGCACGCTTATGTGCTATTTTCTCCATTTGCCTAAGTAAAATTCAATTAATATACTCATGAAAACGAACACCAAAACTGCAACAGTTAAAGCCAAACTCTTTGAACCCGGAGATGAAGACGGATTTACCGACAATCACATGCCTTTCATTTATACCCTAGGGAATTTCCCTTTAGAAGGACACTTTTACCGAAAATACATTTGTGTAGGTCATAAAGGTGAACGTTGGTTGGTTGATAGACACCTCTTTGAAGTTCGCTACAAACTTATTCGCTACCCTTGGACTTTCCTGAAAAGTTTGCGTATAAGCAAAGAAGTAGCCACTTTTTTAGACCATCTTACCCACGGGCATCAGCATCATTATTAAAACAAAAGCGAGGCTTTTCAACCTCGCTTTTATCTTCAACACGCTTACTACACTTTTTTGGCCAACTGTTGTGCTTTGATGGATAATTCGCTTGCTAAAAAACAATGTGCCTGCGGCATGGCTGTTTCGGTACGATTCAAAATGTCGTTGACCAACTGCTCGCCATAAGGCAATACTTCTTGGCTACAGTCGATGTATTTGGTTTCTTTGTTGTTTACCAAAAACAAATGATTAGCCCCTGCCCTACTTGCTATGTCAATATTTTTGCGTATTTCGATATAGCCTTCTGTTCCTAAAATAGTCAAACGTCCGTCGCCCCAGGTATTCAATCCATCGGGTGTAAACCAATCCACACGCACATACCCTGTACCGCCGTTGCCTCTCAACATCACATCGCCAAAATCCTCAAAATTAGGATATTGCGGATGATTCACATTCCTGACTTGTGCCGTTACGACTTCGGCTTCTGTAGAGCCAGTAAAGTACAAAAACTGGTCGCATTGGTGCGAACCAATATCGCAAAGAATGCCTCCGTATTGTTCTTTGTTGAAAAACCAAGCAGGTCGCACAGGAGCATTGATGCGGTGTGGCCCTAAGCCAATGGTTTGTACTACTTTACCAATTGCTCCAGCTTTCACCAATTCGCCAGCCTTGATAGTTGCCTTATTTTCAAAACGTTCGCTAAACAAAACAGAATAAATGCGTTTGGTTTCTTTTTGTACTTTTCGTACTTCGGTCAATTGTGCCAGCGTTGTAATACCTGGTTTGTCGGCCATAAAGTCTTTGTCATGCTTCATTACCCGAACGCCCAAAGGTGCTCTTTCATTGGCAATTGCCGAACTCAACACCAGTTGAATTGATTTGTCTTCCAAAATCTCCTCTTCGCTTTTTGCCAATTTGGCATCTGGGTATTTTTTACCAAAAGCCGCCAACAAATCGGCTTCTTTGGCAAAATAGGCTACCAATTGCCCTCCTCCACGAATCACCGCTTCTACTTGTCCGTAAATATGGTTATGGTTCATGCCAATCACGGCAAACTTAATTTTTGGCACATCTTTTTTAGGAATATAAAAGCCTTGATGTTTTTGCAGTACAGGCGTTGTCGCCATTGCCTCAACGGCACTTGTTCCTACCACCAAACCTGCGGCGGAAGAAAGGGTATTTTTAAGAAAATCTCTTCTTTGTGATTTCATAGTTGTGTTTATTGAGTACAATCAGACGCTGCGGTCTGGATTAAGTTAGACGTTGCGGTGCAACGTCTCTACATGGTTACTTTCCTTTCAACGCCTTTTGCAGGGCTTGCGTTGTTGTGTAATATTTTGCCAACATATTAGGCACTTCCCACACAGGCAATTTGCCTTGTTTTAGGTAATCGAAATAGCGAGAAGCCACAATACCGAAATGGGCTTCGTGGCCATCGTTGTATTTTTCTGGCACTGTCACTTTCCAGCCTTTGGCTGTTTCTTCTATTCCAATACCTGGAAACTGCTTTTGCACGAGTGCCAACGCTTGATACATTGCTTGCTTGTAGGCATCCGTCATTTTTTGTGGCTCGATATACAACACGGGCTTATATTGCTGTTCTGCTCCTTGTTTGATAATCAAGTTTGCCTTGGTGCCACGCATAATCGAATAGTGCGTATCGCCTCCGCCTTCGGGGGCTTTGTAAGCCCAAATTACTGAGGCTTTGGCATGAACGCCCTTGAGGGTATAATTGATTTCGCCATTGCTATACACCTTCAAAATGCTATCTTGAGCCACATCTTTTTTGAGATACGCAGGAAATTCTTTGAGTTTGGTAATCGCCTGAAACTGGCTCAAAGGCATATCGGTTGTCCAGCGTTTTACCTTTCCTAATTGTATATCTTTCTTATAATCAATAATTTGCTCAGGAAAACATTCCCATTGAATCAGGTCAACTAAGTGCGTCGTAACGTCCACAATGCCTTCACCTTGTTGGGCTACGTCCATAAACCAAGCCGGACGAGTCAGCACGCTTCCCGACACATATTTATAGAAATGATGCACACTTTCTTTGGTTACGGCAGGGTTGTCGGGCGTACCTTTTTGGAGTTTGCCAAATACCATAGGCAACATCGAAAAAGCTCTCTGCAACTGCGTTGTAATTTCGGAGCGTTCGGTCATGATGTCGTACAAAAGCACCTTGTTTTGTGTTGCGGTGGCAAAGGCTTTTTCCAACATCGTAAACTGTTGGGCGTTGATAGCCATTGGTTTATCAGCCAATACATTCAAGCCCGCTTTCACCGACTTTAGGATATAATCGGTTTTTTTGCCATTATTTCCTGCCATTACCACTACATTGCCTGCTTTTTCTTGCAACATTTTTTCAAAAAAATCTTGCCCCGTATAAACTTGCTCTTGCCATTGCGTTGGATTCACCGCTCGTTGGTTATAGCCCTGAATACGAGCCAAGTGCATATCTAAATCGGCACCAGCAGGTGCATACACGTGTACTTGGGGATTGACCTGTGGCAAGGGGTTTTTCTGTACCAATGCCGCATGAAAATGCCCTGGGTCGAGGGTAATGAGGTTGAAATCGTACTTGGTTTGGGCCTGCATATTTTTCGCACCGAGCAAGGCTAAAAACAAGGCTATAGATGTTTTTTTCATGGATGTTATAATTGAGTAAAAATCAGTTTTAGGCTTTAATGGCATACGCCGCTCGTTGCGGACGAGCCAGCAATTTATTTGCTTCGGGGTCGTTGATAAACTGCTCTTTGGCAGGATTCCAATATAATTTACGGTTGAGTTTCATGGCGGCGTGATGCAACAAACAAGCCGAACAAGAGCGATGCCCTATTTCGGCAGGTGCAATGGGTTCTTTGCGGCTAATAATGCTTTCGAGCCAATTGCCATGATGGTCTTTGCTTTCGGTTAAATGGATTTCGGTCGGAGCAATGACGGAAGTCAACAAAGCTGGATTACTGGCATCCAAGGCTTTGGCGGCTTGTTGTTTGGCGGTTGGGTCGCTGCTTGTTACGGCGGCATCGCCTCTCGATACAAAAATCCAGCCTTCGGTGCCTTCAAAGCGAATGCCGTTGGGTATTTCGTTCGACACAATCATCTGTACACCATTGGCATACAGGGCTTCTGTTCTGAAAATGCCGTGTACATCCCACAGCCCACTTTTCGGAAAATCGGCTTTGCCCCAAATCTCCACAGGGCCCGTATGCTCGGTATTCATCGCCCAGTGCGCACAGTCGATATGGTGCGAACCCCACCCCGTAATCATGCCCGCCCCAAACTGCTCGCAACGCAACCAACCCGGACGGTCGAAGCCACTTTGCGGATGGACACGCTTTTCGGTATAATACACTTCGGGCGTTGTACCCAGCCACATATCATAATTGAGGGTTGTCGGAATAGGCATTTGAGGCTCGTCGTTGCCCGAAGGGTCGCCGGGTAAGCCCACATATACCCTTTTCAGTTCGCCAATCCGCCCATTGCGTACCAATTCTGCGGCATAGCGAAACTGCCAGCTAGAGCGTTGTTGGCTACCTACCTGTACTATTCGCTTGGTTTTTCGCACGGCATCGGCCATCATACGCCCTTCGGCAATGGTCAACGAAGCAGGTTTTTGCATATATACATCTTTTCCTGCTCGCACGGCATTTACCACAATGGGGGCGTGCCAGTGGTCGGGCGTACTCACCAATACGGCATCAATGTCTTTATTCAATAATAATTCTCTGTAATCTGTATAAACTTTTACGCCGTCGAAGGCTTTGCCTGTTTTGTCGGAATAATACTTATTGACCAACTGTTTGGCGGCATCGGCACGCAGGCTGTCCACATCGCAGACGGCCATGATTTGGGCGTGGTCGTATTTCCAAACGCCTGGCATATCATGCCCACGAGAGATACGCCCTGTGCCAATGGCCGCAATATTGATGCGGTTGCTCGGTGCATTTTTACCCAAAACAGAAGCCGGCACAATGCTCGGAAAGCCCTTGGCAACCAGCGTAGAAGCAGCAGCCCCCTGCAAAGCCAGACTCATAAAGCCCCGTCTGTTGAGCTTTGTACTTGAATTATCAGCCATAGTTAGAATAGTTGAAGGTTTGGAAGAATGTTCAAGTACAGAAAGGCTTTTAAACGTGTTTTTTACTCAAATTTGGCAAAATCCCCTCTCATCTGAATTTTAATTGTTAATTTGCAACCTAAAATGACAATACAAACAAACTATACCAATACATTGATTTTCAACCCTATCAGCACTTTATTTCATAGATGAATACAAAAGGAAACAAGCACGAAAACTATGAGCTTCTCAACTTATTAGGATATGGTTTAGCCAAATTTGATAATGAATTTATCAAACAATTTGGGTTTAAAACTAAACTTGCCTTTTTTGAGTACTTTGTTGAATTAGAGATAGTTGAAACAGGAAGTGTAGTCAAAAACCGCATGGATTTATTTGACCCTTTTTTTGATAATACGAGAAAAGGTTGGTGGCAAAAAGGCGATGCTTACCTTCACAGAAAGCTGTTGATAGATAGCTTATTCGGAAATGAAAATGCGTCTGGATACGCCAATATTGTCAAACTATTTTTAAAAGAAAATTTTAAAATCAATGATATTTTGGTTGAAGTAAAACCAATCGTGAAGTCAAGGTTTAAAAAGCTTCAAGAAACTGGACTAGAAGCAGAATTGTATTTTATGAATCATTACCATTCGATTGCTTTATTTAAAAATGGAAACCTTGAAGATGCTCGTTTGTATGGCGATGGGTACGATTTTCAAATTAATGTTAATGAAAAGTCATTTTTAGCAGAAATCAAAGGAATCAGAGCACCCAAAGGTACATTTAGATTAACCGAAAAAGAATACTTGAAAGCAAGAGAATACCAAGACGATTATATCATTACATTGGTGTTGAATTTAGATGAATTACCTAGGTTTTTACCTGTAGAAAATCCACTTAAAAACTTAAAATTTGAGGAAAAAATTATCAAATCTAAAGAATCTAAGGAGTACCATTTAATCTCTGCTATATGCTAGAAAACTACACAATAGAAATAGCCTCGGCTATTCCTCCGCCAATCAAGCTTGCCATGTGTGATTCAATCAATTGTCCCGTTTGTGAAACTGACCTTTCTAACGAACTTAGCATTGACTTGCAAACCTTTGCTGTGGATGACAACAGTGTTATTTACTGTGAAAATTGTGATGTAAATATTACGTTTAAAATTAAAAGATGCTAAGTATATGTACAGAACTACGTTTGACTAAAAAAAGTACAATTGATTGAAAAAGAACATATTAAGAAAAAAAACCAATCCAATAATTATTATCTTTCGCCTTTGTCAATCCTTTTCGCAGATAGTCTTCCAATTCATCAAACGGGCTATAATGGATTGATGCGTATTTGTCCTCCAACGGCTTTCAATACTTTCATTATCGTAGAAAATTGTGGTTTAGCCCCTTCCGACAAAGCTTTGTACAAACTTGGTCTGCTCATTCCTGTTTTTTCTGCTATTTGGGTCATGCCAATTGCTTTTGCGATATGTCCGATTGCGGTAATAATGTCGGCATCATTTCCTTCTTCCAAAACGGTATTTAGGTATTCAGCAATCATTTCGTTGCTATCGAGATAATCTGCAATATCAAATTTTGATGTTTCCATTTTTTATTTTTTTCCAAATATCTTTTGCTTTTTCAATATCTCTTTGTTGTGTTGATTTATCGCCTCCAATGAGTAGAAGAATAAGCTTCCCATCAATTTCTTTAAAATAAACCCTGTAACCTTTTGCATAATTGATTTTCAATTTTCTAATACCATCTCCAACTGGTTAGCAATCTCCGAAGTATTCGTCTTTTTCTAGCTTTTGAAGTCGGAACAAGATTTTTGCTTTTGCTCTCAAGTCATTCAGTTTATTTAACCACTTATCAAATTCCGTCGTTTTTTCAATAAAGTACATTGCTCTTACGGTATTCGTTTGGATACAAAGTTACAAAAAATATGAGATAAGTCTTAGACCCATACTCGAACCAATAAGCCCCTTAATTCGATGATTTGTTTGAAAATTCTACCAATCCTTTTCGCAGATAGTCTTCCAATTCATCAAACGAAATGGCTAAGGCAGTGGTCGAAATACTAATTGGTGTACCATAACTTTGATAGTTTGCGTTCATAAGCATACGTTTCAAGGCATTGCTTTGTCGGTCGATGTACGCTTGTGGCTGTTGCACATAAATCAGTATCATTCTTTGGCGATGAATCTGCAACACCTCTAGGTGCGTAATGTCTTTCCAGGGGATTTTGCCTGCCGATACGCCACTCGAATTATCGGTAATTCCTTCTTTATCAAGCACTAATCCAACTTGGGTTTGCCTTATTTTGTTCAAAAAGACCACAAAACATAAGCCAAAAAACAGGATAGACGCAACGCCTAAGAAACCAAGCATTTGAGGATTACTCCAAAAGGGATTTGATGTTTTGGGTGGTGATACCAAAAACCATACGCCAATAGCCACAAAAGCCAATGACCCAATGATGCCAAGCATGATTTTCTTTTTACTCAGCGGAATTTCAATGCTATTTTCAGTCATAATTTTTAAGTAAATAGTTTTTTAGATGGTTAAAAGTGAAATTGTTAATTGTGAATGTAACATTTTTATTTTCAATAATTTATGCAAATATACAAAACCAATATTTGACTGTAACAAATCATAAGTTACTAAAAATCAAACGACTCATTCACAATTAACAATTAAAAGACTCCTTCCTATCTCCAGGCTTTATACGCATTGATAAGCCCATTGGTTGAAGAATCATGCGACGTAACGCTTTCTTCGGAAGCCAATTCTGGCAAAATTTTATTCGCCAATTGCTTGCCCAATTCAACGCCCCATTGGTCGAAGCTAAAGATATTCCAAATCACGCCTTGTACAAAAATTTTGTGTTCGTACATGGCAATCAAGCTACCCAAAGTACGAGGCGTAAGTTGTTTGAACAAAATGGAGTTGGTCGGGCGGTTGCCTTTGAATACCTTAAATGCAGCTAATTCTTCAATTTCCTCCGCCGATTTGCCTGCTTTTTCAAATTCTGTCACTACTTCTTCGTAGGTTTTGCCATTCATCAAGGCTTCTGTTTGGGCGAAGAAATTTGATAATAACAATTGGTGGTGATTGCCAATGGCATTGTGCGAAACGGCTGGTGCGAGGAAGTCGCAAGGAATCAATTTTGTGCCTTGGTGAATCAATTGGTAAAAAGCGTGTTGACCGTTTGTACCCGGTTCGCCCCAAATAATTGGGCCAGTTTGGTAAGAAACTGCTTTGCCGTCACGTCCTACATATTTACCATTCGACTCCATATCTCCTTGTTGGAAGTACGCTGCAAAACGGTGCAAATATTGGTCATAAGGCAACAATGCGTGCGAATCGGCCTCAAAGAAATTGTTGTACCAAATGCCCAACAATGCCAAAATCACAGGAATATTTTCGTTGAAATCGGTGCTTCTGAAATGCTTGTCCATCGCATGTGCTCCTTCCAACAACTCAATGAAGTTGTCGAAGCCAATAGATAAAATGATAGAAAGCCCAATAGCCGACCACAAAGAATAACGACCACCAACCCAATCCCAGAAACCAAACATATTTTCGGAGTCGATACCAAATTTTACCACTTCTTTTTCGTTGGTCGAAATTGCCACAAAGTGCTTGGCAACAGCCTCCAACGAGCCTCCATTGGCCACAAACCAGTTACGAGCCGAGTGGGCATTTGCCATCGTTTCTTGGGTCGTAAAAGTTTTAGAAGCAATCAAGAAAAGGGTTGTTTCGGGATTTACTTTCTTCAAAACTTCGGCGATATGTGTGCCGTCCACGTTAGAAACAAAGTGCAAATTCAAATGGTTTTTGTAAGGCTTCAAGGCTTCTGTCACCATTACGGGACCCAAGTCGGAGCCACCGATACCGATATTTACCACGTCGGTAATGGCTTTATCCGAGTAGCCCTTCCATTCGCCCCCAATCACTTTGGCGGCAAAGCCCTTCATTTTTTCTAAAACAGCATTTACGGCAGGCATCACATCTTCGCCACCCACGGCGATAGGTGCATTAGAGCGATTTCTCAAAGCCACGTGTAGCACAGCTCTGTTTTCAGTTTTATTAATCAAATCGCCCGTGAACATTCTTTCGATGGCATCGTCAAGTTCACATTCATTGGCCAAAGCAACCAAAGCAGCTTTTGTTTTATCGTTGATTAAGTTTTTAGAATAATCAACCAAAATATCTTCAAAACGAATAGAATAGCTATCAAAACGTGCTGGCTCGCTGGCAAAAAGTTCTTTGATACTGGTTGTTTCGATTTCGGCTTTGTGCTTGCTTAACAGTTGAAAAGCGTGTGTTTGATTGAATGGGACTGATTTTAGCATGATTTTTTCTTTTTACGTAGCTCACAATGCTACAATTATAAAAGGGATTGTAATACAAAAGTACAAAAACGGTATAAAACACCTATAAACATAAGGCATTCAATTCGGCGATTGAGCCCAAAAATACATTAAAGTCCACAGTGCTTTGAATGCCCTCTACCCTACCCTTTTTGTTGTGTTGCCAAAACATAAGGTTATCATTATATTTTTTCAATTCTTCGTTAGAATAATCGGCAATCCAAAGCGGATAGTCGTCGTAATGACCTTTGATGAATTTTTTGTAAAAATTAGGATTGGTATAAATAATGGGCTTTTTGCCGAAATGCTTTTCTACCAATTGTAACCATACGCCAATTTCTTCGATAATTTGGTCATCAGGTTTTAGGGCGTTCTGCTCTACGTCTAACACAGGAGCTAAATCGCCTTTTTCGAGTTTTACCGAATTGATAAAATTTTGGGCTTGTCCAACAGGGTCACGCCAAGCAATATAGAAGTGATACGCCCCACGCTTGAGGCCCATTTTGTGGGCGTGTTCCCAATTGCGGTCAAATTGGCGGTCGGCGTGTGTGATACCTTCGGTAGCTTTCAGGAAAGCAAATTCTATTTTGTAGGTATCGGCAAAACGCATTTTGGTTACTTGCTTCCAATTGATTTCGCCATTATGATGCGACACATCAATCCCATGGATGGCATAACGTAAAGGGAGCGAAATACCCACTTCCGAGATTTTCTTCCATTGATTAGGATTCGTGTCAGTAAAAAAATGAATGATACCTAAAATGATACGAAAAACAAAGTAGATAAGTAATAAGAAGCTCGAAATCAAAAGAGCGATTTTCAGGTTTCGAGGAAGCTTAATGTAGTATGACAGGAGTTTTTCTTTCATGACTACAAAAATAGAAAAAAGGTATAAACCTGAAAACTTTATGGTTTCTTTTTGGACAAAGATAAAAAAGAAACGCCTTGTTGCGGATGCGTCATCTGCAACAAGGCGTTTAGGTACAACGGACTCCTACTTATTTGTTAGGCTGTGGCGTTGTACGCAAATAAGGTTTGATAACCGTAAATCCTTTCGGGAATTTGGCGGCAGCATCTTCTGTTTTAACGGCGGGCGTAATAATTACGTCTTCGCCATCTTTCCAGTCGGCTGGTGTTGCCACTTGGTAATTGGCTGTCAATTGCAACGAATCAATCACACGCAACAACTCTTGGAAATTACGCCCCGTTGAAGCAGGATACGTAAGCGTCAATTTGATTTTTTTATCTGGGCCAATAATAAACACCGAGCGGACTGTCGCTTTTTCAGAAGCATTCGGGTGAATCATATCGTAAAGTGTGGCTACGTTGCGTCCTTCATCGGCAATGATGGGGAAGTTTACAGAAACGCCATTTACCTCTTCAATATCTGGAATCCATTTGGTATGCGAGTCGAGGTCATCAACCGACACCGCTATAACTTTTACGCCTTTTTTCTCAAATTCTCCTTTTAGTAAAGCGGTTTTGCCCAATTCTGTAGTACATACAGGCGTAAAATCGGCAGGATGGCTGAATAATAAAGCCCAAGAATCGCCAATCCACTCATGAAAATTAATTGTACCTTGTGTTGTCACCGCCGTAAAATCTGGGGCAATATCTCCTAATCGTAATGACATGGTTAAAATGGTTTTGAATGATGAAACAATACACTCCAATTACTCTATAAACTTACAAGATTATTTCTTTTTTAGTTCAAATTTTTACGAAAAATTTATGGTTTCAGGAAAAAGAAGCTTTATTTGGGGTATTTGGATTATCATGAAATTGGCGGTTTGAACATTAGCGAGCCAAACAAAACTTAGCATTAGCTTCCATTTACAATCACGAATGGCTTTAAGACTAACGACGATTTTGTGTATGGGTGTTTTCTATTTCTAATCAGGCTTGGTGGGGTTGGTTACTTTTGTGCTGCTGACTTAATCGCCTCTTTGATACGTAAATAAGTACCACAGCGACAAATATTTCCGCTCATATAATTATCAATATCTTCATCTGAAGGATTTGGATTATCTTTCAATAAAGCCGCCGCACTCATGATTTGTCCAGCCTGACAGTAGCCGCATTGAGCCACGTCGTGTTCAATCCAAGCTTTTTGTACGGGGTGAGTACCGTTAGCAGATAAACCTTCGATAGTAGTAATCGCTTGTTTTCCAACAGCCGAAACAGGCAAGCTACAAGAACGCACCGCAGTACCGTCTAAATGAACCGTACAAGCCCCACACATAGCCATTCCGCAACCAAATTTAGTTCCTGGCATATTCAAATGATCTCTTAAAACCCAAAGGATTGGCGTTGAAGGGTCAACATCTATTTGTTGTGTTTTCCCATTTATTTTTAGCGAATATTTTGCCATAATGCGAGTTTACTTTAGAGAGATAACAAACAAAATTATAGGATAAAATAAAAATAGTATTATTTAATATTTACAAGTTGTCGCTGAATGGTTGATTGTAAAAACGCTTGCCCGTTGCTTTGTATAAGGCATTTGCCAAAGCCGCATACACTGGTGGATAAGCGGGTTCGCCCATACCCGAAGGGTCGAGCGTGTTTTTTACAAAATGTACTTCTATTTGTTTGGGAGCTTCATTGTGGCGAATCATGCGATAATTGTGAAAATTATTCGCATCTGGAACGCCCTTTGTAAATGTCATTTTTCCATACATGGCTGCACCAAGGGCATCTACAATTCCCCCCTCAGCCATATTTTTGGCGGCATCTGGGTTGATAACAATACCGCAGTCAATGGCACACCATACTTTGTTGATAACGGGCGTGCCGTCTTTTACTTCTAAATCAAGAATATGAGCAGCATAGGAATCATGACAGAAATAGGCCGAAAACCCTAATTTTTTGGTCATTTTGATGCTTTCCCAATTGGCTTTTTCTTTGACTAATTCCAATACTTTGGCAAAGCGTTCGGGTTCGTATTCGTTGTTTTTGCCTACTGGTTTTTCTTTGGCTCTGTTCAATAAGGCTAAACGAAAATCAATGGGGTCTTTTCCTGCGGCTTCGGCTACTTCATCCAAAAAAGATTGTTCAGCCGCCGCCATAAAATTGGAACGTGGTGCACGGTATGAACCCACGGTAATATTTGAATCAATCGTAAAATCTTCAGCTAAATAATTATCGACTGCTCCAGCCGGAAAACGATTGGGATACAAAGGCGATTCGGGCGTACCTCCTGCTTTTACATGAAAAGCGATTAGGTTATTGTCGGCATCTAACGCCGCCCGAAAATAGGCCGAATACGTAGAGCGATAAATTCCCGCAGTCATATCGTCTTCACGAGTATAAAGTAATTTTACAGGGGCTTTTACTTTTTGTGAAATCAAAGCGGCTTCTATCAACCAATGTGCATAAGAACGACGACCAAAACCACCGCCCAAACGAGTCATTTTAATATCTATTTTTTCTAAAGGCATTCCCAGACGAGCCGAAAGGGCTTGTTCTGTAAATTCTGGTTTTTGTAATGGCCCTGAAAGTTCAGCTTTTTCGTCTGTCACATGGGCAAAGAAATTCATAGGCTCCATGCAATTATGTGCCAAAAATGGGGCATTAAAAGTGCGTTCTATGATTTTTGCAGCATTTTTAAACGCCGTTTCAACATCTCCATCTTTGCGACGAA
>JACCDR010648899.1_pt1 | contig 29585 bp, 23 predicted proteins | sample 7446431 | NCBI WGS metagenome assembly JACCDR01 (sample SAMN15323443, study PRJNA562643) | freshwater metagenome | isolation source: river surface water | place: USA:Blue River Watershed | collected 2017-08-17
TAACAATCTTCTAGAGAGCAATAATCTTCTAGAGCGTAACAATCTGCCGGGTGGCAAAACTGACGCCCTACTGGAGTCCGAATCGCCACCCGCTACGCAAAACACTAAGAGGCCGAGCAGCGCCGCGCCCGCCAATACACAGGCAGCCAATACACCGGCAAAGGTTGCAACCCCGGCAGCGGCTAAGCCTGGCCTCGCGGCCGATGCGGAATCGGTTAAGCCTGTGCCCGCCAGCCCCACTGCGCCAGCCTCTAAGCCAGCCGTCGCTGCAAAGGCGGCCAGTGCCCCGCAAGCCTCAGCGGTTGAATCAACCAGCTTGAATCCCGAAGAGGTGATTGTCATCAATGTCATGGCCCAGCCGGGTTATGTGTTTTACGGGGATGAGCTGCTGGATGCCTTTGCAGAGCAGGGGCTGCGATTTGGCTTCATGGATATCTTCCACCGCCACAAAAACGAGGATGGAACCGGTGAGGCCCTGTTCAGCGTGGCCAATATTGTGAAGCCCGGCATTTTTGATGTGGGCGCTATGGATCAATTTTCGACCCCAGGGATCAGTTTTTTCCTGATGTTACCGCTCAAGTCTGACTCGCTGGCAGCCTTCAGTTTGATGGCGAGAACGGCTAAGGCTCTTGCTTTGACCCTCGGCGGTGAGATCAAGGATGAAAATCGCAGTGCTATGACCCAACAAACCTTTGAGCATTGCCGTCAACGCGTGGTCGAATTCGAACGCAAACGCCGACTCGCTCGCCAGCCGGCCAGCGTCTGATAGGATTGCCGCCCTCAAACATCACCGTCTGAGGGCGGTGACGAGTCGGCAAGTCTGCGACCCCGATAGCTAAGAGGTAAAACATGCTAGGTGAAACCGCTGATTTGTTCGCCGGGGCGAGTCGCCAATCGGGGAGTGAACCCAGCCCGAGTAGGCTTTTGGCGCTGACACACTCCGCCCCTGCCGCTGCCACCTGGGCTGATTATCAAGCCTTGCAGACACTCTTACAGCGCTACGCTGTCGCCTATTACGTGCAGGATGCGCCGCTGGTGCCGGATGCGGAATATGACCGCCTCTACCAGTGGTTGCTGGCGCTTGAGGCGTTGCATCCTGATTGGGTTACGAGCAGTTCCATCAGCCAGCGTGTGGGAGCCGAACCCTTGGCAGCCTTTGAGCCCGCGTCTCACTTGCAACCCATGCTGAGCTTGGATAATGCGTTTAATGAAGACGACTTGCGCGCCTTTGACCGCCGCATCCGCGAGCGCTTGCGGGATGATGCCACCATTGCCTATGTCGGGGAGCTGAAGTTTGATGGGTTGGCGATAAGCCTGTTGTATGAGGCGGGCAAGTTGATTCGCGCAGCCACTCGGGGTGATGGCACCACCGGTGAAGACATTACGGCCAATGTTCGCACGTTAAAGTCAGTGCCTTTGGCGTTGATCGGCGCAGAGCCGCCTCTGCTGGAAGTGCGTGGCGAGATCTATATGCCGAGGGCGGGTTTTGATGCCATGAACCGAGAGGCTGAGGCGACAGGCCAGAAGGTTTTTGTCAATCCACGCAATGCGGCGGCGGGCAGTCTGCGCCAGCTCGATAGCCGTATTACCGCCAAAAGGCCCTTGGTATTCAGCGCCTACGGCATAGGCGCTTGTGAGGGCCTAACCCTTCCTGCAACCCATTACGCCCAAATGCGCTGGCTCGCAGATTTGGGGTTTGGTGTCAGCCAGCTGGCAGAGCCGCTTTTAGGTGTTGAAAATTGTTGGGCCTACTATCAGCGGATTGCCAAGATCAGGCCGACATTACCCTTTGATATTGATGGTATTGTCTTCAAAGTGGACGACATCTCTTTACAAGAGCGTTTGGGTTTTGTCGCTAAGGCACCCCGTTTTGCCATAGCGCATAAGTTTCCGGCAGAGGAGGCCGCCACTCTGCTGGTCGCGGTTGAGTTTCAAGTCGGCCGTACTGGCGCTGTGACACCTGTGGCGCGCCTGAACCCGGTTTTTGTGGGCGGGGTGACCGTTAGTAATGCCACCTTGCATAACAAGGATGAAATAGCCCGCCTTGACTTGCACTCAGGCGATACCCTGGTGATTCGCCGTGCCGGGGATGTGATCCCGCAGGTGGCGGCAGTCATCGCCGAGCGCAGGTTGCCAAACGCCAGTCCGATTCGTTTCCCGAGTCATTGCCCGGCCTGTGGTAGCGCGCTCGAAACCCTTGCCGATGAGGCGGTGGTGCGTTGCCCGGCTGGCTGGGGCTGCAGTGCTCAGCTCAAAGAGGCCATCAAACACTTCGCCAGCCGCAAAGCCATGGATATTGAAGGCTTAGGCGACAAGCTGGTGGATCAACTGGTGGACGCGGGACTCGTACACAGTCTTGCCGATCTCTACCGCTTGCAGCTCGCTGATCTTGCCGGCCTTGAGCGTATGGGCGAGAAGTCGGCCGCCAACCTGCTCGCGGCCCTCGATCAGAGCCGATCGACTCGGTTCGCACGCTTTTTATTCGCGCTGGGTATCCGGGAAGTCGGTCAAGCGACTGCCCTGGCGCTGGCTGGGCATTTTGAAACCCTGGACGCCCTTTTGGCGGCGTCTGCGGAGGCATTGCAGGATGTCAACGATGTGGGCCCTGTTGTTGCGCGCCACCTGGTGGCGTTTTTTCAGGATGCGGTCGAACGTGAGCGGGTCAATGAATTGTTGGCTGTCGGCATCCACTGGCCGGATGAGGTGCAAAACGCCGCCGGCCCATTGGCGGGGCAAACCTGGGTTCTCACGGGTAGTCTCGTCAAAATGAGCCGCGATGAGGCGCGTGAGCGTTTGGAGGCGCTGGGCGCCAAGGTCGCAGGCAGTGTCTCGGCCAAAACACACCAGGTAGTGGCAGGTGATAAGGCGGGCTCCAAATTGACCAAAGCGCAGTCGCTCGGTATTCCCGTCATGGACGAAGCCCGGTTTATCGCCTGGTTAGCGGCGGTCGAAAATGCGTAATCGGTTGTTGCGGTCCGTTCTTGTTCTGGCCATTACTGCGTTGGCGACGGCCTGTGCTCACTACCAGCCTCGCCAGGTGGAATCCGCCTGCGACATCTTACGCGGCAGTAAAAAATGGTACCGTGCTACAGTGGCTACCGAAAAGCGCTGGGGGACACCGGTTGGAACTCAGCTCGCTTTTGTGTATCAAGAATCCGGATTTGTCGCCGATGCCCGCCCACCCAGGCGGCGCATTCTGTGGGTGATTCCCGGCCCGCGCCCAAGTGACGCCTACGGTTATGCTCAGGCTAAAAAAGCCACTTGGCGCTGGTATCAGGATAAAACCGGAGAGCATGGCGCCGATCGCGATAAGTTTGCCGATGCGGTGGATTTTATCGGCTGGTATAACCGTGAGAGCTTGCGCCGGCTCAAAATCCCACTGACAGACCCTTACCGGCAATACTTGGCATACCATGATGGTCATGGCGGTTATGAAAGGCGCACCTATGCCAAAAATGCCAGTTTGCAAGCCATAGCGCAGAAGGTGGCAGCGCGCGCCAAGCGCTACGACGCACAATTGCAAAAATGCCAACAGCAGCTGGACGACGCTTTTTCGTCCTGGTTTTTTTAGCGGCTGAAGGTAATCACTCGCTCAGGTTGGTTTAGAGGTCATCATGTCGTATCACAAGATGTCGGCGCCGCTCAGTGTGGAGGCGTTTATTGCGGCTCACCCGCAGAGGCCGCCGATTCGGCTCGCCTTTTTTGATATCGATGGCACCCTCCTTGGTTTGGACGGTGACTACACCCAACGGCTGGCTGATACCCTGGCGCGCGTCAGAGCCTTGGGTGTCAAAACGGCCATCGCGAGTGGCCGCCCTGCGTTTGCGACCCGGTTTTTATGGGACGGTTTGGGACTTCACGATATGGGAGTCTTTTGCACCGGCGCTCAAATTATGGCGCCCGGCTCACCTCGGCAAGGCGATAGCCCCGAGACGATAGTGACGCACAGTCTGGATGCCGAGACACTGCAGCGACTCTTGGCTGCGATTCGCCAAAGCGATCTCTACTACGAACTCTACACCGAAGACGCTTTTTATATCGAAGCCCAGCGCGCGCCCGAGATCTGTGCTGTCCACGCTCAGCACCTGCGTGTGGCGCCACGATTTCAAGCGTTTGAATCGGTTACTGAGCCTGTTATCAAGCTCTTGATCGGCGCTGATTGTCGAGAGGATGCTGCGCGCCTAGCGCGCCTGGAGGCGGCGTTTCCGGAGGTGATTTTTGCCTATGCGGCCTTGCCGGCTTACCCCGACTGGCAATTTGCCAGCTTGGTTAGTCGTCAAGCGGACAAAACCCAGGCCTTTGGGCAAGTCTTGCAGCATTATGGTCTCGCGGCTGAAAACGTCATCAGTTTTGGCGATGCGCAATCGGATGCAGTGTTTTTATCCCTGGCGGGTATTGGGGTGGCGATGGGCAATGCCAGTGACGCCGCAAAAAACGCTGCCAAGGTGATCACTCGGCCAGTCTGGGACGATGGCGTGGCCTGGGCGCTTGAGCGCCTCGTGTTGGGGGCTTGACATGATTCGCCTGAAAATAACAAAACGGGCCCGGTTTACGAGCCATATGCTCGCGTCTGGGGCCTTTATTGCGCTTTTTATCTGGGGCTGGGATTTGCCTGTCAGCGAAGCGTTGCAATTTGCGTTGCTCCTGATTATGGGGTTGGTGTTACTGCTGGGTTTCGCCGCGGCCTTGGGTTGGGTGTTTGCTTGGGTCTCGTCACGTCGTGCGCTGGATTCAGTCGACACGCCTGAGTCTCTTCCCAGTTCCAGTCCCAGCTCGGTGCAATCGGAGCCTGGTGATGGTCTATCCGAGGACTCTCGCCGTGTTTGAGCTGAGCGTGCCGGCCGCGCGGGTCGAGCAGTTGCTGCACTTGGCTCGCGAGCGGGGGCGAGATCCGGCGCCCGTGCTGAAGGAGCTCGGTATAGTGCCGGCAGAAATCGAGCAGGGCTTGTCAACCTTTCGTTTTGGCCAACTTTACCGGCGACTGATTTTTTGGGTGGGCGACGAGTGGCTTGGCATGTTTGCCGGTGGCATAGTGCCGGTTGGCGCCTTTCGCATGATGTGTTTGGCATTGCTCACCGCCTCTAATTTGCGTCAGGCATTTGAACTGGCCGGCGAATTTGCCGAAGTGTGCCAAGGGTTCCGGGTCCGCTACTGGGTGGATGATTATCAAGGCCTCGCGCGCGTGCGCCTTGGGCCTGTCCGCCGCGTCGCTGAGAGCCAGTTTGTGCAGCTGCAACAGCAAGAAATGCCCGACGCGATCTTAACCAGCTTGCTTGCCGCCCATCATCTGGCGTCCTGGGTGACAGGCGGCCTCTTGCCGCTGGAGGGTTTGCGTCTCAGCTTTAAGGCGGGGGCCAGCGTGCAGTCAGTGCGCAGTTTTTGTGAGCAGGACGTGCAGTACCAGCAGCCCTACAATGCCTTACTGTACCCTTTAGCGGTCTTGTCGCGCCCCATAGTGCAAAGCCACCATAGCCTGCCAGACTTTTTGCGCACGGCTCCACATCACCTGGTCACACGCGAAGCGGCACAGCTGTCGACCACTGAAAAGGTGAGGGCGCTCCTGATCAAAGAGGTCGGCGCCGACATGCCAGGTGCCGAGCAAGTGGCTGAGAGCTTGCACATGTCGGTGACCACCTTGCGCCGCCATTTGGCCGATGAAAATACGTCTTACCAATTGTTAAAGGATGAATGCCGGTTGGAGGCTGCAGTGAGTCTTTTGGCCTGTCATGATCTGACCAATATCATGATTTCTGACCGCTTGGGTTTTGATGAGCCCAGTGCATTTTTTCGTGCTTTTAAAAAGTGGACTGGGACCACGCCGGGGCGTTATCGCCAAAAATTGCAGTTGAATGGGTAGCATCAGCCGGTGGCGCGTCAATTGTCGCGCACTCTGCTGCTTGTCACTCGGTGGGGCCGTTAGTAATATGACGCCCCTTTTTGGCCTGACATGCTTAGGCCGGTATCTAGCACGATTTCAGAGCGGAGAAAAACATGTTTCGAGGCAGTATGGTGGCGTTAATCACGCCCATGAAGGCTGATGCGACCGTCGATTGGCAGGCATTGCACAATCTGGTGGAATGGCACCTCGAGAAGGGAACCAACGCCCTAGTGGCCGTTGGCACCACAGGAGAGGCTCCAACGCTCAATGTGGCAGAGCATATTGAGGTGATACGCCGCATCGTCGATCAGGTTGCCGGTCGCTTGCCGGTCATTGCCGGAACGGGTGCCAATTCGACGGCCGAGGCGATCGAACTGACCCAGGCAGCTAAAGACGTCAAAGCGGATGCCTGTTTGTTAGTGACGCCCTATTACAACAAACCCTCACAATACGGTTTGTATCTGCACCACGAGTACATTGCCAAAGTTGTGGACATTCCCCAAATTTTGTACAACGTGCCGGGGCGCACGGGCGTTGACATGAAGCCACAAACTGTTGGCCGCCTGTCACGCATTCCCAACATCGTCGGTATTAAAGAAGCTACGGGCGATTTGGCGCGACTGACCCATTTAAAACCGCTGGTGCGTCAGGGTTTTGCGTTGTTGTCGGGCGATGATGCCACGGCCTTCGATTTCATGAAGCACGGAGGCCAAGGTGTGGTGTCTGTCACGGCCAATGTGCTGCCCACCGAAGTGGCGCAGATGTGCCAACTGATTGCCGCCGGGGAGCTGGATGCCGCGCGTTTGATCGCTGACTTCCTCGCGCCCTTGAACAAGGCGTTATTTTTGGAAGCCAACCCCATCCCGGTTAAGTGGGTCCTGGCTCAGCTTGGCAAGTGTGACGCCACCTTGCGTCTGCCGCTGACGCAACTGGATGAGCGCTTTCACGCGCAGGTTCAGCAGGCGATGCGCAGCTGCAAGCTACTTTAATTAACCGGCTGCGCGTCTCGTCTCTTGGCGCGCCCTTTGGGGTCAGCCAGTTTGTCGAGCAGGGCGCCTTGGGCGCCCTTGTCGTTTTCGGTCTGGTCGTTTTTTGATGTAGTCGTATTCTGGGCCTTGGCCTTTAGGGGAAATTTATGCGGCGGTTTTTTAACGCTATCTGTGCTTTGGGTGTGGCATTCGTCAGCGCGAGTCTGTTAGGGGCTTGCGGCATTTTTAGTGATGGCAGCGACGAATACCGCGACGCTAAAAGCTTGCCGGTGATCACCTTGCCGCCGGGTGTCGAATCGGGCCCGCTGGATCCTTTATTTGAGGTGCCAAAGGCGCAAGTATCCGAGTTTGACCGTCAGGAGCTCGTCGGTGGCAAGGTGCCAAGGCCTGCGCCTATGAGCCAGGACAGCGAGTTCGCTCGTGTCAAGATTCAAAAAGTCGGCGAGCGCCGCTGGATTTTGGCCGAGGCGCCGACAGGCCAGGTCTGGCCCCTAGTGCAGAGCTTTTTGGCCCGCCAGGGCATCAGTGTCGCTCTGGCGAAGCCCCAGGCCGGTGTGATTGAAACCGGTTGGCTGAGTTTTACCGTCGATGCCAGCAGCCAAGCGCGCTACCGCATTCGCATTGAAAAAGGCGTGCGGGATAACGCCAGTGAAGTGCATGTCTTGCACCAGCAATTATCTCAGGGCCAGTCTGCTCCTTGGCCTGCGGTATCCCATGATGCCGCACGGGAATCCTGGATGCTCGATGAGTTGGCGCAAAGCTTGGCTCAGGGCATGAGCTTCCGCTCGGCCTCGTTGTTGGGGCAATCAGTTGGTGGTGCCGAAAAGGTGCTGCTGCGGCGCGATGAGCAGGATGCCGTACTGGATATGTATTTGGACGAAGAGCGTGCCAAGGCGACCTTGGCGCACGCGCTCAATCGTGAAGGTATGAAAATCTGGGAAGAGTCGGCGAGTCTCGGCCTGTTTTATGTGGGCTATGACGACCCGCAGGATGAACCGGGATGGTGGAAAAAACTCACCTTTCGTGGCAATGACGACTTGCCCGAACAGGCGCCAGCAACCCTAAACCAGCTGCTCGCACGCATGGCCCCGACGGCGACTACACGATTTGGCGACCTGCCGGGATTTGCGGTGGTAGCGAAATCGGAGCTGCAACAGGGTTACCTGCTGCGTTTGCAGTCGCGCCAGGGTTATTGGGAGGCGCGCATCAGCAACAGCCGGGGTGAGCCTTTACCCTTTGCCGAGGCCAAGGCACTCATGCTGGTCATCCGCCGTAACCTGATTTAATCCGTGCGCTTTGCGTCGCTTGGCAGCGGCAGCGAAGGCAATGCGACACTGATCGCCGCTGCGGACACCTGCCTGTTGCTTGATTGCGGTTTTTCGTTGCGTGCCCTGCGTCAGCGGCTCGCCGTCTTGCAGCTTGATCTGCAAGACTTGCAAGCCCTCTTGGTCACCCATGAACACAGCGATCATTGCCGCGGCGTTTTGGCCTTGGCCAAGGCGGCGGGCCTGCCGGTTTATGCGACGGCAGGTACAGCGCAATCGCGTTGGCTGGCAGCCTGTCCGGGGCTTGTGAGAATTGAAGCGGGCGATGTGTTGCGCATCGGCGCCTTGCGTGTCACGGCCCATGGCGTGCCCCACGATGCACGCGAGCCCGTCCAATTCACCTTTCAAAGCGATGACCTTGGCGGCCAGCCCGGCAAGCGGCTCGGCATTTTGACCGATTTGGGCAGTTTTACAGCACCCTTGATTCAAGCCTACCGATCCTTGGATGCGCTGGTGATCGAAGCCAACCATGACCCGGAAATGCTGGCGCGGGGTAGTTATCCGCAGAGTCTCAAGGAGCGGGTTGCCGGGTTTTGGGGGCATCTTAGCAATGCGCAGTGCGCCGATTTTGTCGAGCAAGTCTGGCACCCGCAGCTTCAGCACCTGGTTGTGGCTCACGTCAGCCAAAAAAACAACCATCCCGACAAAATTCGTGCCCTCTTGGCGCCCTGGCAAACCGCTGCCACCCAGCTACACATCACCGAGCAAGACAGCCCCAGCCCCTGGTGGGAGCTGGCCCTGCCGCGCATGCCCGTCATAACCTTGTGTTAGGGTTATACTGCGGTTAATGACTGTTTCGCACCGGATGCTACAGGCGTCGGATGCTACAAGTGTCGAACGCTACAGGCGTCGAATGGCGCAGTCGTTGAATCATGCAATCACGCAGTCGTGTTTTCAGTTGGATCAAACTAGGACTTGATTATGAAAAAGCTCCAAGCGCTTTTGCACCACGAGGCCGCCCCCGGCCTGCTCTTGATGATCTTTTCCGCCTTGGCACTCATTTTGGCCAATAGCCCAGCGCTGACCTTGTATGACCGTTTTTTAGCGATACCCGTGGTGGTGTCCTTGGGCGAGTTTGCCATCAATAAACCCTTGGTGCTCTGGGTTAATGACGGGCTCATGGCGCTGTTTTTTTTGTTGGTGGGGCTTGAGATCAAACGCGAAATTTTTGAAGGGCGCCTGTCATCCTGGGATCAGGTGATGTTGCCAGGCTTGGCAGCCGTGGCCGGTATAGCCGTACCTGCGCTCATTTTTTCAGCGCTCAATCACTCAGACCCTATCGGCAGTAAAGGCTGGGCCATTCCCTCGGCCACCGATATCGCCTTTGCCCTGGGGATTTTCAGCCTGTTTGGTAAACGGTTGCCGCTGTCGTTAAAGCTGTTTTTAATGTCGGTCGCGGTGTTTGATGATATTGGCGCCATCATTATCATTGCGATTTTCTACTCGCAGGATTTATCGACACCCTCCTTGGGTATTGCCCTCTCGGGCATGATGGTGCTGACGTTAATGAATCGCTGGCGTGTACCCTACCTGGCGGCCTATATGCTGGTTGGCACCATTGTGTGGGTATCGGTGTTGAAGTCCGGCGTTCATGCCACCTTAGCGGGGTTTGCCTTGGCCTGGTTTATTCCGCTCAATGTTAAAAACGCCCATGGCGAGCGCATGGCACCTTCGCTGGAGCATGCTTTGCACCCCTGGGTGGGCTTTTTTATTTTGCCGCTCTTTGCCTTTGCCAATGCGGGCGTATCGCTTTTGGGTGTTAGTATCGAGACATTAACTAACTCGGTCACGCTCGGCATAGCCTTGGGGTTATTTGTGGGTAAACAACTGGGTATTTTTACGCTCTGTTGGCTGGCGGTGAAATCCGGTGTAGCCCGGATGCCCGAGGGCGCCAATTGGTCGCAGCTTTACGGGGTGGCTGTGCTCTGCGGCGTCGGTTTTACCATGAGTTTATTTATTGGCAGCCTCGCTTTTGAGGCAGAAGGTTTGGCCTATCAGACGCAAGTCAAAATGGGAGTCTTGATCGGCTCTCTTGCCTCGGCGATTTTGGGCGGGGCTGTGATTTTGGCGAGCAACAAATCCCCGACAAATCCATCTCCATCAGACACAGCTCCATCGGTTGCAGCGACTTGAGGTAGACGCAGTGCCAAGCATTCAGCCTCTACCCGAGGGCTTTTTACTCGCGACCGACGTGGCGCTTACCCCAGCGGATTTTGACCCAGCCCACTGGGCTGCCAGAGGCGCTTTGCGCAAAACAGCACTGGGGCGTGGGCTGGTGTACTTTGTGGCACCTGAGGCCGAAAGGCTCGCGCCCTCAAGCTACCAAAACGGCCAGGCTGAGCCACACCTCTGGGTGTTGCGCCACTACCGGCGCGGTGGCGTGATCGGCCGGTGGGTGGCGCGTACCTATTGGTTCACGGGGGTTAAACGTACACGTGCTTACCGTGAGCTGGCGCTGCTTGAGGCCTTAAGTGAGCGCCAGTTGCCCGTGCCCCGTCCGGTGGGCGCCTGGGTTAGCCCGGTGGCGGCGCTTGGTTATCAAGCCAGTTTATTGATGGGTGCCATAGACGGTGCTCAAGATCTCTTTAGCCGTTTATTGGCAGCGGCCCTTGCCGAGCAAGAGTGGCATGCTATCGGCGGCTTGATTGCGCGCTTCCACCGCGAGGGCGTCTATCACGCTGATTTAAATTGTCACAACCTGATACAAGACGCCGCTGCCAGCTGGTGGATGATTGACTTTGACCGCGCGCGGCTGCTCCGTCCAGCCTTGCGCGCACCTTGGCAAGCAGCCAATCTCGATCGATTGTTGCGCTCTTTGCGCAAAGAACAGCACAAAGCCCAGGTCCAGGGCCGGGCCTTTCACTGGCGATTCGAGCGGGACTGGCCTCTGTTGGTGACGACTTATGAAGCGGCCTGGCAAACGAACACCGCCCCGCCACTCGCGTAGGGCTTGTAGAGTCAGACCTCTACACAGCTAGACGTCTGCCGGGCCTAAGGCTGCGTTGGACCAATGGCGCATTGCTTGCGTATCGAGACTTTAGCCGCCAAAATACGGCGTTTTTCGCGGCCTGAGCAGGGCGGTAACACTGCCTCAACCAGTCCGGCCTCTATCCTTGGCCCGCCGCTTTCGAGCCACTACCGCGGGCTCAACACGAGCCGTGAACTCACGTCACAGACTCATAACTTTGGTGGAACAATTTTGGTGGAAGTGCCTGGGCACTTTTTTGGTGGAAGTGCCCAGGCACTTTCTCACGCTGTTAATTCAAGAGGATACCCCGGTGGAACACTTATCTGGCGGCGATATGCTGCTGCGCGCACTCGCCGATGAAGGCGTCGAGTGTATTTTTGGCTACCCCGGTGGGGCGGCCTTGCATATTTATGATGCTATTTTTCGGCAAAATTTAGTGCGCCATGTCTTGGTGCGCCACGAGCAGGCGGCAACCCATGCCGCCGATGCCTATTCGCGCGCGACGGGTCGCGTGGGGGTGGCACTGGTGACCTCAGGCCCTGGTGCGACCAATGCCATTACCGGCATTGCCACAGCCTACATGGACTCGATCCCCATGGTGGTCATTTCAGGTCAGGTGGTTAGCGATAAAATCGGCGAAGACGCCTTTCAGGAAACCGACATGGTCGGCATTTCGCGACCCATTGTAAAACACAGCTTTTTGGTGACAGATGCCGCCAAGATTCCGGAAATTATTAAAAAAGCGTTTTATCTGGCCTCGACCGGCCGCCCAGGCCCGGTGGTAGTGGATATCCCCAAAGATAAAACAGCGCCGGATAAGTGCTTCCCTTATCAGTACCCTGACAAGATCAAATTGCGCTCATACAACCCCGCTAGCCGTGGCCATGCGGGGCAGATTAAAAAAGCTATGCAGTTGATGCTGGAAGCTAAGCGCCCGATTATTTATGCCGGTGGCGGTGTTATTCAAGGTAATGCCAGCCATCTGTTGACGCAGTTGGCGCGCACACTCAATGTCCCGGTCACCAATACTCTGATGGGGCTGGGGGCTTACCCCGGCGATGATCGTCAGTTTCTCGGTATGCTCGGCATGCACGGTTTTGTGGAAGCTAACTATGCCATGCATCATGCGGATGTGATTTTCGCGATAGGCGCGCGCTTTGATGACCGCGTGACCAACACCCCCAGTAAATTCTGCCCCGATGCCAAAATTGTGCACGTGGATATAGACCCAGCCGCCATCTCCAAAACTGTGCGTGCCGATATCCCGATTGTAGGTCCGGTCGACAGCGTGCTCGCGGATATGCTGCAGGTTCTCACCGAATCGCAGCAGCGGTTGGATGCGGATGCGCTCGCCAGCTGGTGGGCACAGATTGAAGCCTGGCGCCAAGACTATAACCTCTTGAGTAAGCCCCGCTACGATACCAGTGGCGCACAGATTAAACCGCAAGAAGTCATCTCGGCCCTTTACGAGGTTACGGGCGGCGAGGCCTACATCACGAGTGATGTAGGCCAGCACCAAATGTTTGCTGCGCAATATTACCCGTTCAAATACCCGCGCCGTTGGATCAACTCGGGTGGCCTCGGCACTATGGGTTTTGGTTTGCCGGCGGCCATGGGGGTGCAATACGCCTTTCCGGATGCTCAGGTCGCCTGTGTGACAGGTGAAGGCAGTATTCAAATGTGTATTCAGGAACTGAGTACCTGCACCCAGTACCATTTGCCCGTCAAAATTATTTGTTTAAATAATCAAGCGCTTGGCATGGTCAAACAATGGCAGGATATGCAATACAGCAGCCGGTATTCCGAAAGTCTTTACGAAGACTCTTTACCCGATTTTATTAAATTGGCAGAGGCCTACGGCCATGTTGGCGTGCGCATTACGCGCCGCGACGAATTAAAAACCAAACTCGCTGAAGTCTTCGCCATGAAAGATCGCACAGTGTTTGTCGATGTGGCCGTGGATGCCATGGAGCACGTCTACCCTATGCAAATTGCCCCGAATGGCGCTATGCGCGATATGTGGATCAACAAAACGGAGCGCACCTAATGAAACGCATTATTTCCGTGCTGGTGGAAAATGAGCCAGGTGCCCTGTCGCGTGTGGTGGGGCTTTTTTCGCAAAGGGGTTACAACATTGAAACCCTGACAGTCGCGCCCACAGAAGATAAAACCTTATCCCGCCTTACTCTCACCACTTTGGGCGATGATCATGTGATTGAGCAAATCACCAAGCACCTCAATAAATTGATCGATGTGGTGAAATTGGTCGATTTAACCGAGGGCGCCCATATTGAGCGCGAGTTAATGCTGATTAAAGTCCGCGCAACCGGCGCCCAGCGCGCCGAGATTAAACGCTGTGTGGATATTTTCAGAGGCCAGATTGTGGATGTGACAGCGACTGTGTACACCATTCAGCTGGTTGGCAGCAGCGATAAGTTAGATGCGTTTTTTCACGCAGTGGGTGAGGCCTCTATTTTGGAAGTCGTGCGAAGCGGCGTCACGGGTATTGCCCGAGGCGAAAAAATACTGAGTCTTTAACCCTTTCACCTCGCACCATAACCTGCTGCCGATGAGGTGTTTGGGTTATGGTGCCCTCCCAAGCATCAAAATAGCCACTCTAGTGTTTTTGGAGCGATTGCCAAAAATGGATTTTGAGACACTGGATACCGTAGCGGATTCCTATATACCTTTGCTGGCCATTGTGTTTTGGGTGGGTGTGGCGTACCAAGCTTTTCGACACCCCGGTAAAAAGCGATTTTTGGCGAGGGTTTTCTGTTTTTTTATCGGGCTTTTGATGGTGTCTTACGGGATGCTGTTTATCGATAATGCATGGCAACTTTGGCCTGCGTTTCATCTCGATTACAGCACACACACGGCCGTCTCATTGACGCTGGTTTTATCACTTTGCGCGCTGGCACGACAAGGTTGGATTTTAGTCGTTGCGTCTTTTTTGCTGTATTTACTTTTAATGTGGTATCAAAAGTACCATACGGTGGGTGACATGGTCTCGACAATTATCGTGATTGGCTTGTCGGCCTGTGCGCTTGCAACCCTTTTGTTCTCAAAAGCAAAAGTAAAAGCAAAAGTAAAAGCAAAAGCCCCTATTCAGCCACGGTGTCAGGATAATCACTCGGAGCGGCAGAAATAGAGGTGGCAGATGAACCATGTCCCGGGCCGCTTAATCCATGATCCAACAAGGCGGCCTGATCAGGTTGCCGAACTTTCACCCCTTAAAACGTAAACTGACCCACTTGCCGATTCAGTTCAGTCGCTTCCATATCGAGCGATTGGCTGGCTGCTGAGGCCTCTTCCACCAGTGCGGCGTTTTGTTGGGAGAAATTGTCGAGTTGTTTTAAGGTGGTGGCGACATCTGAAAACAGGGCTTTTTGTTGATCGGCATAATCGACGATGCTCATCATGCCTTGGCGTGTTTCGAGCACGGCGCCTGATAAGGTATTGAGCATTTCGGATGTTTTATTCACCAGCTCATTACCAGCTTTCACTTTTTCGACACTGTCATTGATCAGGTTTTTGATTTCTTCCGCCGAGGACGACGAGCGCTGAGCCAGGTTGCGAACCTCGCTCGCGACAACGGCAAACCCACGCCCTTGTTCGCCGGCGCGCGCTGCCTCGACCGCTGCATTTAAGGCTAATAGATTGGTCTGGAAGGCAATTTCATCAATCACTGAAATAATTTCAGCAATTTTTCGGCTGGAGCCGGATATTTCTTGCATGGCTTCAACCGTTGCCTGCAATACCCGGGCGCCTTGCTCGGCGGTACTGCCCGCTTGTTGAGCGCCTAGCTGCGTTTTTTCGGCTGCGTTACGGCTGCCATCGGCCAGTTTTAGCAGCCCTGCCATGGCGCGTACCAGTTCCTCCACATACCGCGCTTGATCCTCCACGCGCTGCCCCAGGTCGCGATTACCCATGGCGATTTGTTTGCTGCCGGTGGCAACGGTCGAGGCCGATTGGCTGATGGCTTGCGCCAGGCCAGAGAGAGCATCAATCGAGCGATTAAAATCATTGCGCAATGATTCGAAAACGCCTTCGCACGACAAATCCACATGTTGGGTTAAGTCGCCGGCGGCCATACGCTGCAACCCTTGTGAAAAGGCTGCCATGATTTCCTCTAAATTTACCATGAGCGCATTGAGGCTCGTCTCCATTTGGTGTCTGGCGCCTTGGCTGGCAGACGTTGCCACCCGCGCACTCAGATCGCCGGCCTTGGCCGCACGCGCTAAAGCGGCGACCTGTTCGGCCAATTCTTGTTCGGCCTGTAAGCGGGCTTGTTCGGCCTGTTGCTGGGCGAGGCGCTCTTGTTCCTGCTGCCGTTGAGTCTGCTCCTCTTGCGCGATGCGCCTGGCTTCCTGCTCGGCGAGCAGGCGGGCTTGCTCGGCTTTTTGGCGCGTGTGCTCCTGTTGTTGGCGTTCGAGATCGGCTAGGCGCTGCGCCTCAACTCGCGCGGCCTCCGCTTTTAATTCGGCAGCTTTTTGCTCGGCTTCCTGTTGCAGGCGGCGTTCGGATTCTTGTCGGGCGGTATTTTCGGCGTCGTGTTTTTGCTGTATCGCTTGCCGCTGCGATTCGTCACGCGCCAGGATGGAGCGACGGAAATTGTCAGCCGCGAAGGCGAGGTCACCAATATCGTCTTTGCGTTCCAGCCCCCAAACCGGTTGGGTTAAGGGTTGCAAGCCCTTGGCCATGCTGGCGAGCTGTTGCACCATTTGCGTCAGTGGGCGGGTTACCTGTCGTTGCACCACAAAAGACAATAGAACCGTGATCACCGCTGCGATCAGCATGCACGCGAGCATGGTGATAAACGACCAGAGACTGTTGCGGCTGAGCTCGGCCAAAGCACTTTGTGTTTGCGTGTGGATCAGACTTTCTGCGGCTTCCGACTCGACCATAAACGCTTCAAAGGCCTCATCAAAAGCAATATCTGCCGTTGAACCGGCCTTTTGCGCCGACTGTTGCAGGCTGAGGCTATAGCGCTCTTCGGCCGAGCGTTTGAACGCGTCGATTAATTGCGCCACCTTTTCAATTTTTTGTCGGACATCCGGTAAGTCGGTGGCAATAATGCTGTGCTCTTGCGATTGGGCGCCTTTCAAAATGGCTTGCGCAAACCATTGGCTTTCATCGATCAGCCGCCAGACTTCCGCGATATCTTCGCCCTCGTCACCGGCCATAATTTCTTCAAATAATAAATGGGCATTTGTGGCGGATAATCGGATTTCCATAGCGGCATTGGCGAGTGGATTGAGATCGTGCCCGACGCGCATGCCATGATGGCTAACGCGCGAAATAAATGCCAAACCCGCAATGCCTTGCACCAAGACAACAATGAGCAACAAGCCAAAACTGAACAGCAATTTACGCTGAACTCGATAATCGTTGAAATGCACCATAGTGACGTCCTCAGGATAAAACCAAAAAAATAGTCATGATTCAGTCTGTAAACATCGCTGAATCTGCCGATCCTTTGCGCTGTGCTGAATCGTTATAAAAAAATAGGCCGTGAAGCCGACAAGGCTGAGAGCAAGCAGCGCGCTTCATTCGCTTCCGATGGCCCACTGCACTCGCACACCCAAGACCCAGGCATTTTTCAGGGCCTGATCAAAACCGGGATTGATGATGTATTGCACGTCTGGCTGAATTCGCAGGGTTTTTAAGGCATCCAGCGCGTAGGTCACTTCGATAGCGGTTTCGGCGGCGGTTTGGCCGTCTCGCTCGCGCAACAGGGGGTTGACCCGTGCATGGGCTATGCCGAGGCTCAGGGCGTCGCCGGTTTGCCACAAGGTCTCAAAGCGCAGTCCCGCGCCCAGATATCGGCTGATGGTATTGACCGAGGTATCGGCAATACCCAGCTGCATAAATAATTGCCAGCCGGATCCTTGTTTTTGTGCCAACGCATAGCCGCCATAAGTGGAATCCACTGCATCGCCCGTTAAGACATCCGCAGTCGGAGCAGACGAGTGCCACAGGCCCAGCGCGAGTTTGTCGCCCGCTTCCAGCTGGCCCAGACCCCATTCGATGCCGCTAAAAAGCCCGTCATTGCCTGAGAGCTTCACCTGGGTGCCGCGTGGGTTGTCGGGGTCGCCTGCGACACCATCAAAGACACTGGTCAGCACGTAATGGTGATCGCCCAGCCATTGCACCAGGGCACCGAGGCTTGTGACCGGAAAGAGAGAGGTACCGCTTTGGGCGATATCCGGACCTATACCAAAGGATGCATTCAGCAGATCTTGGCCGGCAGACAGCACGCTAAAAGCCGCGTTGTAATCCTGGAGACCGATCAGGGCGCTCACCTGCTCATTGGCAAATCGATGCTGGTACCAGAGGTCAAATAGGGTGGCAGTATCGGGTGCGTTAATGTTGCTCACCCCTTGGATATCGCCGACAAAACCAGAGGGGTCGCCACCGTAATTGCCGAGGAGGCTCGCCTGAAAATGGTGGCGGCGACCCCAGTTCATCCCGTAAGCCGCCGTGACAGAGGCCAAGCCTGCGGATTTTTGCTCCAGGCCACCGGCTGCAACCTGCAGCGCATCCCAGGTCGTTTCGATCGACCATTCGCCAGCATTGGCCAAGCTCGCTATCGCGGTGCAGTAAAAGGTGAAGAAAAAGGTGGAGAGTGTTTGTGCCCATCGTATGGCGGGTTTGCCAAGGATCCTTTTTGGCATGGTTGCGAGCGTCCTGTGAAGTCTGTGGCAGGTTACTCAAGCCTAGATGCCGAAGCGTGATTCAACAAGCAAGGGGTGAGCGGGGCCGCCAACTCCCGTCAGCGGCCTGAGTAGCTTGTCCGTTCTGGACTGAAGAAATACCCATTTAAGGCTAGAAAGGTGCCCGTTTAGGCGTAGAGCGGTGCCAAGGGGCCGGTTTGGGCTTTGGGCCTCGGCGACAGGCTATCGAGAGCCTCGGCCAGAGACCGCCCAGACCAGCTGTCGGCCTGGGTGCTGTAAAGGCTGGCAGCCAGTTGATCCACGGCTTCGCGCAATTGTGGGCTGGCACCTGCTGCTTGCAGCTGGCCAAGCAGGTGCGTCGGCGATTGTGGGCCCTGTTCGCGGCGACAGGCTTGGTGCCAGCGGCTGAGCGCCTCCCAGCAGTCGCGTGCGGCATTTTGCTGGGCAGCGGCCTTGGCAGCTTGCCAATAACGCTCGCTCGCGAGCGGCTTGGCGCTGGGCTGGGTGCTGGCGGTCTCTGGTCGCCTGGCGCGCTGAAAAAACTGCAACAGGTTGAGCCCTAGTAACACCGCAGCCAAAACCCAGCCCAACAGCGCAATCCACAGGCGATCAGGTGCTGTGGATTCAGGCGCTACGGGCGTTGCCGCGTTTAGGGGGATTGCTTGACGAGGTGCGAGATCAGATGTTGCGGCTTTGGAGGCCGTCACAGCCTGGGGATTGGCGCTGGCGGTGAGAGATTCTTCCGGCAGGCGGGCGACTTCCAGCTGGTCTGTATCGGTATTCCACCAGGGGATTTCAATCGCAGGCAGCAGCAGGTGGCCAGATTGGCTTGGGATCAGGGCGAGGGTGTCAGTGCGTAGCGATTCGCGCCCGCTGCGCAGCACATCGGTGGTCAGCTTCGGGCTTTCGGGATAACTTTTAAACTGGGCGCTGGTCATGGCGTTCGTCAGCGGGGGCAGCAGCTCGGCCGAGAGCCCAGAGGCGCTGATCGAGACACTGCGCGTGGCGGGGTCGCCTTCCACAAACTGCACCGATTGGGCCGTCTGCCCTTGGCCCCATTGTTGGGTTAGTGTCAGGCGGCGGGCGGGCAACCAGGGGGTGTTGGGCGGGTAGCTGGCAGGGATGGGCTTGACAGTGACGCTGAGCGCATCCGTTTGCAATTGGTGCAACTGCGACTGACCGCGGCCCCAATAGCCAGGCTTTTGCATGCTAGTGCGCAGTGCCCAACGAAAAGCCGGTATGGCGAGGTTGCCACTTTGGCTCGGCACGACTGAAAAGGCCAGCTCAATGACCGTAAAGCGCTGCCCTTTTAAGTCGGTTTGGTATTGCGTTTGGGGTAGGGGTTTAACGTCGGCACCCGTCACGGCAAAGGGCTCTATGTCGTAGTCGTCCAGCTCGTCTTGCAGGTACAGTTTATAGGTGACAATAAACTCTTCTTGCACATAGACGCTGGCTTTGCTGAGGCGCGTTTCAACCAACACTCGCTCGTCCCCGCTGGGAACTGGCGCATTGGCGGCCTCCTTGACGGTGATCACCAGGGCATCGCTGAGATAGCTGCCGAGGCGCAAGGGCGCGAGTTCTAAGGCGCCAGCGCGTTTGGGTGCCAGAATCAGTTGCCATTCTTGCTGTTCGCGTATGCCGTTTTGGTCGTACACCATTTGTGACGACATGCCCTGGCTCAGAATGTCAAAGTTCTCTTCCCAGGTTGAAAAGTCGGGTTGCCCCGGCGCTGTGCCGCCGGTAAAGCGCAGCGTCACGCTCAGGGTTTCTGTGAGAGCCATTTCGGTGCGATTGGCTTCGACGCTGAAACCGGCCGCCCAGACGGTGCTCGTGCAAACAAGGCTGATGGCGAGCGCCAGCCAACGCCAAAGCCTGCGGCTTAACAAGCGGCGATTCACAAAAAAAACGGTCATAGCAGAGGCACCTGTTGTCATAGTCAGTCGCGGGTTTACCAGCGATCGGTTGCTTGTTGTTCGTATAAGCCACCGCGGCCGAGGCTTTGCTGCCGCTCTTGGGCTTGGCGTTTAAATTTGTTGCGCAGTAGGCCTGCGGGGTCGTCTGGCACGCGTCTTAACAGGCTATCGAGCCTTTCGGTGCGTTCGCGCGCTTTGGCGTCCAGCGCGGGTGTTGGCTGAGCCAGTTCGCGGGTTTTCTCATCGCTGTGCTCGCCGCTCCCCTCGCTGGATGGGTTGGTTTGGGCTGGCTGGTCGCCGCTCTCTTCATTGTTGGACGAGGGCTCGCTGGTACCCGAGAAAAACGCAGGCATACTGCTGGTACTACTGGCGGATCCCGTACCTTGGGCTGGGTTCTGCTGTGGTTGGTCGGCATCGCTCTCGTCGTCGGCTTGCCCCTGTGAATCGGCGGCCTCGTTGTGGGCTGAGCCTTGCGAGCTGTTAGTGCCGGCCTCGCCTTGGGCTCCGGCGGTGGATGAGGAGCCTGCGCTTGGCTCACCGGCATTTTGCGATTCGCCGCTCTGATCTGATTGGTTGGCGTCTTTTGACTGGGATGGGGCGCTGCTTTCAGAGTCCTCCCCTGGTTTGGGTTCGCCGCTGCCGTTTTGGCCGGCATCACCGCTTGCCTCGTCGGCGGGATTGTCAGCGCCATCTTCAGGCTTGTCGTCTGACGGCTTGTCTTCAGACTGAGAATGTTGATTTTCTTGCTGCTTGCGCTCCTCCTCGGCTTTTTTCAGCGCTTCGGCCAGGCGCTGGTTTTGATCCAACCCAGGGAGGCTTGGGTTGAGGGCTTTGGCCTTTGCGAAGTGGGCCAAGGCTTGTTCGGCCTTGCCCTGGGCCAGGGCGCTGTTGCCGGCATTAAAGAGACCCTCTGCACCGCCTTGGGTGGTGAAGGCAGCCTCGGCCTCGGCATAGCGGCCAGCGCGATAGAGGGCCGCTCCCCGCCAGCCAGGATCCTCAAATGCCTGGGCGGCGTTGTCGTAGTGTTGTTCTGCGTAGGCGCTGGCGCCCTGTTGATCGGGTGTTTTAAACAGGCTGGCCTCTGCGTTGTTAACGCTCACGCCAGGCAGCAAAACCAGCCCCAAAACGAAGCAGGTCATGACGCCGCGCCGAAAGGCCAGCGCCGCAACCGGCAGCAGTAGCCACAGCAGCCAATGGCCCTTTTCGTCCCATTGGTCAAACTGGCCGTCGCGCGCGCGCGTGTCGGTTTTCGCGAGGCTGAGCAGTTCGGTAAGGGTGTCGATATCCCGATTATCGCTATTGAGTGGGACATAGTGGCTGCCGGATTCGCGCGCAAATTGCATCAGTTCCGCTTCATTTAAGCGGGCGAGTACCGGCTGGCCACGACTGTCTTTGACAAAACCGCCCCGCCCCCAAGGGATAGGAGCGCCCTCAGTACTGCCGAGCGTCCAAAGCGTCAGCTGGTGTGGGCTATCGGCCAGCCATCTTGTTAATTGCGGCAGGGCTTCTGTGGCGATTTCGTCTGTGATCAGCACAATCTGGCCCGCCTGAATCTGGGCTTGCTCTAAGAGCGCCTTGGCTTGCAGCAAGGCGGCCTCCGGGTTGCTGCCCGGCAGCGGCATCTGGCTGGGGTGCAAAGCGGGGAGCAGGTTGATCAAGGTGTTGCGATCATCGGTCAGCGGCGTCACGGTATGGGCGTCGCCGGCATAGACGATCAAGGCGACTTGCCCCTCTGGCAGAGCCTTGAGCAGGTCGATGATTTTTAACCGGGCCCGCTCCAGGCGCGAGGGCTTGACGTCGCTTGCGAGCATAGAGGGCGACAGATCCCAGACCAGTACCCGTCCGGCTTCTGCGGTTTGCACCGCGCTCGGTGCCTTGCTCCACACGGGCCCCGCCAACACCAGAATCGCCGCCAGCCAACTCACGCCCAGCAGCGCCAACCAGACTTCGGATCGCCCCCGGCCTTGCGTCAACAAATGCGGGAGCAGGCCAGGATCTATCCAGGACTGCCAACGCGCTTGATCGCTGCCCAAACGCCACAGGAAAAACCAGAGTAAGCCGAGGGGCAAGACCAATATCAAATAGGCGGGGCGCAGCCAATGCCAAGCCCAGGGCCACGGAATCTCCGTCAACATCAAGCAGGCCTCCGGTTAAAACGGCGCTGGATAACGCCTTTAAACAGGTCGAGTGCCAACAGACCCAATAGGGCGCTCAGCGCAAGGGCTAACCCTAGGGGCCAGTGCATCAAGCTGATTTGCGGTCGCACTTGCAGCGTATCCTGCTCGAGCGGCTCCAGTTGGTTCAGGCTGTCGTACACCTCGCTTAATTCACTGAGATCGCGCGCGCGAAAGTAGCGGCCACCGGTGCGTTCGGCAATGGATTTGAGTGTGGTTTCGTCGAGATCGGCACTCGCTTGACGGCTTTGGCTGAAAAAGCCAAAACCGTCTCTTAGCGTCAGGTCGCTGGCTACACCGATGGTATAAACGCGGACCTTGGCCTCTTCCGCCAGTTGTGTGGCCTCGTCGGGGCTGATATCCCCGGCCGTGTTCTGCCCATCTGTCAGCAGTATCAGCACCCGCGCGCCCTCGGGGCGGCTTTGCAGGCGTTTGACGGCCAGGGCAATCGCATCGCCAATGGCGGTGGCATTGCCGGCTATACCGAGAAACGCTTCCTCGGTCAGGGTGCGTACGCTGGTTAAATCAAAGGTCAAAGGCGCCTGCACATAGGCGCGCTCGCCAAAGAGTATCAGGCCTAAGCGGTCGCCTTGGCGTGAGGCGACAAAGTCGCTGACGGCACTTTTCACCACATCCACCCGGGCATATAGCTGACCCTGGTAGGCCATATCGCGCGTGCCCATCGACTCGGATAAGTCGAGCGCCAGCATCAAATCCCGCCCACTCAGGGTTTGGGCAACCGGCTCGCCCACCCACAGGGGTTTGGCGGCGGCGACAAGGAGCGCAATCCAAATGAGGCCGGCTATCGCCAAACGCCAAGGCGCTGTGCGGGTGGAGGCGGGGGTTTGGGCGTTATCTGCCTGTAAAAAAGGCACCTTGAGCGCCGCCGATTGCAGTTGCAGGGGCTTGAGTCGCCACCTTACCAGCAAGGGCAAGGGCAGCGCTAACAGCAACCAAGGGTATGACAATTCAAACACGGTAATGAGCCTTTAACACAGAGGGGTGCTGGCGAATAAACCGCTCGACCGCTGCTGCCGTGGCGGCTGAGGGCGGCTCCTGCTCGGGGCCATAAAAAGCCGCAAATTGGGCGAGGTTCGCCTCATCAAACCAAGGGCCCTTGGGTAGCTGGTTGAGCCAGCGACCAAAGGCTTGGGCATCTAACCGGTTCACGTCGGTTTTGCGGTCTGGGTAGGCGTGATGGCAGATGCGTTTTAGCAGTGACAGAGCGGCTTCGGTTTGTGCCTGGGCGCTCCCAGGTTCTATTGCGCGCCAGCGCGCTAACGCAAACCGGCGATAGGCATTGCGCCTGTAGCGCCGAATGAGCAGATAAGCCAAGAGTGCGACTGCGATGAACAGAATCACGCCGAGGGCAATCCAGCCGGGCGCGGGCGGCCAAAAACCAATAGGGCTTGGCTCGTGAATGTCGGCCATTTGGCTGAGCAGGCGCGCGAGTGCGGGGTCTTGTGCTGGCATGGGTGCAAGCCCTGTCATAGCGACTCTCCCGTAAGATGGAGGCTGCCGAGTGTCTGCGAGAGTGGCGCAGCCCTGCCCGAGCGCCCTGTCCATTGGGCTTGGCTAAAGAATGGCGTTAAATCGGCGTGAGCGGGGCAGTCGATCAGTGCTAGGCCACTTTGATTACAGTGTTTGCGGCGACTCTCGTGCAATTGGTGTGCGGCCTCGCTGAGTTCGCGCTGAAGCTGTGCACTGGGCAGGCGGGCGCGCTTGTCGCCATGGGTGAGGCTGAGCCAGTCGGCATTGGCGCGCCAGGCACCCGCTTGAAACGCATCGGATACCGTTAGCCATTGCACATCGGCGTGACGGCGCAGTTGTTGCAATTTGGCTTGAGGGAGGCTTGAGTCGTGGGCGTCGCTGATGAGGTAAACCAGTGCGCCAGGTTTCACCACACGCAGGGCCTCGTCCAGCAGGGCATCGAGTGTGAGACTCGCGGGTGTCGCGGGGCTGGTCAGTTTTGCATTCGCGGCGGCGAGACTGTGAATCAGCGCTAGCGGGGCCTTAGGGCCACTATGTGGGCGAAGACTATCCACTGCGTCATCCCCTAACACCAAAGCCCCCAGGCGGCAGCCGGCGGCATGCGCTGACCAGCCAAAAACCGCAGCCAGCCTGGCAACCTGTACACATTTGAAGCGCACCCGGCTGCCGAAAAACAGTGGCGAGCGCATATCGACCAACAGCAACACCGGGCGGTCGCGCTCCTCTTCAAACACCTTGGTGTGAGTGACTTGAGTGCGGGCTGTGACGCGCCAATCAATGGTGCGTACGTCGTCCCCTGCTTGATAGGGCCTGGCTTCGGCAAACGACAGGCCGCGCCCCTTGTAGCGCGTCTGAAAGTGGCCGGCGTCACTGGCGCGGGCGAGGCCGGTTTTGCGGTTGCCGAGCTGCTGGCCGAGCGGCGCCAGCGCAACCAGGTCCCCGACTTGGCAATAGAGCGCGGAAGAGCTGGCCGCTGGCGGTCGAGAAGGCAAATCCATATTGGCACCTAGAGGGCGGGAGTCTGATTCAGTATCTCATCCAGCAGGCTATCGGCGCTCTGGCCTTCGGCTTCGGCCTCAAAGGTTAGCAGCAGCCGATGGCGCAACACATCGTGAAACACCGCCTGAATATTGTCGGGGCCGACATAATCGCGCCCATTTAACCAGGCGTGGGCCCGCGCCGCACGATCGAGCGACAGGGTGCCGCGGGGGCTCGCACCTGCGGCAAGGGTCTGTGGTTTGTTGCGTGTGGCGCCAATGAGTTGCACGAGATAGGTTTCTACTGGCTCCGCCATGTGCAAATGCAACAGTGTGTCGCGCGCATCAAATAGCGTGGTTTGTGTCACTTGCGGCGCTTGGGGTTGAGGGTCTTGACGGGCTTCGCTGCGGCTTAAACGCAAGATGGCGCGCTCGTGTTCAAGGCTTGGATAATCGACTTTGACATGCATTAAAAAGCGGTCCAGCTGGGCCTCTGGCAAGGGATAGGTGCCCTCTTGCTCCAGCGGGTTTTGGGTGGCCATCACTAAAAACAGCTCGGGCAGGGCATAGCTGGTTTGGCCGACGCTGACTTGGCGCTCCGCCATGGCTTCGAGCAGTGCCGACTGCACCTTGGCTGGGGCGCGGTTGATTTCATCGGCCAGCACCAAATTGTGGAAGATAGGGCCTTTTTGGAAGACAAACTCGCCCGTTTGCGGCCGATAGATGTCAGTGCCGGTAATGTCGGCGGGCAGTAAGTCGGGGGTAAATTGAATGCGGTGAAAATCGGCTTCCACCCCTTTGGATAAGGCGCCAATCGCGCGGGTTTTGGCGAGGCCCGGCGGGCCTTCAACCAGCAGGTGACCATCGGCCAGGAGCGCTATCAGCAAACGGTCAACCAGGTGGGGTTGGCCCAGAATGGTTTGGTTCAGCCAGTCGCGCAGGGCTTGAAAGGCATGTTGTTCAGGGCTCATAGGCGCCACTCCATATCAGTAGGTGCTAAATATCAACAGGTGTTAGCGCACCGTTCAAACACAACACTCAACACGGGTGCGGGACGCCGTCAGATAGTGTTTTGGGTAAAGTGTTCCCCGCCTTCGGTAATCCACTTAGACTGGCGCCTGTCGCGCCCATCGTAGGGCTAAACTGACAGCCGTGCCGAGCGTCTTTCGGTTGCACGAATTAAGCGGTTGCACGAATTAAGCTCCCGGAACATAGGGTTAGATTCTGCAAAATCAAGCCACTGTTGAGGAGTCATATGATGTCGCCATCCGAACAGGCCAGCCTGGCCGAGCGCCTCCCACCCGCCTATCACCTGCGACAGGTCAATAACCCGCTGGATATTGACCTGCTGGCTCGCGCAGAGCGCGATGGGTTGTCGCTCGCGGTCTTGGCGCTGGCAGGCGAGGGCGAGCCCGCGGCGCTAGCCTCGCCATCCAGCCCTGTGTGGCTGTTTGCGATGGCGCACCGCGACAGCGCCTTGGCGCTGTCGGATGTGGTGCCGAGGCTCGAGGCGATGAGCCTGCGCGTGTTGAGTGAAACCGCCTACGCACTCGCGCCCCAAGCGGGCGAAGCGGATTTGTGGCTGCATCATTTTACCGTGTCGCCACAGGGGGTGGAGGCCTTGCCGTTAAGTGAGGCGCTGGCCGCCATACTGGAGGCCGCTTTTGTGGCCGCCTGGACAGGCCAGGCCGACAGCGACCGCTTCACACGGTTAGTTTTGCATGGGTTTGATTGGCGCAGTCTCCTGTTATTTCGCGCCTTGGCGGCCTATGCCAAGCAGGCGCGGCTCAACGCCGAAACCGACGATATGGCCGAGGCGCTCTGGCGCCACCCGGCGCTTGCCAAGCGCTGGTATCGGCTGTTTGAACGGCGATTTCACCCGCAGAGCACGGCGGATGCGAGCGCCTTTGCCGCGGAAATGACCGAGTTTTACGCGGCCTTACAGGCGGTGCCGCGCGCGCAGGACGACCGCGTCTGGCGTTGTTATGCCCAGCTGCTGGAGGCGCTGGTCAGAACCAACTTTTATCAAAGTGATGATTCCAGTTATCAAAGTGATGCTCCCGCTTATCAAGGCGGTGATGCGCGCTGCGATTTTCTCGGTGGCGGGCAACCGGTTGGCACAGCGCCAGCGGCGTTGAAGTCGGCACCGAATCCGCGCCTGTGCAATGAGGTGCTGGTGTTGAAGTGGGCGGCAGAGCGAATAGCGGGATTGCCAGAGCCTCGGCCGCAATTTGAGATATTGGTGTTTTCGCCCCAAATGGAAGGTGTGCACCTGCGCACCAGTCGGATTGCCCGTGGCGGTATCCGCTGGTCAGACCGCCTAAACGACTACCGCACCGAGATTTTGGGCTTGGTGAAGGCGCAAACGGTCAAAAATGCACTCATAGTGCCCACCGGCGCCAAAGGCGGCTTTGTGATTAAGCAGCCCGCGCTTCCCGCGAGTTCGGCGGTTCAAATGCCCGCTTTAGCAGCGGCTGACGCCTACCGTTGGTTCATTCGAGGCCTGCTGACGATTACCGATAATCGCGAGGGCGATCAGGTTAGAACGCCTCCCGGCCTTCGGGTTTGGGATGAGCCGGACCCGTATTTAGTGGTCGCGGCCGATAAGGGCACGGCGCGCTTTTCGGACATCGCCAATAGCCTTGCCCAGGCGGTAGGCCACTGGCTGGGCGATGCGTTTGCCAGTGGTGGCAGCCAGGGTTACGACCACAAAAAAATGGGCATTACCGCGCGCGGCGCCTGGGTGGCACTCGAACGCCACTGCCGCGAGCGGGGGCTGAACCCGTCTAGCCAGGCGCTGCGGGTGCTTGGCATTGGCGATATGGCCGGCGATGTGTTTGGCAATGGCTTGTTGCTGGCGCGGGCGTGTAAGTTGGTGGCAGCCTTTAACCATCAGCATATTTTTATCGACCCGGATCCGGATGTGGCTATCAGCTTTGCTGAGCGCTCACGGCTGTTTGCCTTGCCGACATCCAGCTGGCAAGACTACGACGAGCGCCTCATCAGCCCAGGCGGTGGCGTCTTCAGTCGCCAACAAAAGCGCATTGTGCTAAGCCCGCAGGTGCAAATGCTGCTCGGTGTTGCCGAAACCCATTTGAGCCCTGAGGCCCTGATTCGGGCGCTCTTGACGCTGCCGGTCGATATCGTATGGAACGGCGGCATTGGCACCTATGTGAAAGGCGAGGGCGAAAGTGACGCCGAGGTAGGCGACAAAGCCAATGACCTGTTACGTGTCACCGGCAATGCACTGCGCTGCAAACTGTTTATCGAAGGGGGCAATCTCGGCATGACGCAAGCCGGGCGTGTGGCCTTTGCGCTGGCCGGTGGTGCCTGTAATGCGGACTTCATCGATAACGCCGGGGGTGTCAATTCCAGTGATCGTGAGGTCAATCTCAAGATTTTGCTGAAGATCGCTGAAAATCGCGGTGATTTAACCGACAGGGTTCGGCTGGATTGCTTGGTGCGTTACACCGATGAGATAGCCGCCGGTGTACTCGCCGACGCCGATGCGCAAACGGCCTATCTGGGCCGGGCTGAGGAGGATGCGCGCCATCGTGCGGCCGAGTATCGGCGGTTGCTGGGGTTTTTGGAACAGCGGGCAGGGCTCGATCGTGCGCGCGAAGGCTTGCCAACCGATGCGGCTTTACAGGCCCGCTATGCATCAGGCCAGTTTCTCACTCGGCCTGAACTGGCTGTGATGCAAAGTTACGCCAAGCTCTACTGCAAAAAACAATTAATGTCGCTGCCCTTGGCGCAGGACCCGGCACTACAACCCTTTGCACAGGCCGCTTTCCCCCCGTCTGCGCTGGCAGACTGGGGGCACTTGTTGCCGGAACACCCGCTGCTGAATCACCTGATCGCCACTCAACTGGCTAATGCCTTTGTGCAGGAGCTGGGCATGTCGGCTATAGCGCGCTTTGGTGGCGCTGAAGCGGGCCTTGGAAGCCAAGCGGTGTGGCAGAACGTGATGCGGGGGTTTGTATGCCTGCGCGAGGCTTATGAGCTGCCCGCCTTTGCGCGCGAAGCCGTGACCTGGTACGGACACTTCCCGGAGTCGCTGCTTTATGAACTGCAAAACCGCCTGGGCAGCCGTGTGCGCCAGGGGTTGCGCTGGTGGCTAAGGCGCGCGGCTGAGGCCCAGTTGCCTGCGGCGGCCGATCTGGCATCGGCTTTTCGCACCCTGGCCTCGCTGGCGACAAGCACGCTGCCGAGCGATCTGGGCCAACAGGTTTTACAAGCGGCGGCAGGTTGGGAAGCCAAAGGATTGTCGCCACACTGGGCGCTGCGTTTTGCCTTCCCGGATACCTTGTTTGCGGGTTTGGGGGTCGTTTGGCTGGCAGAGCGTGCCGAGGTGGATTTGGCGCAAGCGCTGCACACTTATTATGGTTTTTATCAGCAGTGGGGGCTGGATCAGCTGGCGCAGCAGTTGGTGAGCTTGCGGGTGCAAACGCCCTGGCAAGCTTTGGCGCGCGAGCAATTACAAGATCGTCTTGAAGCGCTATTGCACCAAGCGGCCTGCGCCTGGTTGCGGTGCAGAGCGCGGCCGCTCAGCCTGCCGTCACTGGCGGCCCCCCTGACAGACGAGAGCCCCCCCGAGGAGTCCGATCAGCTCGCCTACCTGGCGGTTATGCTTGATCGTTTACATCTGCAGGTGGCGCAATTTGAACAGCAGCTGCGAGAGCAGTCGCCCCGCCCGACATAAAGCCGCCCGTTCAATAAATCCCCTGCCCGGTTATACGGCTTTTCAAGACCATTTAAAAGACCTATTATTAGGTCTCAAGCATTGAGGTGTACTTATGACAAGCCAAATTTTCGCCAATACAGCAGCCAGTATTTCCGAGTTAAAGGCAAACCCCATGAAGGTGGTTGCCAGCGGGCTAGGTATGCCTATAGCTGTATTAAACAGGAATGAACCTGCATTCTATTGTGTTCCAGCCAAAGTATTTGAAGCGATGCTTGACCTTATTGAGGATAGAGACCTCTTAGCAATTGCAAGTGCACGAGCTGATGAAGAAAGCATTTCGGTTTCGATAGATGACCTATAAACTTGCCTTCAAAAAGAGCGCACTAAAGGAATGGCAAAAGTTAGCGCCAAACATTCGAGAGATTTTTAAGAAACAACTTATAAAAAGACTCGATAATCCTCGCGTACCCTCTGCTGCTGTTAGTGGCGGTAAAGACCTATACAAAATCAAA
>JACCDR011447036.1_pt1 | contig 29574 bp, 39 predicted proteins | sample 7446431 | NCBI WGS metagenome assembly JACCDR01 (sample SAMN15323443, study PRJNA562643) | freshwater metagenome | isolation source: river surface water | place: USA:Blue River Watershed | collected 2017-08-17
CTCGTTAGGGCAACCTTGGCAAATCATCTCAACATCATAGTAATTGAGCGACCCCAGTGGGATTCGAACCCACGACATCTTGCTAGACAGGCAAGCGCTCTCAACCACTGAGCTATGAGGCCATGGCGCTCCTAGGGGTTCGTTACTTCCCCCTGACTCAGGTGATCAGTCCTGATGCCAAACTATCCGGAGCATTTGTGATCGTCTCTCCGATCTGTCACGCCATGTTTATCAAAGATGACTGGTCATGAGCCAGGTCCTTGAACGGTGACGTTACCCGCGTGCGCCCTCCGGGACTTGAACCCAGTTGAACTCGCTTAAGAGGCGAGGGCCTAACCTGTTCGGCATAAGGCGCAAAGTGGGCCGGGAGGAAGTCGAATCCCCAAAGCCGAAGCGACACGTTTACAGCGTGCTGATCTCGCCAATGATCGTGCCGACCCATGAAGTCGCGAGCCGGGATACCAGGGGCTAAATGGCTCCCGGTCCCGGCCCACAACATCACGACAACAGACTCCACACTTTCGCTAGGAGCTGCGTCTTGTCGACGCCTTCAGCTGGGAAGCTGTTCACTTCGTCAGCAAAGGCGTCGTAGCTGTCCTTTGTAAGCGGTGGTCCGAGACTGTCGATGTCGCCAAGATCCTCGAAAGGACTTGGGCAGCTACAACCAGAATCCATTGCCCAGTACAACGCGCCATCATCCAGCTTTCGCCAGACAACCAGCTCGTTGAACTCGTAGCAAAGGTCTTTCTCGCCGAGCCCACCAACAACCTCTAAACCGTGCTTCTCCGGACTTGAGTACACATCGTTTCCGTACATCGGGATCTCCCTTGTGATTGCTAACAAGGGCAAAACGAAGAAGATTCGATATCCGCATCGGACGTGTGCTCAGAACATAGCCGGGGTTTGGCACTCCCCGGCTGATTTCTCATGCGCTATTTCGGCGGCTCCATTGCCGCGCCGTTCTCAAGTTGCTGACGGTAGTCACAGCCGATGGCTCGCTCGCGTAGAGACGCCTTTCCTGTTTGACTGCCTGATCCATTTCTGGATTTAGCGGGAGTATGAGGTATCGATCCCCATCGGCGTGAGTGTTGGAGACTCACCGGCAACCTTCGCCTTACTCCCTTGTGCGGCCGTGCGCATCGACCAGCTTTTTTCTAAACAACTGACGCCATTTACGACACTCATCACAACGACACTTTTCACGGTTGTACTTAATAGACGTTCCGTGCTCAGGTTCATCTATTCGATTGTGGCCGCCGCCACGACTGAGATCACCAGCAGACCGGCTTTTGGTGAGATGACATTCCCGGCAGAGAAGCTGTGTCTTCTCTATTTCTGGACGCAATATCTCCAGTGGTCGATTCCACCGTTCCATGATGGCAAAGCTCTTAGTAGATGGGTCTATGTGGTCGAATTGAAGATCGTCTGTTCGCGCACATGAGGCACAACGCGACCCCAAGATGGCCCACAATTCCTGTTGTCGTTTCTGGTATCGCACCCTCTGGTAACTCGATTGGTAATGCTGGTGATAGGCCTTTTGCTTGGCCTGGTCTTTGTAAGGCAAAGTCCCCCCGAACTTCGTTCACTTAGCGATTCGCTAGACCTGTCCCGTCCGAGCGGGAGACTTGTGGGTCTTAGCGCCAGTCGAAGCCGGAAATCCGGGTCCCTGGATTCTCCAGGGGCTTCGGTTCCGCGCCTTGATCTGCATGGAAGCGCAGTCGATATGAGCACGTCGACTCGGCAACGCGACTCGACAAGGCTGCGCCTTGGAGTGTCGTTCGCTGAAGTCGGTTCCTCATGAATCGGATTATGCCACGCCTTGCAAGTACGCGCAAGGAGTTTTTAGTCGACCAAGCAATCGGCGCAAAATGCGAGAACGGTTTGACTATGGATCGGCTGGAAGAGGTGACGGTCACAGAACAGGTTTCGACAGGTCGGCCTGATGGCTTGTCCGCATCGATTAGCAACGAGGCTCTCGACCCGTGAATGACACCCTTCCTCAGTACACTCCACCTTGCCGTCAGTAAAAGCTCGAACTCGAACAACCCGTCTGCGCCGCTTCATTTGCACTCCATCGTGAGGACATGACGACGTCTCCCAAAGAGCTTTGTCCCCTCTTCTAAGCACTGATCGAGAATGTCCGCCTCTCGACTCATGCCATCCCGACGCATAACCTCTTGCTCCTCTAGCTGCTCCGCTCGATGTTGCAACGATTGAGCTGTGGACATCGGCACGAGAGACATCGCTACGACAATCAGGTGTCCACCAGCAGCAAGTAAACGTTTCGTGGTTATCTGTTCAGGCTCAGCCCAGTTATTCGCCTCAGCCCGTGTGTGAAGCGCTTCGATCACGTCGCGTTCGGGGTTATGAGACCATATGACGCCGTCTCGGAAGACGAATTGCCATTGAACGACAACAAGCTTTTCCGTGTACGCAAGCGCAGGAACAGGGTCACGTTGGTACAACGGTTCGCCAAGAATTGCGTCGGCCCGCCTCTGACGTAGGACTTCGTTTGTATCGGTCATCACGTAGCGTCGAGTCTCGTTTCCGTGGCCGCAGCATGCAAAGCGAACGCCAGGCAACATCCCCAAACAAGGGTCCGGCTCCATGCCAGGTGTATAGGTGGCGTCACAGACCAAGCAGTTTTTGGGTTGCGGTTCTGGGTATTCCTTCTCGAATTGTTGGTCAATCGTGTGAAGATAAGCCCAATCTTGTCGATAGTCGCAGTCGTAGCAGATCCAACCATTTCGGGTGGCCACAAGCATCCCCGTCTCGCTGTTGGTTATTGCGTGTGATCCATTCCCGCGGTTCTCGCATGTATAGGGATGCCCAGAACCGTCCATCTGATAGTTGTTGAGCAACTCGACATCATCGTCACTCCACGGAGTGCGAATTACCGCCCGTTGTCTGCTCACTGTCACTTCTCCGCGTCCGTCCACTCTTCGATTATCAATGCCAGCCCGTCCTTTTCTGCTTTCTCGGGAGGAAGGAATAGCACGCTTTTGACGTACCGCCCGTCGTCATCAGCGATCACCTTGGCATCCACGATCCCATCCAAAGCCGCTTTATAGGCGGGCATGATCGCAACAGGGTCCATTCGCGTTCTCTTGTAGAAATGTTGTACCTCAATGGTTATCGCTTTCATCTGAGGAACCTTCAGGTATCGCGCCAGCTTCTTGTAGGCGTCCCGCCATTCGGCGGTTCGCTGATCGCGAACATTCCAATGCTGGGTGCGTTCCTCGTTGAGCCCCCACGGCTTACCCTCGTAGAGCAGCTCCCAGGAATACCGCACTACGCGACGAGTCCCCGGTAAGAGATGCGCTCAGCATCACGCCGAAGATACAGTGGGTGTCGCGGATACCCTGCGCTTGTCACACCAAGGCACGCGACGTCATAACCCTCAGCGGCAATGAGGGCCAACACTTCAAACGAACGTTGCCGCACAGTTGAGTCGGCACCCCATCCCACAATCACCGGACAGGCAAGGTTGAACGTCGCCAACGTCTGACGGATGACCTCGTCGTTGGCGGGACCATTTGGATCCTCGACGCTTCGCAGCAGTTTGGGATCGGTAGAACGTAGGGCGAAAGCATTGAGAACCACGAATCCTCCAGCTCCCCACGCTCGTGCATACCCTTTGCAACGACGAAGAGTCGCGTCTAATTGAAACGCGTCGGCGGTACTCGGATTGAGCATGACAAATGCCGTCAGTGGTTCTGACCCCCATTGTCGAGTCAAGCGATATCGGTACTTCTTGCAGGGCGAGAATGTCGCCGTCGCATACTCGGAAAAGGTCTCGTTGACCTCGGTGATCAAACCTGCGGATTCAGACATTCCACTCCCCGGATTTCTTCCGTATCATAGCTGGATCTGGTACGGTAGAAAGGACATGCAAACGAAATCGCTGGACACCGTCTTTCTGCGCGGAGAAGAGATCCGAGACTTGGGCGTTGGCTTTGGCTCTCTAGCCACCGAAAACCAATCGCGAGTGGCGTTCTACCGTTTTGAGATGGTGGAGGCCATCTATCGGCCGTTTCTTGCCAAGGAATACGAGGGCATTGCTGGGCTACATCTTCCAGAGGTGTCGGTTCGGGAAATCATCAAACAGATCGGCCACACCCGTTCCTACGTCAGGGATCACGGAGGTTCCGCGATCGTGGTCCGCAAGGGTCCACGAGGAGTCCACAAGGAGTGGAAGGGCCTTTTTGGTGTCGTCGACCACCCGGTTTACGTCGGGACTGCCCTGAACAACCCTCGTACTCTCAGCGATTTGTTTGCCGGATTAGACCGCATCATGGAAATTCAGAACTGACTTCTAAAGCGGAATTTGCAGCGTCCGATAAATGCTCATGGAAACCACCAAGAAGCCTCTACCCATGCTCACTGACGAAGCGTTGTTTCTCGCTCGGGATATCGAAATTTGCATCGGTCCATTCCAACAGTCCGACCAACGCGCCCAGGCTATGGAGAACCTTTTGATGGCAATCCTGCGTGCTCAGCCTGACAAGCTCCGTGACCTGGTCGTTGCCGCGGCTGATGTGGCATCGGTGAAGCTTTGAGGGGGCAGCTCGATGCCGTCATTACTCGCATTGGGGAATGGTGGGACCGCGGCCGTACTATTCCTCTCGACTCCAGCACAGCGGCGGTAGTCATCCTGATCGTCTGCATCTATCTCTATCGCTATAAGCCCAAGAAGCGGGCATCATAGGCAATCTGCGGATACCAGGAACCACCCCCACGAGGGACTCCCGGCTTGTAGACAACCACGTTCCCTAAACACCGCAAATCAGACATTCACGCATTGTGGCGCAGCGGTCACTCCAGCACAACGAGACTCCAATGAACAAGGGGTGAAGTTATGCCGCTTTGTCTTGAAGCAGGCGATCGACCTTGGCTGACAACTCGATGATCCGCTGTGTCTGAGTCTCCATCAGCTCTGCGTTCTTCCGCTCCCCGTGCGCTCCCTGGAATGCGGCCCAGCTGGAGGCCACCAACGCCCAGCAGGACTTGACTACTCCTCCTGCCTGAAGGCAGGGGATTCTCGCTTCACTGGCGATTGCGTGTGAGCTGACTCAACACGTCTTCCATCGCCTCCACGAGCATCAGGGCCATTTCTAGCCCTTACCGAAAGCCCTTCGGCAAGAATGTTCTTGGCGGCGTTTACGTCCCGGTCATGCCGGGTGCCGCACGTGGGACACGTCCAATGACGCGTTCCGAGAGAAAGTCCGGCGAGCAGGTGACCGCACGAGCTGCACGTTTTACTCGACGGATAGAAGCGGTCGATCACAACCAATGTTCGACCTGCACGTTCGGCTTTGTATTCGAGCTGCCGTCGAAACTCAAACCATCCAGTTCGATGTATAGCTTTAGACAGCCTGCGATTTCTCATCATGTTCTTTACGGCTAAGTCTTCAATCACAATCACATCATGTTTGCGAACGAGTTCCGTCGAGGCCTTGTGCAAGAAGTCCCGACGAGCATCCGATACCGTCGCGTGCCGCTTGGCGACCTTGAGTCGCATCTTGGCTCGATTTGCCGAACCCTTTCGACGCCGTGCCATTATCCGTTGGTAGCGCTTCAACCGACGTTCGTGCTTGTCCATGTGGCGCGGGTGAGCGATCTTCTCACTATCACTCGTGACCAGAAAGTCTTTCAGACCAACGTCGACACCAACTACAGACTGAGTAACAGGCAACGGCGAATCGGACACCTCGCAAGCGAACGAGGCAAAGTAACGACCCGATGGATCGCGACTGATCGTGATTGTTGAAGGATCGAGAGACGCCTTGTCGATGTCCGGCCACGACCAGACAAGTGTCATCGGCTGAATCATCTTGGCCAGTTTGAGCACACCATCTCGATAGGTAAAAGCCGAGCGTGTGTATTCTGCCGCCGCTTTCCCTGAGCGACTTTTGAACCGTGGGTAACTTGCCCCGTTCTTGAAAAACCGCTGGAACGCTGCATATTGATGCCGTAACACTTGTTGCAGCGGAACCGAGGAAACCTCGTTCAGCCACTCGAACTCCTGTAACCGCTTTAGTTCCGTCAGATGCTTGTTCGAATCAGGAAACGACGTACTCAGTCCGTCGACGCGGTACCGCTGTGTGCGCCACGCAAGAGTCTGATTCCAGACAAAGCGTACGCAACCAAAAGTGCGATCAAGGATCGCCTTCTGATCGTCTGTCGGGTAGATCCGACATCTGTAAGCCGTACGCACAACAAATGTTTAGCACGAGTCAACCTATGGTGCTAACTTTAGACGGGGGAAAATCGACGACACTCGGTACGATCCACACCCACTTCATGGATGCCGCCGACGTTCATCGGTATTGATCTGGATCGCTACGCGTAAAGCAACAATCTCGTCCTTCAATGACCGCATTTCTCGTAGAAACAACATCGCGGTTGTTTCAGACATTGGCATGTCTTCATCTGGCGTTTCACCCACATTAACCCCCCGGTTGCATGGCAAGTCTATTCGGTAGTTTCCGAATGCCCTGAACTGGGCATGGGTAGTCCTTTTTCATGAGTCATCACGACATTGAAATCGACATCTCTCGTCCATCCTCCATGGACGTCAACACCCAGCTCCGCAACGACTTGATCGCCGAAAACGTTGCGCGAGGAATCGCAGATGAAGAAGAAAGGGCCGCTCGTATCGCCGGGGATCAGCACGAAGCCGACGAACGTCAAGGCCAGATAAATGCCCTTCAGCAGGCTTTGGACGCTGAACAGTCCTCACGCGATGCTGCGATTTCGTCCCTGAGCACCACAATGGCGAATGATCACAGCACAGTCGTCCAATACGTCGACAGCGTGGTCTCATCATCGGGCATTTCCGCCTCTGGGATCCAGGCAGCACTCAGTACCCGAATCAACCAAGAGGCCCAAGATCGCGACGAGGCAGATGTCCAAATTATCTCTGCTCTCCAGACGGAGATCGATGCTCGAATCGCCGCAATCGAGTCGGAGAAAAATTCTCGATCACAGGCAGACACCCAGCTCTCCACGGCGATTGCCAATGAAGCGTCAGCCCGTCAATCAGCGGTAGTTGGGGTCGAGTCTGCCCTCAGTTCCGAAGCTGTGGCGCGCGCAGGTGCCGATACCACACTGAGCAACGCTATCAACGGAGAGATTTCAGCACGTCAGGCGGCCGTGTCTTCGACAAATGGAGCCGTTTCTAGCGAGGCCGCCGCCCGAGCAGCGGCGGACATCACCATCACCAATTCTGTCACGACAGAGATCAATGATCGCAAAGCGGCAGACACCGCAATCACCACAAGCGTGACAAATGAAACCACTGCTCGGCAACAAGCCGACACCACACTTACAACAAATCTCGCTGCTGAAGCCTCTTCTCGCCAGAACGCTGATACTACGGAGGCCAATACTCGGGCCAGCGCGGATACCGCAATACAATCGTCCGTCACCGCTTTGACGACTCGTGTCGTTACGCTGGAAAGTAAGACGGCAGCAACTTGGGCTGAACTCAAGGCCGTGACCATGCCTGCCATCACTGTAGGAGGCAGTACCGACCTGACCATCACATGGACAACCCCCGCCCCGAATGCAAACTACAGCGTCTTTCCAACCATCATCGGAAGCAACATCAGCCTCCTGGGGAATGTGACAGCGGTGGTGAAGTCAAAGACAGCAACAAGCGCCGTCGTTACGCTCAAGAACAACGGCCTGTCGCTGATTTCCATCAACACCGGTCAGATCGAGGCTCTTGGCATCAAGTTCGGTTGATGTAATGATGCCCAGGGTGAACCTGATCCACTACGGGGGGCTCAATGGGGGCTCAAACCCTGGGCATCATGCAATCTACTTGGTAATGGGCTCAAAGTCCCACTTTTGGCTACATTTCAGCGTCTTTCGCGTCAGCCTCGGCATCTAAGGCTTCGGTAACTGCATCCGCATCAGGGTAGGTAACTCGACCAAGAGACCCATAGTCCTTGCCGGTGATCTGGTTGATCTTGGCCAACTGGGCTTCGGGAGTCTCGAAGCCGTAGCCCTCCAGGGCAACTCGCATCACTTCGCGACGGTTGGAGGACTCTCCTTCTGAGGAGGGAGAGTCCTCAACATCGAGCACAGTCGCTTGGACATCGGCAGTGGACGGCAGTTCCGATGTCTCACGACTGAATTCCTCTTCCTGTACCGTTGTCTGCCATTCAGGGATATCGATGATTGTTTGTCCATCCTCACTGGGCTTAAACGACGATTCGTCGGTAGACAACTCTGTAGCCGCTTCTTCAGACAGCCGCAGGGAGGGGACGAGAGCACGAAGGGCACTCTTCTTCCACATAGCTTCCTCACTGGTCGTCCAGGGGCTGTAGGGACGAGCTTTGGGGTTGTTCCAGCCGTCTGACTTGGAGCGCCGTTCGTACACCTGCTCTTTCGTCAAACGAATGAACGAATAAGCGCCGTCGAGATATCGAACGCCCGCGTATGCCTCTACCAGATCACCAACACCCGTTGGATTGTGACGAAAGATGTCTGCCTTGAGCGTTCGGTTGAACTCGTAATTATCCGTGTCGATGTCTCCCTGTCGAACCACATCGAAGAAGATGGTTTCAACACCGCCAGATCCCCAGATGAGCTTTACATAACCTCGGTATCCGATAGAGAACTGACACTCCATGACGCCTTTTATGCGCCGCGGCAGCAACCAACACTCTTGCTTTGGCGTGTTCGGCTCCAGGCCCAAGCTGGCCGCGTTCATGGCAGCAAGGAAAAGAGAGGTTCGACCTTGCGCCGTGGCAAAACATTCCATCAGATCAGGACTTGCCTTGATGGCACTGAGCGTCTGCCGCTTGAACTTCTTGCTGTCGTAGTTACCAGGAAGAAGCAGTTTGAATTGACTCTCTTGAAGATCGAGCTGCTTCTCGATTTCTTGAGCCCTAGACAAAGGCTTGTTCGCCTCGCGGACTTCTAGATCCTGAGTGGCCTTTCGGTCAACGGCTTCTCGAATGCTCACTTTTTGCTCTTTTCTTTGGGGGGCTTGATGTCTCGGAGAGTACGGAACTTACTCGTCTTCATGTACTGCGCAGCAATCTCAGGGTGATCCTTCGACAGCGCATCCACTGGTACCGATCGGCGCGATTGCTGAGCATACTTATACGTAGGAACGCCATTGAGCGTTCCTATTTCTGCATCGGCGAACCGTTCGGCGATCTTCGCCATCGCCTCCTTCTCGGCTCGCTCGGCGACTTTCTGGGTTTCTTTCGCTCGGTTGTAATCGGCGAAAATCTCTTCCATCCCGTCCAACTCCACCTCCTTTTCCGGCACTTGCTCGGGATAGCGCGCGGCGAGTGCGTCAAGAGTGGCTTGATGACCGTCAACAGGAGGAGAATCGCCAGTCAGGACGTACCTTGTCCAGAACTTTTCGACTTCTTCGACCAAATAGTCAATATCGCTCTGATCCCGCTCCATCTCGTACACGCCGATCGGGTTGGACACGCCATGAAAGACCGCCATCCAGAGATGGGACGTGCCAGTGACATACATCTGCCATTGGCATTGCGTCTGGTAATAGACGGGTATTTCAGCAGCCCAGTCTTCAGGACTCCGAAACTCGGACGATTTCATTTCGAGAGGACCGAGAACGGGTGACTGCGAATCTTTCCGTACAAGCCCATCCAGAGTGGCCCCGGCCACCTTGTTGTCGCGGTGTAAAGCTATGTACTGAGTTCCCGTGACCTCGTATCCTTCAGTCTCTTCGAACTCCCGCTTGATCACGGGCTCTAGCTTGACTCCCCAGCGCATGTTTGGAGTCATTTCCTTGTCACTGGACAGTAGGCCCTTCTTGTAAGCCCAAATACTCCAGGGCGACTCCCAAGGAGATAACCCGATGATCCCTGCCACTTCGGAACCGCCGATAAATTTTCGCCTTTCCTGAAGCCAGGCTTCACGATTATTTGGATCGGTCGGGTAGAGATCGGCATCAACTCCCGGAAGAGAAATCGCGCCCATCAGCTTCTCTCCAGCGGGCACGGTCCGCTCTCCATCAAGTGGGCATGCTTCGTCCGAAGCTCGTGCACTGACCATCGACGCAGTTCGGCAGGGTCCATGACTACCCGATGGTTCCCATGGAATTCGCCGAGATGCTGCACAAGAACTGCCTTTGAAAGATTCTTCATTTGTCCTCCCCGGAGTGTTTACCGTACCAGACTATAGCGCGATTCGGTACTTCCATCAGTCTATCGAGAGGGTGCGACAAAAAAAGAAAAGGGCCTCCGGGCGGATTGACCATCTGCCCCTGGAGACCCTTTTCATGCGTTGCCTTGCTGCGGTATTGACTATACCCCGATTACACGCGAGTAGTCGAGTTTCCATCGACAGCCCGTAGGGCGTCCGCCGCCAACGATCCGGTCGAGCCAAGACCAAGGCCGATGTAGAGCAGCGTCCAGAACGACATGTCCTCAAGGGCCACGTTGCTGATCACGTACTGCTGGAGACCCTGCACCTCAGAAGCAAAGAACACGCCGACCACGGCAATCACCCAGGCGTAGACCTGAACGCGCAGCGCCTTCCAGTCCTTGGCTTCAATGAACTTGGTAACGCTGGTGAACTTCACCAGCAGGGCGACAAAGCCCACCCAACTCAAGACGTCTAGTTCCATTGTGGATCCTCCTATTTCGGATCATCGTGTCGGCGATTGAATTGCTGAACTGGTGTCCGGCGCCGACGAAGCCAAACCACCAAGCCGTACACGCCACTGGCGACTGCAAAGAGCCGCGTCGCAAGCGTGAAAATCTGCTCACCCGTTGTTGTTGTTAGCGGATCGCCAAGGTTGAGAAGGTTGACGAGAAGCGGCCCGCTGATCAGCAGTCCAATCGTCAGCTCCTTGAGTCGCAGCATCGCTGCGACGTCACCCGCCCCCTTGATGCTTCTGAAGCCGATCAGAAACCAGGCTGAGACGCCCGCTCCAGCAAGCAACGCCAATACGTTGACTACTCGCATCATGTTCATTCCCCTTGTCCTCCTCTCAGGACGTGAGCTACCAACTCTGAAAAGTGGTTTTCCTCGCGCCGACGCCTGAGGTCCTTCTTCATCTCATCGGCAATCTGGTTCTGACCTTGAGAACGCTCGCGAGCTTTTTCCAGATGTCTACGTACTTGCTCCTGCTGGCGTTCGACTTCAGCGATGTCCAACAATCCCTCAGTCCAGCGCTCCCAGAATTTCCACCACGTCATGGGGACACCTCCCCTTGCGAATGCTGCTTGAGTGCTTCGAGAAGCGCTTTGTTCATTCGTACCTCTTCGATTGCGACGTCTCGGGCTCGCTCGGCGTCGATACGCAAATCGCGTTCCTCGATACGCAAGTTGCGCTCTTCCTTCCAACGTTCTTCCCAACCCTTGATCTGCTCGACGAAGTATTTGATGAGGAAACGGACAAGCCATGCCAGAAAGGCCGCAGTTGTTACCGCGCAAACAATGGGGAACCCGAACCGATCGATATATCCCCAAACATCAGATGGAGGTGAACCAACCGATTCCTCTACTTGCTGCGCGGCAGCCGCTATGAAGTGATAAGGCACCGTGCTATCGCTTCACCGACAGGTCGTAGACGTTCTGCTCTGGCGGGTCGGAGCCATCAACAACGGCAATCAAGTCATAACCGCCTTCGTTCTGACGCATGCCAACGAACTGACGCTTACCCTGGTGCCATTCAGGGTGTCCTGCATAGCTATCAGTGAACGGGGCCTTGCCGAAGGAGAACACTCCACCGTCTGCGCCGAGTAGCCAGTAACCCACCACCTGGCGATCAACGGTGTAAGGCTCCATCGAGACAATGGGCGCCGTCAGTTTCACGCCGAGTCCCGGCAATGCGCCGTAGTGAGGCGGCACACCATAACGGTCCTCGTAGCCAAAGATTCCTCCATCGCTACGCTTGACGATCCAGTAACCACCTGTTGGGCAGTTGACCTTGAAATACGGTTCCATGTCCTCCTCCTTGATCATCGGTGGAGGTTGGTCGACCACCATTGATATGAACGTCTTGATGGGGAAACCGGGACCTGGGTCCCAGTGGTCGGATTGACGAAATGCCTTCGAGACTTCGTTGTGTGTAGTGATGCCGCGTTCGCCACGCTTGAGCGCAGCCGCGTCGACATACACGGCAGGAATGTCGTACTTGGCGCACCATTCACGGACCTTCTCGGCGCCGAGACGGAGCATCGCAATCATTCGCGGTTGCTCCCAATCACCAGCTCGGTATCGAGCGTATCCGGACAGTTCGATGTGGAGCCCGTCCTTATTGAGCCCTGGAGCGGCGTACGCAACATCCTTGTCTTGAACGCACCGAACGCGTGAATCCATGTCACAGCACACGTGTGCTGAAGCTTTGGATGATGCCGGAAGATTCTGGAAAAACCTAGCCACGGATTCTGCCGTGCCTGGAGTGTTCTCTGCTTCTACAGAGTGCAGCACCACGTAATTGATCTTGCGAGTGCCGTGGACTTCGGTGAACCACCGAGCAGGGATGTATGCCTCGATCGTCATATCAGTGCGCCTTGATGCACCACTGGACGGCGCGATACCGAGGAAGTGTGGACACTGGAGCTGGGAACTCATACCCAACGGTGTCAATGTCGCTGAACGTCACCGACTGAGCACCTGCACCTGCCACAAGCCCCGTCGTACCGCCACCACCTGTGACAACCACGCGGTTACCGCCGTCGCCATCTACCAATGGTTCAATCCAAGGAATGTTGAGTCCAGTAAGGGTGTACGTATCGCTCCCTGACTCTTGGCCTGTTGGTTGGTTGGTCATCGTGCCACGGAGGAATTTGCCGCGATAGTCGGGAATAGAGAACGTCGATCCGTCTGGTGCCCCATATGTGGCACCGATCGCCAGCCATAGCGCGTTGTACTCCGTTCGGCTCACCGTTCGGCCATCACAAGGAAGCCAACCAGATGGGATGGAGCCACCCATTGCAGCCCCCCACAAGAATCCTGCGGGGATAAGCAGCTTGCGCAACGCGTCGACATCCACTGGGTGTTCGTGCAAAGCATCTGCTGGGAATCCGGAAGCGCCCGGTTTCCCGAGAATCGAAGAAATGGCTGCCGGTGTAACTGTTCCCATGCCGCGAGGTCCGGTATAGGTCCGCTCATCAGTGATGTTGCTGAGCAGAATGGTTCCGGCACCTGCACCCACCCTCACTTGAGCGAGGGGCAGCTCGATGATGCTCGACGTGACTGTGAGCGTCGGCACGCTCGGAGAGATGGCAGGCGTACCAGTCAATACATCGAGTTCAATCGTTGAGGGGTCAGAGCGATCCAGGCGTAGAATCACCCGGTCAATTCGAGGATTGGACGCATCAGCATCATCGAGGACGATGGTCTGTTGGGACGGCAGATCCGCGTCGAATCCACCGATGAATGCTTGTCCCTGACGGACCTTGACCTGCAACCCGGTCTGGTCGGCAAAGACCTGAAAGTCTTGAAGCCAGCTCTTGTAGACGCCATTCCTGAACTTCGACGCCATGATCTTGACCCATGAGTCTTCAGCCGCATCTTCACGGTTGGTGGGGAAGGTGGTTAGGTCCATCACAGCGTCCTTTCAAGCGCACTCAGTCGGCGCTGCTGCTTGCGGAGGATGTCAAAGGTCTTGAGGGTGTACGCGGCCTGAGCAGTAGCAGCGGTAGAGAAGTTGGGCCGTACGACAATGCCGGTAGAGTCCGCGGAGAGAGTTACTTGGTTGATGACGCCAGGAACCGCTACGCCGTCGACTTCGCCGGTTACCGAGTCGCCGAGCTTGTAGTCGACACCAAAGGCGTAACCCTCGATGTCCAGAGGCGTGATGGCAAACGCTGCCGTCTCTTGCTTGTCGTCTCGTTCCTCGGTGTAGGTCTGATACAGCTCGTCGTAATCGGTGGTGTCCCGGCGATCCTTGAACTGTTCGATTCGCCATCCCCAACGCGTCGCGGCGGTATTGTCACCTTGGAGAAGAAAGATGCGGTCGACCCCTTCTCCTCCACCGCCAATCGCAAAATGCGTTGCCTGCGGACGGGAAACTGAGTATCGGTACTCCTGAAGGTTGCCGATGTCTGTTGAAAAGGCAATGTCGGCCGTGAGGTCTGTGGGTGAAGTCACCTCGAACAACAGGTTGAACACCCGGAAACCCAGCCCACCAAGGTTGGCAAGACTCTGCTCCAGTTCGAGCAACGAAGCCATACGCGCCCGTCCGGTGACGTTGGGTCCTCGACCAAGGTTCACAGCGACACTGAGCCCTGGCACAGGTCGAGTCCATGGGTAGCTGGGATTTGTAGGCCCAGCATTGGCGAGCACGAATGCTCGCATGACGGTTTCCGCTACACCAACGCGAACGTCGTACTCGGAAGCGACGAACTTGTGCGTGCCATCTCCTTGTGCAACCGGCGCGCAGGGATACACCAACGTGTCTTGCAGCACGGCTTCGTCAGTAACGAACGTCATCAAATAGCCATCTGCTGTCGTCGACAACGTACGATCGGGACGCGTGGCGATCCCCGACATCAACGGTTCGTCGTCTTCGAATACCACGATGCCAGCCCCTGGTTCAGTCAGCGTCGCGGAGATGGCATTGACTGGCATATCGAGACTCATCGAGCCCACGTCGTTGTATCGCAGTATTCCTGTGAACTTCGTGAAGTCATCCACTTGGTCAACGATGTTGAGATCGGGGTCGCGTACGAAGATTTCAATCATCGTGCATACAACTTTCGAATCCGGTAGTTCATCGTGATGTAGGACGCATCGGTTGTCCCATCCATGGACAACGAGAGACTGTTGAAACCAGGGACCAACGGCCACATAGACCGTTGCGTCATGTATCGTCGCCAGTTTTCTCCTGCCGGACCGGTAACCGACTTGATGTACTCGCGAGCATCAATGACGACCTTTTGCCCAGCGGAAAGGGGCGCCGGGAACTCGATGGCGAGTGTCTTGCCAGTAGTCGTGTTCGTTAGGACGGGGTCTGTGCCAGGGCCGATCAGGGTCCACACCGGATAGGTCTCGACAGTGGAGTCGTTGTAGATCGAGGCATCACCGATAACCGATGAACTTCCAAGACGAAGCGGCAGGATCGGAAACCATGCTTGCCCTGTAGACCCGGAGAATTTGCGGTTCTCAACGGGGCCATACCAATACGGGTCATCGGCTTGGAACACCAAGATTGGACGGAAGTACGCAGGGCCACTCGAACCCTCTCCGTTGATGCCGAGGCCACTGACCAAACGACAGAACAACTCGTTTGTCACGCCATCACGACTGACGCGGCGCAAAATCCCCACGCCGCTCACCGGGTCCATGTAGTTGGTGAGTAGTTCAAGAAGGTCATGCAGGCCGTCGAAGTTGCCACCGTCGACAAACAGCGGCATGGTCAATTCACGCATGCCGTGAGTTGCTTGACGCGTGCGCTCTCCGGGCTTTCCGGGAACGCGATCACGATCGATACGAGCGGGAGGCGCCCCGCGACCTGACATGCCTTTAACGACCTCCACGCCATTCGCAAAATTCGTCAGCTCGAACTCGGTTCCATCAGGGGACACCCAAATCCATCGCTCCCGGAGCGAAGGAGGAATTCCCGTGCTCGGTGGCGCTTCTACAACTGGAGGCCCAATCGCAACAGGCATCGGCTACACCCCGCTCAAGTCGTAAGGGAGGGATAGAAGTTCCATGCGACGGAAGTTCTCTTCCGGCGTCTCGACAGTCGTGTAATCGGCAGACAATGTGAGGTTGTAACTCTTTTGCACAACGCTGCCTTGACCTGACAACGCGAGAGCTGCTCCTGATGTGCGGATAGCTCCCAAGCCACCCGCACCCAGCGTCAGCTCTGGAGAGGCAACCGAGTTGAGTCCCTGAGTGACCATGCCCGCCATCTCCGTTGCCGCATTGGCAATGTCCTTGTTCAGCGATTGCAAACCGATCAAGTAACCCTGCGCGGTGAACATGCCCAAGCGTTCCGTTACTTTGGATGGCGACGAAATTTTCAGCTTGCCGATAATTCCGCCAGGTAGAAGGTTGACGACTTCTTCGACGACCTTCTTTCCGTCATCAGTGTTCAGCTGTTCGCGAATACCCTTGAAAAAGCCTTTGATGAAGTCCTTACCAGCCTCGTACAGCCACTCAATGGCACCAGAGAACAAACCCGTAACCGTGGTGAAAGCTTTGTAGCTAAGCTCTATAAGGTCGTCCTTGACGTCTAAGGCTTCTTTGAAACCCTTGAACAACCCACGAATGATGATCTTGCCGGTGTCGAGCAAGATTGTGTCGGGACTAGTGATGAGTTTTTTGATGTTCTCGCCGAGGTTCTCCCAGAATGTTTTTTTCTGGTCCCACTCAAAGCCCACACCCTTAAAAAACCCAACAATTATCTCCTTGCCTCTTTCGTAGATTTTTGCGTTTAGATCGCCAACAGCGGTATAGATCGAATCACCAAGGTTGGTGAAGAACCCTTTGATCCCGCCCTTGCCGTCCTCTCCTTCCCAGGCAATACGCTTGCCATCGTCGAAGCCGCGCATCAAGTCGGCAGCCTTGCTGATGAGCGTGCCCGTCAGGTCGCCAAGTGCCTCGCCGATGTTGCCGGGGAGGTCTTTGAAGAATTGCAGCACCTTAGGCTTTTGTTCTTCGTAGAAGGCCGGGAGCGTGACCGTGAAGAAATTGTACAGCTCATCACGGAACGTGAAGACCAAGAAACCAACGGCTGCCACAGCAATCGCAGCCCAGAAGATTGGGTTAGCCAAAAGAGCAGCCGCCCCTGCAAGAACAGGGAGAACGAGCGGGGCGAACCGTGTAGCGATCTGCCCAAGAAACCCGCCAATGAATCCGCCCGCCGCGTTCTTCCCAAGGTTTTCCAATGTGGACTTGGAGTCGGTTTCCGTTTTGATCTTGACGGTCTTGTCCTTCAGCTCATCGATCTTTGTCTTCAGCTTGTCCACTTCGTTTTGAGCAGATTTTGTGTCTACTGCTGTACCGACTTTTCGACTGGCGCGATCTAGTTGCTGATTCAGTCGAGCGATCTCGTCGGTGTTCTTCTTGAGCGCTTCTCGGCTGGCCTCTGCTGCTTCTTTGACAGCCTTACTTCGAGCGGCCACATCTCCTAGCGCTTGCACTGCTTTGATCGGCCCCAAGGCCACCAACTCGAACAGTCCGATGAGGCCTTTTGCAGCGACACTCAGTGAAGCCATTCCAGTGATTACTGGACCCAGGATCAGAGACAATGCGAGGAACGACGTAATCCCTTCTTGAACGGGTCCAGGAAGAGAAGCAAACGCATCAAACAATCGACTTACGACGTCAATTACGACAGGGATGGCTTCACCAACTGCCTCAGCGGCCCGTGAGATGTTTTCGAAGAACTCCTTCAGCTTCTCTTGACCTTCAGCACTCCCTGTGAATTCGGCGAACTTTGCTGTGATTGCCTCCAGGCTCGCAAGGAACTTGCCGTTGTCGGCTGCGCCAAAAACGTTCTTGAGTGCAGTACCGAGGTTTACTGCGATGCGGAACAACTGGCCCGCTACCTTGTAGGCCTTGTCAAGCGCATCACGCATTTTCTTGGTGCCCTTTTCGGACTGCAAGAAGAGTCCGAACTTCGTGAGGGCCTTACCGATGTCCGTGGTGAAGGTGTCGATGAAGGGCTGCGCAACGGCAGCGAGATTCGCGAGCCCCAGAGTCAGAGGCTCTATGGACTTCCCGATGTTGTCGATCGACTTGGCAGTTCCTTCGAAAACGATTGCCGCGCGTTCTTGGAAGAACGGAGAGGAAATAGCATCCGATGCGGACTTGAAAACTCTGTTGAACGAATCAGCAATGCCGCCAAGTCCCTTTTCCAACGTCGGCAAAGATGCGTTTGCAACACGTTCGATTTCGACATCGAGTCCAGCAAAGAGTCTGTCCTGAACGCTGTTCTTCAGGTCGTCGTATTCATCCTTGAGCCCGATGATCGCTTCGACGGCTTTGCGGGCGTTCGGTGACAGTTTGGCTAGTGCGTCGGCCGCCTTTGAGCTTGCCCCTGCTTGGTTCTCCTGTGCTCGTGCGAGGGCAGCGATGGCATCCTGAAGCTGCTGATTCGCCAGGACAACTTGCTCTTGAGAGTCGATGACCCCTTGATTGGCATCAGCCACATCTCGCTGTGCAAGAAGGAGTCCCCGGTTCGATTCAGCAATACGCTCGGTGGCTTCGGCTACTCGATCTTTTGCCGAGATGACATCTGCGTTTCCCTCGACGCCTGCATTGATTGCCTTGTTCGCGTCTTCCTGAAGAGAAATGCCATCTTTGATCGCCTGCTGAAGGCGGAACTCCGCTTCTTCGACGTCAAGCTTGGCGCGACGAACGTCGAGACTGTCGCTGATTTCCTTCTTCGTAAGCTCGGCAAGTTCCTTACGGGTGTCTTCTGTCTCCGTGAGATAGGTCTCGAAGAACTGTTCTTTGACACCCTTCTTCGTAATGTCGATGAGTCGTTGACGAGCTTCGAGCAATGCCAGCTCGGCCCGCTCCTGTGAAAGGGTTGCCCCGCGGAGCTGGTCTTGATATGCAGCGAGTGACTCCGTTGCCCGGTCTCTGGCATCGGCAAGGGCAAGTTCCGCATCGATGGCGTCTTTTTGGACAGCCAGAAGAGCGCGTGATGCTTGTTCGACTCCGTAGTTCGCATCGCCAACATCACGGAGGGCTCGTTCAACATCTCGTTGAGCCGCAGTGATCCCGCGACTGGCTGCCTCTACTGACCTTTGCAGTGACGTCGTATCTACAGCGGCCGCGGCAGCCCCACCAGAAACGTCCTTGAATGACTCTTTGAGCGCGTCGCCGATACCGGAGAACCCAAGAAACAGCGTTCCAACCCCCGCGGCCGCGCTTGCCGCCAAACCGGGAATCGCGGCCAAAAGTCCAGTAACAGGGAGAAGTGCGCCTGTAAGAGCCGAGGCTTGAGAAACGAGGGCCAGAAGGCCTGTACCGACACCCAGACGGGTAAGCGTCTGACCCAGAATACGTGTACGACGTTCGAGCTTGTCAGTCGAGTCGCCAACGGAGTCAAAGGCATTCTCGATGCGCTGGACAAAGCTGACCGTGTCTGGAGAGACACCGGCAATGGCTCGGTTGAGGTTGCGTTCAAGACCAGAGGTGTTCGGAGTAGCCGCGTTCAGCGAATCTTGCAGTCTGCGTTCAAGTGTCGAAGCATCGACATCCATCGACCGCAAGGAACGGTTCAGACTGCGCGAGAAGTTCGTGACATCTGGCTGAGCGCCGTTCAGCGAACGGTTTAGCTTTCGTTCGAGACCAGAAGTGTTTGGATCGATGCCATTCAGTGAACGGTTCAGTGATGACTCGAAGCCCGACGTCTCGATCGTTGTCTGGTTGATCGAACGGTTGATCCGCGACTGAATATTGGAGGTGTCCGGCTTGACGCCAGAGAGTGCCTTGTTCAGCTTGCTTTCGAACCGCGACAAATCCGGATCGATGTTCGAAAGCTGCTTCTTCAACTCTCGTTCGAACCGAGAGAAGTCGGGGCGTATGGTGACGAATGCCTCGCCGACGATGGTCATGTATGCACCCCTCCTCCCATTCGTCTGATGGCTGCAATTCGTTCAGCGGGGGATGCTTTTACGGTCCGTACTTGAACCTCTAGTTGTTGATCAATCTTTCGCCGTTCCTTCGGTGATCGGTTTTCGATCAGCAGGAAGTAGACCCAATCAACAAGCTCTCGGGCCGACAGCAGTAGCGGATTTCCCCCTCCAGATTCCGCACGTCGGCCCGAGATGTACTCGAAGTCGTTGATCAGGGTTCCGCAGAGCCGGAGGACGGCGCCGTAGGGCGGCCACTGCCCTCCTCAATGACATACGTACCAATGCCGATCAACGTCTCAAGATCAACGCGCTTTTCTGTAGCTACTTGACTGAACCGCTTGAACTCGTCGGGGTCCATGACCCCTTCCAGGAATTCCAAGAAGGCGCCAATAGCCTTGGCGCCGCCGTCTTCTGCTCGACTCGCGAGTCGAGCAACGGCAAATCCTGGCAATGGTCGAGGGACCTCGAACGCGGCCTCCGGTCCAAGATCGAACTGGATCGGCTCGTCGCGAGCGTCACTGATCGCTGCTGCAAATGACTTCCCCATTACACAAGTCCTTCCGAGCTTGGGAACACGTCGAAGAGGTTTTTGCCGGTGACCTTTTCGATGGCAAACGTGACCGGGATCAGCGTCTTTCCGGTCTTCACGCGCTCCAGGCTCAAACCGCTGGAGTTCTTGCCTGAGTAGAAAATCCATCGAGCACCCTGTGCGGTATCGAGCATCAACATCACCGAGACGTCGGCTCCAGCCACCGGAGGCGACACCACGGAAATGTCGTCCGATACGTTCGGGCCAAGGTTCAGCGCAAGGGCAAGGTTCGACGCCGTTGCCTGAGCCATCGAGAATTCGAGCGTGCCGCTGATCTTGGTGACCACCGTACGAATCGGCGAGTATTCCTCGGCGACTTCGATTTCCTCGGTCTCGGTTTCGGTGCCGATGGTTGCACCTGCATCGGTGTAACCAATACCGCGCCACCCGTCAGGAATGGTTGCCGTGGCATTCGTCGGAGCGGTCGTGCCAAGAGCGGCAACGTAGAGCTTTCCTACGCCCGCTTGGACGAGATCGCCGTCCTCATATTCGGTTGCTGCCATTGTTGTTTCCCCCTCCGCTTATGCGGCTGAAATTGCGGAAATCTCCGCGGTGACTACGTCTCGGGCTTGACCTGAATCAGGATCAGGAAGCGGCAGAACGTTCTGCACTTGAGCCCAGAGAATTCGGGTGTCACCGATCACCGTTCGCCCGGACATGCCTTGCAGCACTCCGCACAGAACGAGAGCAAGATCGGTCGCTTGCTTTGATCTCGGTCGTACTCCGACAGGTGTTGGAGCTGCCCAACAGTCGAAGTCGAACCAAGGGGTTGCCGTTGGGGTTTCGGATGCATCAGGCCCACCCAACACGGGACCCCTGATAACGATGATTGGAAATTCGCACTCGTCAGGAACCGCAAAGAAAACTCGGTTGCCGACAAGGTTGTTGATTTGAGGAACGGTCGGCAGATATGCCTTCATTGCCTCTTTGATGTTCGGAAACGGAACGAAGCTCATCGACCCGCCGCTTTGAGTGCGGGACGCAAATACGGCCTAGCGTGCATGCGTCTTGTGCCCAGTTCAACGTAGATGGCGTACTCCAAGCTGGAGCCAATTTCGATGTACGTACCATGGCCATCTTCGAGGACAGTGCGATGAATTGACTTCTTCAGTGCTCCCGTATCGACAGGGACGATCTGCTTGGCGTAACGCACGACATTGTCGGCGCGTCGACGCAAGTCTCGAATCACTGGCCCGCGAGGATTATTCATCAGCTTGTAGATGGCGTCTTTGTCGGTAGAGACCTTGTTCATGGCGCCACCCCAGTCGTCCGCTTGAGACCCCCAGTGGTGTGATCGAGACCCAGGCCGACGCGCTGGTCAACCCATACTGTCGAGTACCAATTGCCGGTCACGTTGTCTCGAATCACGTCGAGATGCTTGAGATCGATTGGGTCGCACTCAAGCTCCTTGTCGATGACTTCGATCTGACCTTCAACCTCGCGCCCACGACCTTTAGGACTGGAAAGCTGGGCGCGAATTTCTGAATGCACAAGAGTCACACCGCTGTCGTTTTCGTAATCGTCAGCAGAAGCGTCAGGGCGGTAGACGTTGATCGTGGTAGTCGAAAGCGGGATACTCACGGCTCCTGCCTCCGGTATCCGCGAATGCTTGTTGCTACTGAAGACGTGAGCGCGGTGACAAGCGTGCCTGCGCCACCATCTCCGTACGTAACCGAGACATCGCCCACCCGAATCGACTTTGCACCGACATACGAAGAATCGACTGGTGCGGCAGGGTGAAGCTGGCGGTGCGCTGTTTGCGAGATCGCAAGCTTGATCCGCATCGGGACCGTCTCGGCGGTATAGCCCCCCGTGTACGTGATAGAGGCACGCGCAACGTTGTCGAATGTCTCGTACGTATCAACTACCAGGTTGTCTGGATAGGAGTCGACATCGAGCAGAGAACGGCCGTTGTCACCAATGACATATGCCGCATCGGTGACCGGAGTAGCCGTTGGCCATGACTTGCCCCGGATCACAAAGACGGTTTCGGTGTGCTCGGCGGATTCCAGGAAGCCGACGCGGTCGAGACTTTCCTCAACAAGGTCCTGTGCATCCTGCAATGCCGATTGAACGGCCGAAGCCGCTGTCGTGTTGTCGCCAGTCAACAAACGGTAGGTCTCTACGCCGACCAACATCAGCGATCTTCTGACGGCTGAATAGCGGTGTTGCGACCCTTTTGCTTCAGACGGTTCAGGGCTTTGCGGAGATTGCGAGGCGGAATGGATGCGGGCTTATCGTCCGACGTGTTGTCGGGAGTACCTTCGCCGAGTCCGTACTTGACGGCATCGGCGTAAGGAACAGCCTGTCCACGGTCATACAAGAGTTGACCAGTCTCGGGATCATGAATCTGATCCATCGAGGTGATGTACTTCGGCTGCGAACTCTGCATCCGATCCATCCTCGCTTTGTGAATTTTTATCCCTCCGCTGACCTTTAGCGGCGGGCAAGTACATGTGCCTTCATGGATGAGGCACGGGGAACGAGGCTGAAAGATCGCCTCGTTCCCCGGAATTCCTGTCATGATCAGAGATCAGACGATTACGCCAGTACGAAATCCGCGTAGACAAACCAGTCAGGCCGCCAAACGGTGAGAGCCAAACGCTCTTCAGCAAGGATGACAATTTTGTTCGACACGAAGTAGTCGCTGTGCTGGTTTCCAACTCGGATCGTCACGTCTTCCTTGTCCCAGATGTGGGCAGCAGTCCCGTAGGCACCGGCAAGGAATTTGTTAAGAGGAATGCCGCGAGTACGAAGAGGTTCAAGACCCCATGTGATGTTCGGTACTCGGTTGGGCGCACCCTCGGAGTAACCAGCATCGAATGTGGTGGCGTGACGAGTAGCAACAGCTGACCAGAAGGTGATCGGGTGGATGGCCACCGCGTCAGCCTCGCCGTCAACGTTTTCCAGCTTTCCGTATGCCGCAGCAACGGTTGCAGGAAGGTCATTGTTGACCGACGCCTGAGTCTGGATCGCTGAAACGTTGTTCTGGTCGACCTGGTTCAGGATGCCGCGGATACGGGCACCGGTTCCAGGACCAGAAAGCAGCTCGACTTCCTCACGCAACTTGACCATGTAGGTCAAACGGTCGTTTATGTAGCCACGAAGGGTCGGGGCGTCGTCGATGATTTCGGTGGTGACCGGGATCCACGCAGCGATCTTCTTGACCGGTGCGATCGTCTCGATCCACTCCATCGTCACTTCCGGCTTTGCGGTTCCTTCAGCAACACCCGAAGCGCCAAGCTCGTTGGCAATCGGGTTGAGTTCCTGGATGTAAGGAATCGCGATGAGGCCGGTGTCCGAAGACGGGATCAGGTCACGAAGGAAGAGGCGACGACGACGGTTCGGGAGAACCAACGGGGTGCCGATCGGAACCAAGGTTCCTGCACCGGTAACCCCATCTCCGTAGGTCGTCAACGGGTTGCCTTCAGTGATCAGCGCACGCTGGTGAAGGTTTCCAGGGATCTTGACTTCGTGGTAGTTACCGTTCGCAGAGTGACGTTGAGCGAACTCCGCGTAACCCTTGTCGGCGGTGAAGAACTCACCAGTGCTCAGAACACGCTGGGTCGGCTGCATGTTGGCAGCGCGGGGACCAGCGGACTCAAGAGCCTCGGCAGCGGCCTTGTTCTCTGCTTCTTGACGAGCAAGGAACTTCTCGATCGGGTCACCGTCGAGGATGAAGCTGCGAATGTTGAGGAGGTCAGACTTGTCGGATTCGGTGATCTCTTCTTGTGGCTTCGAACGAATCGACTTCCACTGATCAACGGCTTCGAGCATTGCGGAGCGCACCTGGGGCAGGTCTGCGCCCTCAGGAAGGACAGGAACGGGCATGGTGATTACACCTCAGAGAGAAACGTGTCGGATTGGACTTTTCGTTTCCATCGGATGCGTGCAATCGGCCGCCGTCGTCAGGGTCGACTCAGAGAGTCAGGCGAAGTGTGACATGAAGGGGTGACACTTTTCGAGGCGCGCCAAAAAGAAGTTCAAGGAATGTTGAGGTCAGCGAAGCTTGGAACGAAGCGAAGAGATAAGCGTTGAGGCTCGTTCGGTGGGCGTTGCCTGCTGCCGTTCTTGTTGAGCAAAGACAGCAGCAGGATTCAGTATCTCTCGAACACCAGTCATCTGGGTCTCTAACGGCTTTCTAGGTTTGAAACGATCATGAGATATATATTCAAAAGAAGAAACAAAGCCGCCAGCTCCAACGGAGCGGCTTGTTTCTATACCTATAAGGGTTACTGGCGCTTCTTTGGCGTGTAGGTCTGACCTGGGATTCCTCCGCTTGCGAGTCCCTGTCCCCTGCTTTTTGAGACTGAAGTAATAGCGATTGGTCCTTCTGGAGATGTACTGACCGGTCCTCTGGTCGATTTTGGGAGGCGAGCTGTAGATCAACAGATATCCCGCCTGGGCCAACTCAGCTAGGTGTCGTTGGACTGTACGAACGCTGACACTTGTGATGTGAGCTAGGCGGGCCTGCGACGGCCACACCTTCTTGCCAGCGTCATCGCTGTGGCTCATCAGTGCTTCGAGGGTTGCGATCGCTGAACGGGTGATAGTGGCGTTCCCTCGTACGGCAGACAGAAACTTGCGCCGTCGATGAGGATCGCTGAATCGTTTCGACTCCTGTTCGGCCACGCGACGTTCTTGGCGGCTGAAAGACTGCTCTGTGTGGTCAGCAATATTTAGGGACATGAAAAGCTCCTGTTCAGGAGCCGGTCGTTCTGCGACTGCGCTGTCCGGCGTTAGGGCGCGTGCATTTACGCTCAGGAGCGTGTAAAGTGGCATCACCTAGACGCCTCTCTGTTCGCTTGAGAGTTTTTGCAAGACCCCCGGTCGGGTAAACCGGGGGTCTTGTCGCGTATCGAGATGTTTACGGCCTACTGGCCGGTGCTGCTCTGACCTCCAAGGTCGACTTGGGGCGCGACTGTACTCGCTGCAAGAGGTGATGCCCCGGACTTACACGTCATCTTCAATGCGGCCCCCCGACCGGTCAGATGCTCGCTAGCGAGCGAATCCACCAAGGGTAGCGCGCGTTTGGGCTGGTGGCACCTCGGTTCAGAGAGACACGACAAGCGCCAGATTGACCAGACGTGTCGTCAATCGCCTTGACGGGGATTGCCTGTCGGCATGTGGCACGTCGGGCATAGGTACTCGTCACTGAAGTATCCCCCGCAGTAGTGCCGCTGCTTCCCCTCGTTGATCACTGCTTCGAGCGAACTGGCGATCTCGACCCACTCTCTTGCCTTCGGGCTGTGAGTCACCACTAGTTCGGTGATCTCATGGTCCCGCTGTAGCTCCAAAGCGACAAACGTGAAGTGAGGTTCACAGGCCCAGGTCGTCGCGACGTCACCCCGTCGAGTGAGCCGCCACAGAGGATCACCATCGCACTCGGCGCACTGACCGGCATAACCCTTACCGTGCAGGGTCATAGTCGCTTGCCTTCTCTCCGTTCGCGCCTCCATCGCTCTATCCGCCCCTCGGGACGCCAACGGCATTCGAAACTCGCCCCGGCTAGAGCGGGTCCAGCGAAGAACGACTGAGCCGGTTTGTAGTAATACCAGGGGCCATAACCAAGAGACACGAACGTCTTGCCACACTCACACTGCCAAACAGTTCCCTTGGGTTCTTCGCGAGGCTTCTTGCTCATGTATCCCGACCTTCCAGACAGGTATGCCTTGCCGAAACATCCTGGGGATCGATCACATTCAGGGGTGTGTTCGTGCCATTCGTCCCGCCAGCCAGGTTGGCAAACGTGCTTCTTGTCAGGTCGGTGGACAACTCCGTCCTCAGTCATCTTCTTGCCCTGTTTTGTCTACGCGAACTATCCGCCAAGGAAACCGTTCAGCAATTCGTCGCTGTAGTACGGCAGGCCCGTGATCTTCCTTCAGGCGCCCGAACCAGCCAAGGTCAGCTCGGCGTGTCTCCTCGGCTACTTGCCTGGCTTCCGCATCTTCACGATGTAGTCGCTCGCACTCAGCCCGGTATTCAGGGTCAGTCTCCATCTTGTGTATGTGATCTATGAGCGACAGTTTTCTGGGGCCGATACCCCACCGATCCTTGATCAACTCACGCGTTACCGGTATCGACGATGCAATCTTTTTGACGTTCAGGTACTTGTCGATGTCGTCGTCAGTCACGCTTTGCCTGTTCTCCTAGCCAAGCTCTGGTGAAACGTTCATTGTCTTCTGTAAGGAGACGCTCGTTTGCCAATTCTAGGTCGTATTGCGTTTGGCACTTACGGCACACCCGCGATGATCTCAGGTATTCGGGAAACGCCTCTTCGTGTTCAGCTCCATCGTAATTGACGACCAAATACGGAACTGGCATCGGATATGCCAGATCACGAGAGCAGTACGAATTGACTGGATACTCCATGTCGTCGTGGCGTCCACCCCGTAGTGGAGTGACGTGAAGTTTCTTACCCGAACCTTCAGCCCAACCCCAATAGTGGATCGGATGGTCCCTGTCGTCCACTCGAATCAACGCTCCCACTCCCACAGCCCCAGCCTGCCCTTCGCTTCTACTGGTTCCTCATACGGATTAGCAGTGTCGAGAATCCAGTGATAATGGTCGACAAGCGCCCAGGGATTATCCATCCCAACGCGGGCTGATCCATCGACAAGATTCACTGCGCCAATGACACAGCCTCGCGGGATCTCTTGGCTTGATTCGAATCGGTGATGCCAGTACATCAGACCTTCTACGTGGTCTGATCGATGCGTTCCCATCCACCACTTGAAAAAGTGGTCTTTGACGAGTGCCATCACCACCGGATCGGGTTTGGATGCTGCCGCGTGAATGGCGAGCGGGCCTTTGTAGTCGGTCTTCCAGGTTCGGTTCTCAATGGTCTTGTATCCATCGACAATGAGGGACGCGAAGGGCTGGCGGACGGTGAGGGCTTTCATGAGTTCGGCGACTTCGGTGGAACGACTTCAGCCCAGTGTGTGCAGTGGCGCCACAGAAAGTCGACAAACGGTGACTCGGTATCGAAGTGCTGCATCTCAACACGCCCGTTCTTCCACGTCGCCCAATACTTTGCATCGTTGGGCGGATAGGTATCCGGGTTGCCTGGTTCGAGAGGATGCCAGCCAGTCACGAGTTTGCGCTTTTTGGTGGGTCAGACCAGCCATACAGCTCGGCCAACTTGCGGTGTGACTGATTGACCGCATCGACGAACTCTGCTGCTCGACGGGAGGGGTTGTGACAATGCTCGCACACCCCTAGCTCGCCGATCTCACGAACCGAAGGAGTATCGCGGAACTCGGAAAGTCCACGGATCGAGAAAACGGTCACGCTCGGCAACGAACAACGGTTGCACCAATGACCAGAACTTTTGAACACAGGGATCAGATAGACGGTTGCGTAGTCGTTCACCTTGTGTATCCGTTCTTCATCATCCACTCAGCATTTCCATCTTCTAGGTCTTGCTCCGTTGCCAAGACGTTCTCCCATAGACCGTGCCAGCCACCCCGTGCGTCGTCGCGTACAAGTCTGCTTACGCCTGGCTGCCCAGGAACCTCTTGCCAGCTCTGGAGGACTTTGCGGGAGAACATGTGAAGGGCCTGGTCAGCGTCGAAGCCGCCCCAGCGGTAGCCGTGGATTTGAATCGTCCGGTAATGGGCCTTGTCGTGCTTCACATGGGCTAGTCTACATGTGTGGACAGGCTCGGCAAGCGGATGAAGCGAAACATGATCACGATCGAGGAGATCGCCGACGCGCTGGAGATCAGCTACCCCGCAGCCCAACGTCGTCTCAAGCGTGCCGGTATCGAGCCAGACGACGTGATCGGCAAGGTGGCCTTCTACTATCCGAAGGTGGTCAAGAAGATCGATCACGATAAGTCAACGGGCCGATAGGTAGGCTTATGTGGTGACTAATTCTCGGAATCTTCGATTAGCAGAGTTTTTGCGCAACCACACAGAAGTTCCTATGTCTGTGGCCAGAGATTCTTCAGCACTCGAAGAGGAACTGTTGAACTACCGTGCTCCGGGGATGAGTGCATACTGCACAGTCAGGGATCAAGAACCGACCGATGAATATCCCGCTCACCCCGAATATCGGATTCATAACGAAGATGAAGCCAAGAGATATGCGGGGGTTATAGTTGGAGGTTCGGTCAACGGTCGGTTCTTCGAAGGATCGAGCAGGTCGATGACCATTGCCATCCAGCCGACGTTAGGTGAGTTCGTTGGGTCTCCTCACGTCGAATACGAAACACTTCCGCAACCGGAGGAAGAGCGGTATCGGTATGTTCGAGGAACTGACATCCAACACCGGCAGACCGTGGGGATTTGGCTTGAGGAATCCCACTGCTCTATCGAATTTCAGTACGGACAGGCACCGACAGAGCGAACGTACTTAGACGCCACTGTGTTCGTGGAAACTCCGGACGGACGGTTAGAAGTTCTCCTGAGCGTTCTCGCTGTTCCAGAACGTCCACACGAAGACAGGCTTGACGCAGCAGTATGGGCGTGGGGCCTCTTAGGTCGACGAACAAACTCACAGTTTCTAACTCAAGCCCCAAGCGAACATGACGTTGACCACGGCACAGCGGCAAGTATGCGTTTTGAGCTTGAAGCTACTCCCCTCTGCTGGAAAAAGGTTGCCGGTATCGAATGTGGCGAGGAGTCTGATCCTGAAAGCGAGACGGGATTGTGTCCCGTGCATTTTCGAGGGATTAGAGGACGATGGAATAGTGAGGCGTAGGTGACAAAGAAATCTCCGGGAGACTACTCCCGTGCGAGCAAAAGCACCACCAAACAACGTGTACCGGCCTACGGCACGACGGAGATGTCTTTTGTTAGATCAACCGGGGTTGATAGATCCAAGAGAAACTACGGCCCACTTATCTACTCCCAGGCACTTCGTCAGCTTCGAGACAACCACCGCGAAGAGTTCGATGCTATCTGGACTCGGTTGCTCAAGGAGAGCGGGATGAAGGCACCGCAAGGCAGCGTCGAGCAACGCCGTTTGCGGGCGCTCAAGGTCATCGCGGAGCACATCGACCAAACTGGACGATCACCGTCAAGTCACTACGTGGGGAGGAAACTCAAGATGAGCAACGAGCCGATTCGGAACTATATGAACCACTTCATCAAGCAGGGCATTTTGTACCGTCCGAGTCCACACAGTATCGACTTCACGAGTAGGGGCCGGAAATTTCTGGAGGAGATTGAGTGACTGAGCTGCAACAAGAAGCACAGAACATCGCTGACCGCCTGAACGATGTTGGTATCGTCCGCATCCCAAACTCAGACAGTCTGATGGCGCTGGTCAAGCGGATCATCGGCCCAGGTCTGTACGCATCCTTTCAGGACGGGGATCGATCGACGCGGATCATCATCTTTCACGCTTATGCCCAAGAGCTACTAGAAGAGAAAGACTGATGGACGCTAAGGAACACGAAGCAGCCGAGAATGAGATTGGAAAAGTGCGCGTAGTCCAC
>JACCDR012033409.1_pt1 | contig 29547 bp, 29 predicted proteins | sample 7446431 | NCBI WGS metagenome assembly JACCDR01 (sample SAMN15323443, study PRJNA562643) | freshwater metagenome | isolation source: river surface water | place: USA:Blue River Watershed | collected 2017-08-17
CGATCAACCCGGCGGTGGTCAAGGCGTTGCAGGACGATGCCTTCATTCCCATCATCTCGCCGATCGGCTTCGGTGAAGACGGCCAGGCCTACAACATCAACGCCGATGTCGTCGCTGGCAAGATCGCCGAGATCCTGCATGCCGAGAAGCTGATCATGATGACCAACATCCCCGGCGTGATGGACAAGCAGGGCAACCTGCTGACCGACCTGTCGGCGCGCGAGATCGACGAGATGTTCGAGGACGGCACCATCTCCGGCGGCATGCTGCCGAAGATTTCGTCGGCACTGGATGCGGCCAAGTCGGGCGTGAACACCGTGCACATCATTGACGGCCGTATCGAGCATTCGCTGCTGCTGGAGGTGCTCACCGAGCAAGCCTTCGGTACGATGATCCGTTCCCACTAAATCCTGATCCGGGCCGCAGCGTTGCGTCACACCGCCTCGGCCCGCTCTCCCCGCAGCCGGGTCTGGCTGTTCGATCTCGACAACACGCTGCACAACGCGTCGCACGCGATCTTCCCGGCCATTAACGCCAACATGAACGCGCTGATCACGCGCGTGCTGGCCGACCAATCCCTTCCTTCCCATACCGAAGCCGTCAACGCCGTGCGTGTCGCCTACTGGCAGCGCTATGGCGCAACGCTGCTGGGCATGATCCGCCACCACGGCGTGCGGGCCGACGACTTCCTGCGCGATGCGCACCAGTTCGATGACCTGCCGGGCATGATCCGCGCCGAGCGCGGCATACAGCGGCTGCTGTCGCGCCTGCCGGGCAGGAAGATCTTGCTCACGAATGCGCCGCGCGACTATGCGCGCGAGGTGGTGCGCCACATCGGCTTGCATCGGCATTTCGCCGAGCATGTGCCGATCGAGGCGATGCGGGTACATGGCCAGTGGCGGCCCAAGCCCTCGAAGCTGATGCTGCTGCGCCTGTTGCGACGCCAGCGCCTGCTGCCGTCGCAGTGCGTGCTGGTCGAAGACACGCTGGCCAACCTGAAGTCGGCGCGCGCGCTGGGACTGAAGACGGTCTGGTTCACCGGCTTCCTGCCGCGCTCGCACCGGCGTTCGCCGTTTGCCGATGTCCAAGTAAAATCACTGCGACAACTCCCCGGACGCCTCAGTCGACTGCGCTAGGAAGGTGCCGGCAAATTGGCGTTTCATGCCGAGCCAGCGCACCTGTGCGATGGGGTGGCCAGTGCGATCAAGGCCTCGGCCTCATTGCACTTCGCGCAGTGACTGGTTTTTGCAAATCTGTGCTGCCGTAGTGTTACAGTCCGAACATGCGGGCAGCGACGGGGACCGCTGGTTGCACGGAGGGACCATCGGCCACAAGCCGCGACAAGTTTTGCCGGACAAATAACGAACATGCCAAACATGAAACCGGGTGAACGCAAGCTGCAGATCCTCCAGGCGCTGGCCGAGATGCTGGAAAACCCCAAGGGCGACCGCATCACCACCGCCGCGCTGGCCGCGAAGCTGGAAGTGTCGGAGGCGGCGCTCTACCGCCACTTCGCCAGCAAGGCCCAGATGTATGAAGGCCTGATCGAGTTCATCGAGACCTCGGTCTTCACGCTGGTCAACAAGATCGCACAGAACGAAGAAAGCGGGCGTCGCCAGGTGCTGGCGATGGCCGGCGTGCTGCTGGACTTCGCCGAGCAGAACCAGGGCATGACGCGGGTGCTGATCGGCGATGCGCTGGTCAATGAAGACGACCGGCTGCAGCAGCGCATGAACCAGTTCGTCGAGCGTATCGAACTGGCCTTCCGCCAGTCATGGAAGCTGGCCGCGACCCAGGGCGCGGTGCCGGAGTCGGAAGCGGCCGCGCGCGCGTCGCTGATGATTGCCTTCGTGATCGGCCGCTGGCATCGCTTCGCCAAGAGCGGCTTCCAGATCAAGCCCTCGGACGGCGCAATGCTGCAGATGGCTTTACTGGCTGGGTGATGCAGGGATTTCGCGACGCATGCGTCGCGCCTGCCGAAGCGGTTCGGCTTGCAAGCCGAACCGTGGAGAGAAGATCAATGCTCCGATAGACCTGAGCAGACGCTGCAGTCCGAAGCCTTCGTGGTCCGAATCGAAGTCCACTCCATATTCCGCGCATCCAGCATCAGCAGCCGGTTCGCCAGCGACTCCCCTATCCCCGCTACCAGCTTCAGCGCTTCGGCCGCCTGCATCGTGCCGATGATGCCGACCAGCGGCGCGAACACGCCCATGGTCGAGCACTGCACTTCCTCGAACTGCTGGTCCGGCGGGAACAGGCACGCATAGCAGGGCGTGCTGCCGCTGCGTGCATCGAACACTGCCACCTGCCCATCCATCCGTATCGCCGCGCCCGATACCAGCGGCACTTTCGCCTGCACGCAGGCGCGGTTGATTGCATGGCGGGTCTGGAAGTTGTCGGTACAGTCCAGCACCACGGTCGCCGAGGCCACCAGCTCGGCCAGCCGCGCTTCATCGGCCCGTTCGGCCAGCGTCACGACCTCGACCTCGGGATTGATCGCCACCAGCGCCTCGCGGCCGGAGGCCACCTTGGGCTGGCCCACGCGCGCCGTGGTGTGCATCACCTGCCGCTGCAGGTTGGTCAGGTCCACCGTGTCATGGTCGACCAGCGTGATCTTGCCGATGCCGGCCGAGGCCAGGTAGAGCGCCACCGGCGAACCGAGGCCGCCGGCGCCGATCACCAGCGCATGCGCGGCGAGCAGCTTTTCCTGGCCTTCGATGCCGATCTCGTCGAGCATGATGTGGCGCGAGTAGCGCAGCAGTTGTTGGTCGTTCATGGGGCGGGGCGATGGATACGATTAGTTCGATGAATTCGGCTTGATTCGCTTTTATCTGCGTTTTATTTGCGTGGATGCGTGCTGATTCGGTGGCCCTGCCGAGGCGGGTGCCGGCCGGCGGCGCCTTGCCCTGGCGGCCAAATGAAAACGGCCGCATTGCTGCGGCCGTCATGCGGTCAGGGCTGCTTACTTCTTGTCGCCGTTACCGTTGCTGCCATTGTTGCCATTGCCATCGGGGCTGTTGATGGTCTGCTCTTTCTTGCTTTCGACCTTGGCCGACTTCGACAGCTGCACCGGCTGGCCCTTCAGGTGGTTCAGCGCCTGTGCCAGCTGGAAGTCTTCCTTGCTGCCGAACTCGAGCGGCTTGCGCTTCTTCTCCAGTGCCTGCAGGCGCTTGGCCTCTTCCAGTTCGTCCACGACGTTGGAAGCATTGCCGGCCTCCTTGTCCTTGTCGTTCGACAGGTGCTTCTGCAGGTCGGCTTCACGCAGGCGCAGGCCGTTCAGGCCGTCGCCATCGGCGTATTCGTCCACCAGCAGGTCGGGCACGATGCCCTTGGCCTGGATCGAGCGGCCGTTCGGCGTGTAGTAGCGCGCGGTGGTCAGCTTGACGGCGGTGTCTGCCGACAGCTGGCGGATGGTCTGCACCGAGCCCTTGCCGAAGGTCTGCGTGCCCATGATGGTCGCGCGCTTGTAATCCTGCAGCGCGCCGGCCACGATCTCTGACGCCGACGCGGAGCCGGAATTGACCAGCACCACCATCTTCACCTTCTTGGCGGCCTCGGGCACGCGGGCCAGCGGGTCGCCGCCGGCGCGGGTGCCGTAGAACTCGCGGCGCGCGAAATAGGTCGCCTTCGAGTCCGGCAGCTGGCCGTTGGTGGACACCACCGACACATCCTTGGGCAGGAAGGCGGCCGAGACGCCGATGGCGCCCGGCAGCACGCCGCCCGGGTCATTGCGCAGGTCCAGCACCAGGCCCTTGATGGCCGGGTCTTGCTGGTACAGCTGGTTGATCTTCTTCGCGAGGTCGTCGACCGTCGGTTCCTGGAATTGCGACACGCGGATCCACGCGTAGCCCGGCTCGATGATCTTGCCTTTCACGCTCTGGACCTTGATCTCCTGGCGCGTGATGGTGATGATCAGCGGCTTGTCCTCTTCCTTGCGGGCGATGGTCAGCGTGATCTTGGTGTTCGGCTCGCCGCGCATGCGCTTGACGGCTTCGTCCAGCGTCATGCCCTTGACCGGCGTGGTGTCGAGGCGGGTGATCAGGTCACCGGCCTTCAGGCCGGCCTTGTACGCGGGGGAGTCCTCGATCGGCGAGATCACCTTCACGTAGCCGTCTTCCATGCCGACTTCGATGCCCAGGCCGACGAACTTGCCCTGGGTGCCTTCGCGCAGTTCCTTGAAGGCTTTCTTGTCGAGGAAGGCCGAGTGCGGGTCGAGCGAAGCGACCATGCCCGAGATGGCCTCGGTCAGCAGCTTCTTGTCCTCGACCGGCTCCACATAGTCGGACTTGATCAGTCCGAAGACGTCTGCCAGCGTGCGCAGCTCTTCGATCGGCAACGGTGTGCCGGCATTACGCTGTGCGAGTGCGTCGAACTGCATCGAGCCGGCGATGCCGGCGATCAGTCCTAGTCCCACCAGTCCGATGTTCTTCAGTCTGCTGCCCATCTGTCACCTGTTGATCCATGTAAGCGGGTCGATTGCCCGCCCTTGATGCCGCATTTCAAAGTATAAACCCGATTGTTCATTGCCGCCGCTGTTACCCACGGTGGCGACGACATCGCCCGCTTTCACCCGGTCGCCGGGGCGCTTGAGCACGGCCTGGTTGTTGCCATAGATGCTCAGGTACTGGCCGCCGTGGTCCACGATCAGCAGGTTGCCGAAGCCGCGCATCCAGTCGGCGAATACCACCTCGCCGGCGCCGGCCGCATGCACCTCGCTGCCCTCGGCGGCCTTGATGAAGATGCCCTTCCAGGCCGGGCCGTCGGTGCGCCTGGCGCCGAAGGTGGCCACCAGCTCGCCCTTGACCGGCAGCTTCAGTTTGCCGCGCTGGCCCATGAAGGCATTGCCGTCCGGCGGAGGTGGCAGCTCGGCCAGCTCGTCGGCAGGCTTGCGCTCGCGGGCTTCCTTGGCAGGCGCGGCCTTGGCTACCGGCGGCAGCTTCGCATTGTCGGCGATGCCGTCCTTCGTAACGGCCTTGCCCTTGTCTTCCGTACGTGATTTTGCGGCCAGTTTTTCCCGGGCCTCGCGTTCCTTGGCCTCGGCGCGGGCGCGGGCGCGGCGCCTGGCCTCTTCCTCGTCGGCCTTGCGCTGTTGTGCAATTAGCACCGCCAGCCGGTCGACCAGCGACGACAGTCGTTGTTCGTCGCGCGCCAGGCTGCCAGCTTGCTTGCGCTGCTCGCCCAGCTTGGACGACAGCTGCGTGACCAGCGCCTTGCGCTTGCCCTTTTCCTTTTCCAGCAGCGCCTTCTGTTCGCGCTGTTCGGTTTCGATGTCGTCCAGCGCGGCGCGCGTCTCTTCGGCGTCGGCCTTGTTGGCTTCGATCGCCTCGAGGTTTTGCTGCAGCTCGGCGATGGCCTTCATCTGTTCGGCCGACACATAGCCGAGGTAGCGCATTTCACGTGCGATGCGGTTCGGGTTGTCGCCCGACAGCAGCAGGCGTACGCGGTCGTCATGGCCGGCCACGTACTGCTCGCGCAGCATTTTCTCCAGCCGTGCGCGCTGCTGCGCGACGGCCGCTTCCAGCTCCAGCTCGCTCTTGGACAGCTGTTCGAGGTGCTGGCGGGTGCGTTGCTGCTCGGCCGCCAGCTCGCGCAGCGAGCGGTTCGCGTTCGAGATCGCTTTCTCGGACTCGGCCAGCGCATCGGAGGCATGGCCATGTGCCTTCTCGGTTTTGGCGATATCGGTCTTCAGCGCATCGAGCTTCTTGCGCAGCTCGGCTCGCTCCTGCTCGGCTTGTTGCTTCTGGCGCGTGCGCTCGACGGACTTCAGCGGCTCGGCCTGCGCAAGCTGCGCGAGCGGCGCCAGCAGCAGGGCCGCCAGCAGCGGCACCGACAGCAGGGACAGCGGCGACCGCTGCTTGCGCTGCGGTCGCGCGCGGCTGGGGTTCAGCTGGCGCAGGGCGCGCCGGGGGTGCAGCTGGGGCCCGGGCATCGTTGCTTACTTGGCCTTGCCCTGGCTGGCGACGGCCTGCATCGCGGCTTCGATCGCGGCCGCGTCGCCGAGGTAGTAGCTGCGGATTGGCTTCAAGTCGGCATCCAGCTCATAGACCAGCGGCTGGCCGTTCGGGATGTTCAGGCCGACGATATCGGCATCGCTGATGTTGTCGAGGTACTTGATCAGCGCGCGCAGGCTGTTGCCATGCGCCGAGATCAGGATCTGCTTGCCGGCGCGGATGGCCGGGGCGATCGACTCGTTCCAGACTGGCATCACGCGGGCGACGGTGTCCTTCAGGCACTCCGACAGCGGGACTTCTTCGCGCTTGAGCTTGGCATAACGCGGGTCTTTGTACGACGCGCGCTCATCGCTCGGGTCGAGCGGCATCGGCGGCGTGTCATAGCTGCGGCGCCAGACCAGCACCTGCTCGTCGCCGTACTTGGCGGCAGTCTCGGCCTTGTTCAGGCCCTGCAGCGCGCCGTAGTGGCGCTCGTTCAGGCGCCAGCTGTGCACGGTCGGCAGCCACATCAGGTCCATTTCGTCGAGCGTCAGCCACAGGGTACGGATCGCGCGCTTGAGCACCGAGGTATAGGTCAGGTCGAAGGTGAAGCCGGCATCCTTGAGGATGCGGCCGGCTTCGCGCGCTTCGGCGATGCCCTTGTCAGTCAGGTCGACGTCGGCCCAGCCGGTGAAACGGTTTTCCTTGTTCCAGGTGGACTCACCGTGGCGCATGAATACGATTTTGTACATGGGATATGCAGAGCTTGAATGGGAAATATGAAGGCTAGCCTTCTATTCTATAATGGCATGCTTGCTTCAAACGAAGCTTCCAACGAATTGCCGGGAACTGAATCGTCGTGAAATTCTTGATTGACAATATCTGGCTGGTGCTGATCGCGCTGGTCTCCGGTGGTGCACTCGCATGGCCGACCCTGTCCCGCAGCAAACTCAGCCTGTCGACGCTGCAAGCGACCCAACTGCTCAACCAGGGCAAGGCGCAGATTCTCGACGTGCGCAATGCCGACGAGTTCGGCGCCGGTCACCTGCGCAATGCCAAACATATTCCGGTCGACCAGCTCGCCTCGCGCCTCGGCGAACTCGACAAGGCGCGCCCGGTGCTGGTGGTCTGCCAGACCGGCCCGCGTGCGCAGCGCGCCGCCGGCCAGCTGGCCCGTGCAGGATTTGCTGAAGTGTTTATCCTTGACGGTGGTTACGCCGAATGGCAGTCGCAGGGACTGCCGACGGCGAAGTAAAAACAAGCAAGCGTAGCAATCAGGAGCGAATTTGATGGGTGCGAAAGTCCGCATGTACAGTACCGGGGTCTGCCCGTATTGCAACATGGCCGAGCGTCTGCTCAAGGCCAAGGGTGTCGGCGAGATCGAGAAGATCCGTATCGACCTTGAGCCCGAGCAGCGCGTACTGATGATGGAAAAGACCGGCCGCCGCACTGTGCCGCAAATTTACATCGGCGACACCCATGTCGGCGGTTTTGACGATCTGTCCGCGCTCGACCGCGAAGGCAAGCTCGAGCCGCTGTTGCAGGCTGCCTGAGCCGACCCGAGCCCGCCTGACCGGCACCCGACCCACACCCGAATTGATCCAGCGCGTGGCCGTCGTTCGCGACGGCGCGCATCATTCCCAACTACTCGAAAGCTTTTCATGTCTGACCAGAACCAGCAAGAGAACCAGCCCACGTTCAACATCCAGCGCGTCTACCTGAAGGACATGTCGCTGGAGCAGCCGAACTCGCCGGCGATCTTCCTCGAGCAGGAAGGCCCGTCCATCGAGGTGGCCATCGACGTCGGCTCCGAGACGCTGGGCGAAGGCATCTACGAAGCGACCTGCACCGTGACCGTCACCGCCAAAGTGCGCGACAAGGTCGCCTTCCTGGTCGAAGGCAAGCAGGCGGGCATCTTCGAGGCGCGCAACATCCCCGAAGGCCAGCTCGAGCCGCTGCTCGGCATCGCCTGCCCGAACATCCTCTATCCGTACCTGCGCTCGAACATCGCTGACATGGTGACCCGTGGCGGCTTCCCGCCGGTGCACCTGGCCGAGATCAATTTCGAGGTCTTCTATCACCAGCGCCAGCAGGTGCTGGCACAGAACGCACCGACCCAGGTGCAGTAAGCAAGGAGCATCGCATGGCCGCGCCGCGCATCCGCCACGTCCTCGCAGCCCTGCTGCCGGCCACGCTGGCGGTGTTGGGTACTGCGGCACAGGCCGTCGATTTCCGTTCCGTTTCGCCGGGCCCGGCCGTCATGTATGACGCGCCCGGCCTGAAGTCGAAAAAAGTCTTCATCGCGCCGATCGGCATGCCGGTCGAGCTCGTTCTCACCAATGGCGACTGGAGCCGCGTGCGCGATGCCGGCGGCGACCTCGCGTGGATCGAGAACAAGCACCTGTCGAACAAGCGCACACTGGTGGTCGAGGTACCGCAAGCCGCGGCTCGCGCCAGCGCCAGCGACACTGCAGCCGTCGTGTTCAGCGCCGGCAAGGGCGTGGTGCTCGAACTGGCCGAGCCGGTGTCGTCCGGTTGGATCAAGGTGCGCCATCGCGACGGTGAGATCGGCTACGTCAAAGCGGCGGACGTCTGGGGCGAATGAAGATTTCCATTCTTGGCGCCGGTGCCTGGGGCACCGCGCTGGCCATTGCGCTGGCCGATCGCCAGTCGGTATTGCTGTGGGGCCGTGAGCCGCAAGCCATCGCCGACATGGCCGCGCGCCGCGAAAACGCGCGCTACCTGCCCGGTATTGCCCTGCCTTCGCCGTTGCAGCTGACGTCCGACCTCACGCAAGCGGTGGACCATGCGCAGGGCGGCTTGCTGATCCTCGCGACCTCCTTCTCCGGCTTGCGCCCGATGCTGCGCTCGCTCAAGGGCCAGCCGCTGCCCAACCTCATCTGGCTGTGCAAGGGCTTCGAGCCGGGCACGGCAATGCTGCCGCACCAGGTGGTCGCGCAGGAGCTGGGAGAGGCCATCGCCTGCGGTGCGCTGTCGGGCCCGTCCTTCGCACAGGAAGTCGCGCGGGGCCAGCCGTGTGCGCTGGTCATCGGCTCCGCCTCGGAGGACTTGCGCCGTCAGGCCATCGCCGGCGTGCACGGTGCTCACCTGCGCGTGTACTCGAGTGATGACATCGTCGGCGTCGAAGTCGGCGGCGCCGTGAAGAATGTGCTGGCCATTGCGACCGGTATCGCCGATGGCCTCGGGTTGGGCATGAATGCACGTGCCGCGCTGATCACGCGCGGACTGGCCGAGATCACACGACTGGGCACCGCCCTTGGCGGCCGCACGGAAACCTTCATGGGCCTGACCGGCGTCGGCGACCTGATCCTGACCTGCACTGGCGACCTGTCACGCAATCGCCAGGTCGGCCTTGGTCTGGCGCAAGGCAAGTCGCTCGACACCATCGTGGCCGAACTTGGCCATGTGGCTGAAGGCGTGCGCTGCGTACAGGCGGTGCAACAGCTTGCGCAACAACATCAAGTCACGATGCCGATCGTCGATGCGGTCGCGCAGGTGTTGTTTGGTGGTGATGCGCCGCAGGCTGCGATACAGCGCTTGCTGGCGCGCGAAGCGCGCGACGAAGCCGCCTGACCCCGAACCGGACGGCCTCCCCGCAACCGGGGCTTGCGCCGCGTCCAAGATTCAAATTCCCCCTGCCGAATAATCACCGCACTCCTTGCGAGTGTGTGCCGGTTCGCAAGTGCCGTCAGCACAGGCTTGCTCTGCGGCCTGCCGCGCGGCTTGCTGTCGTGACTGCACTTTCGCGAGGGAAGGTGGTCTGAATCAAGAGCTGCGCTTCCTACCCCGATTGCCAAATCACATGCCTATGCCCATGAGCTTGCGTATCCGCCCAGTCTCGTATCGCCATTGCGTATTTCGGCGTGCGCCGGGCAATCGCGCGTTCACGCTGATCGAGATCATGGTGGTGGTCGTGATCATGGGCGTGCTCGCCGCGCTGGTGGTGCCGCGGCTGATGGGCCGCACCGACGATGCGCGCATCCTCGCCGCGAAGCAGGACATTGCGACGTTGATGCAGGCACTCAAGCTCTACCGCCTCGACAACAACCGCTACCCGACGACCGAGCAAGGCTTGCGGGCCCTGATCACGCGCCCGACCAGCGGCCCGGTACCGCCCAACTGGAAGACGGGCGGCTATGTGGACCGGCTGAACAAAGACCCGTGGGGCAATCCCTATCAATATTTGTCGCCGGGCGTACATGGCGAAGTGGACTTGTTCTCGCTGGGTGCCGACGGCAAGCCGGGCGGCGCCAGCATCGATGCCGACATCGGATCCTGGCAGGACTGAGGCGTGAGCTTGCACCGGGCATCGACCCAGCGACCAGTCCGCGCCAGCCGGCCCGGCAGCGCGACGGGCTTCACGCTGCTCGAGTTGCTGGTCGTACTCGTCATCGTCGGCATCCTGCTCGGGGCGGTTGCGCTCAATGCCAATCCCGGCGACCGCCAGCTGCTGCAGAACGAGGCGCAGCGCGTCGCGCTGCTGCTGCAGCTGGCCCGCGATGAAGCGATCGTGCGCAATCGCCCGATTGCCTTCGAGGCCGATGATTACCGGTATCGCTTTTTATTGCGACAGGGTGAAGGCTGGCAGCCTTTGGCCGGCGACGCGCTGCTGCGTGAGCGCGAGTTCCGCAGCGCGCCGCTCGCGCTTGCGCTCACGCCGGCCACGTCCGGGCAACGCCCCTTGCGCATCGTGTTCGGCAAGGAACCGGTCGACAAAGCCTTTGCGCTGACGCTGGCGCTCGGGCCGCAGGCGGCGACGATACGTGCCGATGGCATCGGCAATTTCACGGTCGAATAAGGGATCAGGGCGATGCACACGACGCCTTCCGCGCGCAAGCCACGGACATCGCGCCAGCGATGGACGAGCGGCTTCACGCTGCTTGAAGTGCTGGTCGCACTGGTCATCGTCGGCACCTCGCTTGCGGCCAGCCTGCGCGCCGTCGGCAGCCTGACGCAAAACAGCAGTGACTTGCGTTCGGCGATGATGGCCACCTGGTCGGCCGAGAACCGGCTGACGCAAATCCGTCTCGCGCATGAGTGGCCAGCGATCGGCAAGCGTGAATTTGCCTGTCCGCAGGGAGAGCTGCCATTCCGCTGTGACGAGCAAATACTGTCCACACCCAATCCTTCATTCCGTCGCGTCGAAGTCAGCGTGATCGACGAGCGCAGCCCGGGACGCAAGATCATTACGCTGTCGCAGGTGGTGCCCAATGCGCTGTGAACTTCGCTTCGCAGGACGGAAAACGCGCGGGCAAGCGAGCTCGCAGGTGGTGATGCGAAACGCCCGTTCGCAGTGCGGCCTGACGCTGGTCGAATTGCTGGTCGCCATTGGTGTGTTGGCCTTCGTCGCCGTGCTGGGCTGGCGCGGACTGGACTCGATCACGCGCGCCCGCACATCGCTGAATGCCGAGCTCGAGCAGACGCGCGGCCTGCAGCTGGCCTTTGCGCAACTGCAGGCCGATTGTGCAAACGCAGTCGATGCAACGCTGCTCGACGGCCGCTCGCCATTGGCGGTCAATGTCGACCGAATCACGATCGCGCGCCGTATCCAGCCCGATGCCCAGCCCGGCATGCTGCAGCTGGTGACCTGGCGTTTGCGTGAAGGCATGCTGACGCGCGAGGAATCGCCGCCCACGCGCGATCTCACGCAGCTCGACCAGTACTGGCGTTTCGCCGCCGCCGGCGGTGCCCGCCCGGTGGCATTGCGCCGTGGATTGCGTGCGATGAATTTGCGCATCTGGACCGATGACGGCCGCGGCTGGCGCAGCTGGACCCAGATGCAGGCACAGCCAGCGGCGGCGCCGCTGGCCTCGCGCGGCTCGCTGATGAACCCGGGCGCCGGCACCACTGCCATGCAGACCACCTGGAGCGGCCTCGAGGTGTCGCTGTACATCGAGGGCTATGCGTCATCGATGAGCAAGGTCTTCATGCTGGGAGCCACCTGATGCGCACGCAGCTGCCACCATCGCTACGCCGGTATCACGTGCAGCGAGCACGATGGGCGCAGCACGCATGTGCATCCCCATCCCCATTCCCTTCGCAGCAGCGCGGCGTGGCCATCGTCACCGCGCTTCTGCTGACGACGCTGGCCATCACCATCGTCGCCAGCCTGTTCTGGCAGCAGCAGGTGCAAGTGCGATCGATCGAGAACCAGCGCCTGCAGCTGCAAAAGCAATGGGTATTGCGCGGCGCACTCGACTGGGCCCGGCTGATCCTGCGCGAGGATGCGCGCTACTCGTCGATCGATGATCTGAACGAGCCTTGGGCCGTGCCATTGTCGGAGACGCGGCTCGACCGCTATGTTGAATCGGCATCGATACGCGGCAATGCGGGCAGCGCGGTGCTGTCGGGCGCGATCCAGGATGCGCAGTCGCGACTGAACCTGACCGGGCTGGCCACGCGCGGCGAAGTGAACGTGGCCGAGGTGCAGGCTTTCGAGCGCTTGCTGACAGCGCTGCGGCAAGACCCCGGGCTGGCGCGCGCAACTGCGCAGCAGGTGGCCGCGTCGCAGCGTGCTTCCAGTGCCGAAGCAGGCGCGCCGCGTCCGATCGGGTTCGCGCAGGTAGATGACCTGCTGGCCGTGCCCGGCTTCACGCCGGCAGTATTGGCGGCCGTGCGCAATAACGTGGTGTTCCTGCCGCGGGCCACGCCCGTCAACGTGAACACCGCGCCGGCCGAGGTGCTGGCGGCAAGGCTGGCGACATTGTCGCTGGCCGATGCCGGCAATGTCGTCAATGCGCGCCGCAGCGCCAGCTTCCGCGACCTGAGCGATTTTGCTGCGCGCCTGCCCGGCCGTCCGGAGCCGCCGCCGACTTCACAGGTCGCAGTCGCGACCAGCTACTTCCTGGTGAACGGCCGCGTGACCATCGGCGAAGCCAGCCTGCAGGTGCAGGGGCTGGTCGAGCGTCACGGACCGACCACGCACCTCGTCTGGCTGCGCGAGGTCTGACACGATGAAAGCCATCCTGGCCACCACTCCTGCTGCGCTCTACCTGCGTCTGCCGCCACGCGCGCTGCCGGCAGACGCCGCCGCTGCGAGCCCCTCGCTGTCATTCGCGATTGCTGCCCGCGGCCGCTTGCAGCGCATCGGCCATGCCAGCCTGCACGAATTGTCGGCGCTGATGCAGCAGTCGCAGCGCGTGGTGCTGCTGCTGGCCGCGTCCGATGTCAGCCTGTTCCGCATCGCCGTACCGCCGTTGCCCGCGGCGCGCCTGAAGGCCGCACTGCCAGCGCTGGTCGAGGACCGCGTGATCGGCGACCCGGCCGCCTGCGCGATCGCGGTGGCGCCGGCAAACGGCGGCACCATCGCCGGAGCCACGCCAGTAGCCACAGGCACCCCGGCCACTCCAGCCACCACAGCAGGCAATCAGCGGCTGATCGCCGTCACCGATCGCGCGTGGCTGCAGGGCTGGATCGATACCGTGCGCCGACACGGCGCACGACGCGTGTCCGCCTTGCCCTTCGTGCTTTGTTTGCCGCTGCCGGCGGCGCACGTGGCGGCCAGCGTGGTCGAACACGCAGGGCGGCGCGAACTGGCGCTACGGCTGTCGGCGCAGGAAGGTATGGGCTTGCCGTTGTCGTCCGATGACGCGGACTCGTTGCCGGTGGAGGTGGCGCAGTTGCTGGCGACGTTTGCAAGCCAGCGTCCGGTGCAGCTGGCGCTGCCGCCGCTGCTGCTGAAGATTTTTCGCCGCAGCTACGGCGAGCATGCAGCCGATGCGATGCATGCGGCATCGGGCGGAGCCGTGGGCAGCGCTACGGTGCCGGGCGACAGCATCGCGGCCGATGAGCTGCCGGCACCCCACGTCATCGAGCTGCGCGAAGAAAACTGGGCGGCGTGGGTCGAGGGCGCGAGCCATGTGCCGGTCGACCTCGCGACGGCCATCGCTGCGGATGAAGGTGAAGGTCCCGACTGGCGCCGCTGGCGCTGGCCGGTAGCGCTCGCGGCCGCGCTGGCGCTGGTGAACATCGTCGCGCTGAACTGGGACTGGTGGCAATTGCGCAGCGAAGGCCTGCAATTGCGCGAAACCATGGCGCGCAGCTTCCACCGCAGCTATCCGAATGAAGCGCTGGTCGACCCGGTCGCGCAGATGCGGCAGAAGGTCGCGGCATCGCGGCAGGCGGCCGGCGAGTTCGCGCCGGGCGATTTCGTTGCGCTGGCCGCCACGCTGGGCGACGCCTGGGCCGAGGCCGGTGCGGCGATGGGCACCGATGCGCGTGCCATCGCGGCACTGGAGTATCGGGATGCGGCGCTGACAGTGCGCTTCAAGCCCGGCCTGCAAGCTTCGCTCGATGCGGCGCGCGCTGCGCTGGACGCACGCGGGCTGGAAGCGAGCCCCATTGCCGGTGATTCCGCTCAATGGCAAGTCAGGAGCCTGCGATGAACCGCAAGGTCGGCAGCAAGGTGAAGGGCCGCCTGGGCGCCCTCTGGCAGGATCGTTCGGCACGCGAGCGCCGCGTGCTCGCCTGGGGCGGCAGCTTGCTGGTTCTTGTGCTGCTGTGGCTGCTGGGCGTGGAGCCGGCACTGGAAGGACGCGAGCGCTGGCGCAAGGACTTGCCGCAGCTGCGCGCCGATGCCGCGCAGGTGCAGGCGCTGGCACAGCAACTGGCGTCGGCGCCGCCGCCGCCGCGTACCGCCGGTTCGGCGGCTGCGTCGCCAACGGTCGACAAGGCCACGCTCGAGGCCGGCCTCGCCGCGCAGGGATTGAAGGCGCAGTCATTGAGCGTGCAGGATGCCGGTGGTGTGCTGCTGGTGCGCGTGAACTTCGATGACGTGTCGTTCTCGGCACTGACCGAATGGCTGCAGCAACAGCAGCGCGCCTTGCAGCTGGCGGTCAGCGAAGCCAGCGTGACGGCGCGCGAGCGTCTCGATCGCGTCGATGCCCGGCTGACGCTGCGCCGCGCCTCATGAGGCGCCCGGTCGCCTGGGCCGCGGCCGCGCTGCTGGCCGTGCTGGTGACGGTGGTCGCCACCCTGCCGGCGGCCTGGCTGGTGCCGCAGGTCGAGCAACAGACCGGCGGCCGTCTGTCACTCGGCGATCCGCAGGGCACGGTGTGGCGCGGTTCGGCCTTTGTGGGCGCGTCCAGCGGCACGGGCGAGCCGCTGGCCCCCTTGCTGCCCGGCCGCTTCCGCTGGCAGCTGTCGCCCCTGGCGCTGTTCGGGCGTATCGATGCCGAACTGGTCAACGAGCGTGCGTTGAGTCAGCCGCTGACGGTGCGCGGTAGCTGGCGCAGCTGGGACGTGAGCGCCGGCGCCATCGATTTGCCGGCCGAACGGCTGGCCGCGCTGGGCGCACCGCTGAACACCATCAAGCCTTCGGGGCGCATGCGCTTGTCATGGCCGGCGCTGGAGGTACAGCGCGCGCCGGACGGCCTGCGCATCGAGGGTCGCATGCAGCTCGACATGACGGAGATTGCATCAGCCTTATCGCCGGTCAAGCCGCTTGGTGCATACCGGATGGAATTCCTGTGGCACGGCGATGCCGCCCACCTCACACTGGGCACCCTTTCCGGTCCGCTGGTGCTTGAAGGGGCGGGAGATATCGTTCGCGGCCGGCTGCAGTTTTCCGGGCAGGCCTGGGCACGGGAAGGGAAGGAGCAGAGCCTGGCCATCCTGCTGAACCTGCTCGGCCAGCGTCGCCAGTCAGGAGGCCGTAGCGTGATCGCACTTGAATTCAAATGAAAAAAATTTCGTTCATTGTCCTGCTGCTGGGCCTGTCGCTGGTCGGCCTGCCCATCGTTCGCGCGCTGGCGCAAGATCCGTCGTCGAACCAGGCCAGCCTGAACTTCGTCGGTGCCGACATCGAGAACGTGGTGCGCGCGATCGGCCATTTCACCGGCAATACCTTCGTGATCGATCCGCGCGTCAAGGGCACGATCAACCTCGTGTCCGAGAAACCGGTCACCAAGGCGCAGGCCTTCGACATGCTGACCTCGGTGCTGCGCTTGCAGGGCTATGCCGTAGTACGCACGCCGGATTACATCAAGGTACTGCCCGAGGCCGACGCCAAGCTGCAGGCGGCGCCGGTCACGGCCGGCAAGGTGCGCGGCGACCAGATCGCGACGCAGATTTTCCGTCTCAACCATGAGAGCGCCAACAGCCTGGTGGCCATCCTGCGGCCGCTGATCTCGCCCAACAACACCATTGCTGCCGACGCGACCAATAACACGCTGGTCATCACCGACTATGCGGACAACCTGAAGCGGCTGTCGCGCATCATCGCCTCGCTGGATGTCCCCGCGATCGGCGAACTCGATGTGGTCAAGCTCGAGCATGCGATTGCGCTGGATCTGGTCGTCACTGTCAACCGCATGCTCGATGGCGGTGCCGGCGCGCAAGGCGCGGCCGACCCCGGGCGCGTGGTGTTGCTGGCGGATGCGCGCACGAACTCGGTGATCATCCGCGCGCCGACCGCTGCGCGTGCCAAGCTTGCACGCACGCTGATTGCGAAGCTCGACCAGCCGACCGCCCTGCCGGGCAATGTGCATGTGGTCTACCTGCGCAATGCCGAAGCGGTGAAGCTGGCGCAGGTGTTGCGCGCCGTCGTGGCCGGCGAATCGGGCGCTGCCGTGACGGCCACGCCAACCTCGACCACGCCGGCGACACAGGCACCGGCGGCGCAGGGCGGCCTGCAGGCACCGCCAGCTTCCCAGGCGCCGCAGCAAGGGCCCTTGCCGGCCGGCGGCGTGGCCGGCTTCATTCAGGCAGACCCGACGACCAATACCCTGATCATCACCGCCAATGAAAGCGTGTACCGCAACCTGCGCGCCATCATCGACCAGCTCGATGCGCGCCGCGCGCAAGTGTATGTGGAGTCGCTGATCGTCGAAGTCAGCGCCGACAAGGCGGCCGAAATCGGCGTGCAATGGGCCGCGCTGTCAGGCGACAGTAGCAGCAACTACCGCGTCGGCGTACTGACCGGCTTTGCCAGCGGCGGCGACAACCTGATACAACAGGCCACGTCGGTACTGGGCCCGAATGGTGTGCCGCAGGCGCCGGGCAATGGCCTGACGGCGACCATCTTCAAGCAGCGCAACGGCAGCCTCGGGCTGGGTGCGCTGGCGCGTGCGCTCGAGCGCGACGTGAAGGCCAACATTCTGTCGATGCCGAACCTGATTACGCTCGACAACGAAGAGGCGCGCATCATCGTCGGCCAGAACGTGCCCTTCATCACTGGCCAGTTCACTACAGCCGCCTCGGCCGGCGCTGCCGGCGTCAATCCTTTCCAGACCATAGAGCGGCGCGACATCGGCCTGTCTCTGCGCGTGCGGCCGCAGATCTCCGAAGGCGGTACCGTGAAGATGGCGATCTACCAGGAGACCTCGGCGATCCAGCAGTCGACCACCTCGGGCCTGATTACCAGCAAACGCTCGATCGATACCAATGTGCTGGTCGACGATGGCCAGATCATCGTGCTCGGCGGCCTGATCGAAGACACGCTGAACGACACGCTGGAAAAAGTGCCGGGTTTGGGCAACATCCCGGTGCTCGGTTATCTGTTCCGCTACCAGACCAAGAAGCGGGTGAAGACCAACCTGATGGTTTTCATCCGACCCACGGTGGTGCGCAACGACGCGCAGAGCGTGGCCGTGGCCAGCGACCGTTACGACTATGTGCGCGGCGTGCAGCAGCTCATCAAGCCCGAGTCGAATGTGCTGATGCCCGGCACCGAGCCGCCGATGCTGCCCCGGCTGGAAGGCGGCCGCCCGACCGGCGGCGCGATGCTGCGCCGGGATGCCGCGCCGGGGGCAGCATCGGGGGCTGCAGCGGGTGCACCAGTGGATTCGGCGCCGGGTGCGACTGCCCCTATGCCCAGCAGCGGTGTGAAACCTTCGGCGCCGGCCGAGGTCTTTCCTGTCGAACCGCCTGTCATCAATCAACGATGAATTTCGTAGCCGCGGATCAATCCGGCGATAGTTCGCCGGATGCTGTGGCACCCCACAGGAACCGACCGGAGGCCGACCGCAAGCCGACACGAACCACCGGACCACAATCCAGGAACACCTGATGCAAGCCTACGATTCCCCCCGGCGCGCCGCTGAAGCGCCAGCCCCCGGCGCACCGCGCCTGTTGCCCTTCAGTTTCGCGCGCGACCATGGCGTGCTCGCGCAACCCGGCGCGGGCGATGTTGCCGATGTTGAGCGCGGCAGCGCCGACGCCGATGGCGCTGTCGAGGTCTGGGTGTCGGAAGCGACAGCGCCTTCGGCCGTCGCCGAGATCAGCCGCCGCTTTGGGCGCATGCGTATTCACACGATGCCACGCGAACAGCTCGAGAGCGCGATAGCACGCGCCTATGCCGGCCACGGTGGCGATGCGGCGCAAGTGGTGGGTGAAGTCGAGTCCGACCTTGATCTGGCGCGGCTGATGCAGGACATGCCGGCCGTCGAGGACTTGCTCGAGTCTGCCGACGATGCGCCGGTGATCCGCATGATCAATGCGCTGCTGACGCAGGCGTTGCGCGAAGGCGCGTCAGATATTCACATCGAGCCCTTCGAGCAAGTGTCGGTGGTGCGCTTTCGCATCGATGGCCGCTTGCGTGACGTGGTGCGGCCGAAGAAGGCGATCCATGCGGCGCTGATCTCGCGCATCAAGATCATGTCGCAGCTCGACATTGCCGAGAAGCGCTTGCCGCAGGATGGCCGCATCACGCTGCGGGTCGGCGGCAAGCCGGTCGATGTGCGCGTGTCCACCCTGCCCACCGGTCATGGCGAGCGCGCAGTGCTGCGCCTGCTGGACAAGGAAGGCGGACGCCTTGACCTCGAACAACTGGGCATGGCCGAACGCACCCGCGAGCAATTCGACAGGCTGATCAGCCAGCCGCATGGCATCGTGCTCGTCACCGGACCAACCGGTTCCGGCAAGACCACCACGCTGTATGCGGCGCTGTCGCGGCTCAATGCATCGACCACCAATGTGCTGACCGTCGAAGACCCGATCGAATACGAACTGCCCGGCGTCGGCCAGACCCAGGTCAATGCGCGCATCGACATGAGCTTTGCGAAGGCGCTGCGCGCGATCCTGCGGCAAGACCCGGACGTGATCATGATTGGCGAGATCCGCGACCTCGAGACCGCGCAGATCGCGGTGCAAGCCTCCCTCACCGGCCACCTGGTGCTGGCGACCCTGCACACCAATGATGCGGCAGCGGCCGTCACGCGCTTGCTCGACATGGGTATCGAACCTTTCCTGCTGTCGTCATCGCTGCTTGGCGTGGTCGCGCAGCGGCTGGTGCGCAAGCTGTGTACGCATTGCCGCCGGCATGACGGCCACCAGTGGCAGGAAGTCGGTTGCGACAAGTGCGGCCACACGGGTTACCAGGGACGCGTCGGCATTTACGAACTGTTGCTGGCGTCGGACCGCATCCGCGCGCAGATCCACGAGCAAGCCTCCGAAGCCGAGATTCGCGCCACCGCCCAGCGCGACGGCATGCAGCTGATGCGCGAGGATGGCGAGCGCTGGGTGCGCGACGGCATCACGTCGGAAGCCGAGCTGTTGCGCGTGACCAAGGAATAAGCCGAGACGCTCGCCCATGCCCGCCTTTCGCTATGAAGCCGTCGATGTGGCCGGCGCCACCAGCAAGGGCGTGGTGCAGGCCGACAGTCCGCGCGCGGCGCGCTCGGACCTGAAGTCACGCGGCCTCTTGCCGCTGGCCGTCGAAGCCATCGCCGGACAGGTCGATGAACAGGGACGGGCGATTGCGCGTGGCTGGCGCTTTGGCGAGAGGCTGTCAACGAATGAGCTCGCCCTCTTCACGCGCCAGCTGGCCTCGCTGCTGGAAGCGCAGCTGCCGCTGGAACAGGCTTTCGATGCGTTGATGGAGCAGGCCGAGCGGCCGTATCTGCGCGACCTGATCGCCTCGATACGCGCCGAAGTGATAGGCGGTTCATCCTTTTCGGATGCGCTGGCACGTCATCCGCGCGACTTTGCCGACATCTATCGTGCGCTGGTGGCCTCGGGCGAGCAGATCGGGCAGCTGTCGCGCGTGCTGTCGCGACTGGCGGATTTCGTCGAGCGCCGCAATTCGCTGGTGCAGAAGGTCAGGCTGGCCTTCACCTACCCAGCCATCGTGACCGTGGTCGCGTTCGCGATCGTGGTCTTCCTGCTGACCTATGTGGTGCCGCAGATCGTGTCGGTGTTTGCGAACACGAAACAGAAGCTGCCTTTCCTGACGATTGCGATGCTGGCGCTGTCGGACTTCGTGCGGCACTGGGGCTGGCTGGTCGCGCTGCTGTTGGGGGCCGTGTTCATGCTGTGGCGGCGCGCGTTGCGCAATGAAGAGACGAAGCTGCGCTGGCACAGCTGGCTGCTGAACGCGCCCATGTACGGACGCTTCGAGCGCAGCCTGAATACCTCGCGCTTTGCGAGCACGCTGGCCATCACCATCAGTTCCGGCGTGCCGATATTGCGCGCGCTGCAGACCAGCCGCGACACGCTGTCGAATCTCGCGATGCGCCGGCAGGTCGAGGAGGCGACCGCCAGTGTGCGCGAAGGCATGGGGCTGGCGCGCGCGCTGTCGGCGCACAAGCATTTTCCGCCGATGCTGATCCACATGATCCGCGCTGGCGAAGTCACCGGCGAATTGCCGCAGATGCTGAACCGCGCCGCACAAATGCAGGAGCAGGACCTCGAGCGTCGCGCGCTGACCATCGCCGGCCTGCTGGAGCCTGTGCTGATCCTGGCGATGGGCGTGGTTGTGCTGCTGATCGTGCTGGCGGTGCTGATGCCCATCATCGAAATCAACCAGCTGGTGAGGTGAGGGATGGACACGGCTCGCCAGCGCCTGCCTGCCCTTGTGGCCTTCGTGCTGTTCGTCGCCCTGTGCGCGTCCGTTGCGTACTGGGTGCTGCAGTGGCTCGCGCCGGCGCCGCGACCGGTGGCCGCGCCGGTGGCAAACGAGCGCACGCTGCCTCCGGTGTCGGCGGCAGCGAACCTGTTCGGTGGCGCTGCGAAAGGTGGCGGCATGGTGAATGTGCAGTTGCGAGGCATCATCCACGCGGGACGCTCGACTGGCAGCGCGGCCATCCTCGCGGTCGATGGCAGTGCGCCGAAGTTCTATCGGGTGAACGCCGAGCTGATGCCGGGCGTGACGGTGAAGGCGATCCACGCAAAAACGGTGGTGCTGTCGGACCGGGGGGCGGAGCGCGAGTTGCCGTTACCGGCCTTTGCCGCGCAGGAGGGCACGGGCGGCGGCGCACTGGCGAGGGCAATGCCGGAGCAGAACGCGCCGCAGAACCTGCCGCCGCAAGCCTCACCCGGATTCCAGCCGCAGCAGGCACTGCAGCAGCCGGGACAGACTGGACAAGCGGGACAGCCGCCGGGGGCAGTGCCCGGGCAGCCGGGGGGGCGCAGGCGCAAGCGCAGTCCGCCTTGCCGCCGCAGCAGGCCAGCCAGGGCGCGGGACAGGCCGCGGGTCCCAGCGCGCTGGGACGCACCGGTGCCGGTGGCGAGCAGCCGGCAGTACCGGGCTCGCGTGCGGGACGCAATCCGCGTCGTCCGCGCTATCAGGAAGACTGAACGGAGCGAACGCGCGCGAAGGCGCAACCGGGCGACGGGGCCGGCGGCTTTACAGCACGTAGCGCGACAGGTCCTCGTTGACGGCCAGTGCCCCCAGCTTGTCATCGACATAGGCGGCATTGACTTCGACCTGTTGCTGGTCTTGCGTGCCGGCGTCGAAGGACACTTCTTCGAGCAGCTTTTCCATCACCGTATACAGGCGGCGCGCGCCGATGTTCTCGGTTTTTTCATTGACCGAGTAAGCGATCTCCGCCAGCCGGCGTATGCCGTCGGCGGTGAAGCTCAACTGCACCTGCTCGGTGGCCAGCAGCGCTTCGTACTGGCGCGTGAGGCAGGCATCGGTCGAGGTCAGGATGCGTTCGAAATCGGCGATCGCCAGCGATTCCAGTTCGACGCGAATCGGGAAGCGGCCCTGCAGTTCCGGGATCAGGTCCGAGGGCTTGGCCAGGTGAAAGGCGCCCGACGCGATGAATAGGATGTGGTCGGTCTTGATCATGCCGTACTTGGTATTGACGGTCGTGCCTTCGACCAGCGGCAGCAAGTCGCGCTGCACGCCGGCGCGCGACACGTCGGCGCCCTGCGTGTTCGAGCGCGATGCGATCTTGTCGATTTCATCGAGGAAGACGATGCCGTTCTGCTCGATGTTGCGGATGGCGCGCTGGCGAATCTCTTCTTCATTCACCAGCCGCGCCGCTTCTTCCTCGATCAGCAGCTTCATGGCTTCGGCGATCTTCAGCTTGCGCGACTTCTTGCGGCCGGCACCGATGCCGGCAAACATGGACTTGATCTGCTCGGTCATTTCTTCCATGCCGGGCGGCGCCATGATTTCCATTTGCGCGCGCGGCTCGGCGACTTCAAGCTCGATTTCCTTGTCGTCCAATCCGCCTTCGCGCAGCCGCTTGCGGAAAGTCTGGCGCGTCGCGTTGGCGCTCTTGTCTTCGGTCGCTGCGCTGCCGAAGCCGAAGTCGCGCGCCGGTGGCAGCAGCACGTCGAGGATGCGGTCCTCGGCGGCATCTTCGGCTTGTGCACGCACTTCGCGCATTGCGCTCTCGCGGGTCTGCTTGACGCCGATCTCGGCCAGGTCGCGAATGATGGTGTCGACATCACGACCCACATAGCCGACCTCGGTGAACTTGGTCGCTTCGATCTTGATGAAGGGCGCATCGGCCAGCTTTGCGAGCCGGCGCGCGATCTCGGTCTTGCCGACGCCGGTCGGGCCGATCATCAGGATGTTCTTCGGCGTGATCTCGTGGCGCAGCGGATCCGGCACCTGCTGGCGGCGCCAGCGGTTGCGCAGGGCGATGGCGACGGCGCGCTTGGCGCGCGACTGGCCGACCACGTGCTTGTCGAGTTCGGCGACGATCTGTTGTGGTGTCAGGTTCATGATGCGAGGTGTGGAAAGCTTGGCTGGTGACGAAGCCCCTGGTCCGCATTGCCCGCGCATCGCATGTACGTGCAATGGCTGGCAACAGTGGACTTCAGGCGTGCGTGTGCTGGTATCAGAGGGTCTCTATCGTATGCGACAGGTTGGTATAGATGCAGAGCTCGCCGGCGATGGTGAGTGCCTTCTTGACGATCTCGTCGGGCGCCAGCTCGGTGTTTTCGTACAGCGCCTTGGCGGCGGCCTGCGCATAGCTGCCGCCGGAACCGATGGCGCCTATGCCCTGCTCGGGCTCGAGCACGTCGCCATTGCCGGTGATGATCAGCGTGGCGTCGCGGTCGGCGACCAGCAGCATCGCCTCGAGGCGGCGCAGCATGCGATCGGTGCGCCAGTCCTTGGCCAGCTCGACCGACGCGCGCATCAGGTTGCCTTGATGGGTCTCGAGCTTGGCTTCGAAGCGCTCGATCAGCGTGAAGGCGTCGGCAGTGCCGCCGGCGAAGCCGGCCAGTACCTTGCCATGAAAGAGCTTGCGCACCTTGCGGGCCGTGCCCTTCATCACGACATTGCCGAGCGTGACCTGGCCGTCGCCGCCGAGGGCAACGACATTGCCGCGACGGACGGAAAGTATGGTGGTGCCGTGGAATTGTTCCATGCGTATCCAGAAATGCAGGGCAGCCCGTCTGTGCGACGTTGCTGGACAGCGAGTCTGGCAGTGCGTCGCAAGCTCAGGGCATGCGGTTGATGATCCTCGGCATCGCACTGCCGCAGGTCAGTTGCAGCAGCGTCGATACGAGGAAAGAAACTCCCTGCCATTCTACCGGTTTGCCGGCTGCGAGTTCGGTCAGTGCCGACTGCAATACGCTGGCCGCATGGAAATCGATGCGCTGCAGCCGATGGGCATCCAGCACCAGTGCCGGCGTGCCAGGGCCGGCTTGCCGTACATGGGCACGCAGTGCAACCAGCAATGGGTCAATCGGCATAGTGATGACTTCGGGCAATGCAAAGGCGGCAGTGGCCAGCGCCGGGCTTGCGCCGGTACCGATGCTTGTACTTGAACCTGCACCCGCTGCCGCGGCTGCACCAGTACCTGTGCTTGTCCGATGGCGAGGCGTTGCTCGTGTGCCGCTTGCAGGCTTGCTGCGATCGTTGATCGCGGGGGGCGGTGCGGCAGGCGGGGACATTTCAAACGTCAGGCTGTAGGCAAGGCAGGCATCTTCATAGCGTTCGACATCGCCGGCCAGTCGCAGCAATTCGATCAGCAATCTCCAGCCGGCATCATCGGCATCGCGGCGGCCGGACTGTATCAATGCATGCAGCATGGCCCGCATGCTGTCGCAGGCGCGCAGTTGTACCTGGGTGCCGCGCTGCTGCCAGTCGGCGAGCAAGTCCAGCAGCAAATGGCAACCGGCGAGGTCGACCGAGCTGACATGAGCCAGATCGATGTTGATATCGGCGACCGTCGCGCTGCGCTGCCGCCATTGCAGCAGCGTCGGCTGCGCGTCTGCGGTGAGCGCGCCGCGCAGGCCCAGCAGCAGCGGCGCAGCGGGGGCGGATTCGCGCACCCGCAGCTGCGGCTCCGCCCGAGGGGCGACCCATTGCGGCGGCGATGCTTCGTAGCGCTGGGCATAGGCAAGCGCGGCACGATCGAAATCCGCTTGCTGCCCCCGGGCTTGGTGCAACTCCAGCAGCATCCACCATGCGCGCCTTTCGATCTGGCTTGCAGGGTGCTGTGGCGTTGACAGTGCCGCGCCCAGCAATCGGGCGGCGGCATCGGGCTGCTCGGTCGCAAACAGCAACGCCGCTTCATCGATATGCTGCGATAACAGCGCGTGCTGCTGTTCGGCGCGTGCCGGCGCGACAGCAGAGCCTGGCATGGTCTGCGACGAATGTTTGCTGGCTTGTTGAATGTCGGCGCAGGCTGGTTGGGGGCTGCGTGCTGCTGTCGCTTGCTCGTCCGTCAGGCCAGTCGGCTCGTCGTGAGGGCTGCCGTCTTGCGGGCGACGACGGAAAGTCACGGGTTTGTTCAGCAAGTCGAGAAATTTCACGGGAGCCGTTGAATGCGATGTGCAGATGCCATTACAACCAGCGGCAGGCCGCTGGTCAAAGCAGACAACGAGCGTGAATGGCGATGTAACGCGTGTCGGGATGCGCAACGCATACGGTGTTGCGTCCAACAGACAAAGCAAGGGGCTCGCGAAGCTGATCAGACCGTGCGATCAGGCGGCGCCGGACTCGATGCGAGCCGAGCGCGCCATCGCAGCAGGCAAGGACGAACAGTGATTGCGGCAGGAAGCGGGGCAAGAAGCACCATATCAAGCACCGCAAGAAGGGCCGCAGGAAGCGGCCAGTCGATCAGAAGCGCGTACGCACGCCCACGACAAAGTTGCGACCCGGCTGCGGCACATAGTCCTTCAGCAGCGATGTCGACAGACGTATGTCTTGATTCAGCAGGTTGCGCGCCAGCAGGAACCATGTCATGTCGGTCGTGCCATGGCGCTGCACATAGCTGAGGCTGGCATCGAGTTGGGTATAGGCGCCGGTCACTGTCTCTTGCGACACCGTGGCTGCGGCAATCCGCGTATGCGCATTCGCATGCAGCACTGATAACGACGACTGCCACGGTCCCTGCCGATAGCCAAGCGACAGGCCGACGCGGGTCGCCGGTTGTAGTGGCAGGCTGCCCTGTCCGTCGAGGGTGCCGCGCGAGGCATCGAAGAACGCTCGTCCGGACACACCCGGCTGGTTCTGGCGATAAGCGACTTCCGCCTCGACGCCCTGCAGCGTGGCATCGTTTTGCGAGAAGTCGCGATCGAAGGCCAGCCCCTGCGTGCCGGGACTGATGCGGCCGTAAATGAAATTGGCCACGCTGTTGCGATACAGGTTGGCCTTCCAGCGCAAGTCGTCGCTGGTCTTTTGCAGCGACAGTTCCAGGTTGCGCGAGGTTTCGTTCTTCAGGGTGGCATTGCCGCGATCGAAGGAATCGGTCGGATGATGCTCGCCATTCGAATACAGCTCTTCAGCGGTCGGTGCGCGTTGTGCCAGCGACAGCGTTGCGCCCAGGCCGTAACCCGGGCGGAAAGACCAGAGTGCCCCCAAGGATGCCGAGCCCAGGCTGAACTTGCGCGCGCTGGCATTGTCCGGATCGCGCGACACGTGTTCGAAACGGGCGCCGGCATTGACACGCAGCGCGCCGAAATCACGCTCCTCGACCAGGAAGGCCGCCGTCGTCTTCGAGCGCGTGCGCGGCACGGTGGCGGCGCCGCCGGTCAGGCTGGCTGCTTGCGTATCGGCATTCTCCGCTTGCACGCCCAGCTTGCCGCGCCAGCCGGCCACGGGCTGGTGCGCCAGTTCCCAGCGTGCGGCGGCCACTTTGTTGGTGAAGCGCACGCTCGGGTCGGTACCATTCTCGAGTTCGGTGTGCTGGTAGTCGGTGTAGCCGAACTTGAACGCCAGGCTGTCGAAACCTTCCAGCGGTGACTTGAACAGGCTGTCGATGTCGAAGCGCGTGCGCGACAGGTCGATCGCCGAGTTCTCGTCCTTGCCATGCACGCCGTAATGCTTGTCGAGCTGCGCCAGCGAAGCGCCGACGCGGCCCCAATCCTGCAGCAGCGCTGCGCCCACACCCAGATTGCGCTCGCGCTGGCCGCTGAAGGACAGCTTGCCGCGGTCGCCTGTGCCATCGACATTCGCCGTGCCGGGTATGCGGTAGTCACCGGCATCGCTTGCACTGCCATCGACATGCAGGCCGATGTTGCCGGCCGCGCGCTCGGCCGAAAAGCCCAACCCGCTGCTGCGATCGACGCTGCCTACGCGCAGTTCGGCTTCGCCGGCCGCGCGCGGTGCGAGTTCGGTCGGGATGCGGTCGTTGACGATGTTGACCAGGCCGCCGATGGCACCCGAGCCATAGGCCAGCGACGCCGGCCCGCGCAGGATCTCGACCTGGCGCGCCGTCATCATGCTGGAGCCGACTGCATGGTCGTTGGAAATGGCGGACAGGTCGCCGCTGCCCATGCCGTTTTCCAGAATCTTGATGCGCGGGCCTTCGAGGCCGCGGATCACCGGGCGCGAGGTGGCGGCGCTGAAGCCGGACGCTTGCACGCCCAGTTCGCTGCCCAGGGTCTCACCGAGCGACAGCCCGGCCTTGTTGCGCAGTTCATCGCCGGACAGAACCTTGGCCGGCGCGAGGATCATCGCATCCTCGCCGGCGCGCAGCGGGTCGGCGGTGACGATAACGGGGGACAGTGTCTTGCCTGCTTCCTGCGCGGAAGCGGTAACGAAGGCCAGCGCGCCAAAGATGGCATGCGCCAGCGCGGACTTCTTCAGGATCATGAAGCACTCCAGCCAGTATTGAACGCCGGCTGCGGCACACCCAACGGGTCGCGCAGCCATCCAAAGCTTCAGGCGTCCAGCGGCGGAGCACGCGTGGAGAAGAGTGGTGAAAATGCCGGCAGCCAGCGCGGCCCGGCAGGCACGGCCGGGGGCAGCTGCGGCGCAGGCACCACAGGCAGCGCGAGGCCGCTGCTGCACAGGCTGGCGCCCAGGGTGGCTGCATCGAGCGCGACGCACGTGCCGGATGCTTTCTGATGATCGAAAACGCTGGCAGCGGCAGCGGCGCCGCGCTCGGTCTTTTGAAGGTGCGCAGCGGCGCTGCCCTGCCCGTGCGAGTGCGCGATCGCATGCGCGTAACCGACCCACTGCGCGACCAGCAGGCAAAGCACCAGCCACGCGCCCACGAGCGCGCGTCGCCGGAGGATGCGGCCTTCATCGGAAGTACGTCGAACGTGGGCGAGTGTCAGGATCATGCGCGGGATGGGTATTCAGGCATGGATACTAACGCACAAGACTTGCTGCTGTCATGCGCAGCCATCCAGGACGGCTTGCGAATGCGGCGGGGGCTGCAGAAGCAAAAACCCCGCGCAGTGCGCGGGGTCATGTCGGGCGACAGCCCGTGGACCGGCGGCGAGCCGGCAACGCGACGCTCAGTCGCCGTACAGCTTTTGCTTGAGCTCGCGGCGCTGCTGCGCTTCGAGCGATAGCGTCGCGGTCGGGCGGGCGAGCAGGCGCGGGATGCCGATGGGCTCGCCCGTTTCCTCGCACCAGCCATAGTCGCCTGCATCGATGGCCTGTATCGATTGCTGCACCTTCTTCAGCAGCTTGCGCTCGCGGTCGCGGGTGCGCAGTTCCAGTGCATGCTCTTCTTCGATGGTCGCGCGATCCGCAGGATCGGGTACCAGCACGGTCTCGCGCAGGTGCTCGGTGGTTTCGCCGGCGTTCCTGAGCAGGTCTTTTTCAAGCTGCTGCAGCCGTGCCTTGAAGAACGCCAGCTGCGCCGCGTTCATGTAGTCCTTCTCATCCATGGCCAGGATCTGCTCTTCGGTGAGCAGTGCGCCTGCGGATGCTTTCGAGCTTTTTGTATTGGTTGCCACGTCGCTTGCTTTCGTCACTACGAAACGATGAATTTAACCCGGAGGACCTGCCAAATTCTTGCTGCCGCGCAGGCGCTGCCGGTCGTGGTTCCGGGCATGCAGCTTCCCTCGAGAAAGGCTGCCCGGCTGAAACCGGCGGCTATTGTAATCGCATTGTCGCTCCGCTCGACAAGCTTTGCATGATTTTTAAGGACTTTCGCAACAGGAATGTCATGTGCCTGTAGAAAAGGTTTTCAAGTTTATACCAGACACTGCGTCAAACCGTCGATAAACACTTGTTTTGGCAAGGCCTGGCCAATGAAAACGATCTTGCTGCCACGCGCTTCATCGTCGCCCCATGGCGCGCCGAGATCGCTGCCCATGGTCTGGTGCACGCCCTGGAAGATCACCCGGCGCGTCGCCCCTTGCATCCACAATACACCCTTGTAGCGCAGCATGCGCGGACCGTAGACCTGCACCAGGCTGCCGACGAATTCTTCGAGGCGCGCCGGATCGAAGGCGCGATCGCTGCGGAACACGAAGGCCGCGATCTGGTCCGTATGGCCGCCCTGCCCGTGGCCATGGTGATGATCGTGATGATGGTGTTCATGCCCGTGATCGTGGTCGTGATGTGCGCAATGCTCGTCGCAGTCATGGTGCTCGTGTTCGTCGGCCTTCAGGAAGTCGGGATCGATTTCCAGCTTGTCGTTCAGGTTGAAGCCGCGGATGTCGAAAATCTCGTCTATCGCAACTTTGCCGAAGTCCACGCGTGCGATCGGTGCGCGCGGGTTGATGCGCTTGAGCCGGGCTTCCAGCGCTTCCACCTGCGGCGGCGCTACCAGGTCGGACTTGGACAGGAGCATGCGATCCGCAAAGCCGACCTGCCGTTGCGCTTCCTCGAACTGGTCCAGCTGCTGCATCGCATGGCTGGCATCGACCACCGTAATCACGCCATCGAGCAGGTAGGACGTGGCTACATCATCATCCATGAAGAAGGTCTGCGCAACCGGGCCCGGGTTGGCCAGGCCCGTGGTCTCGATTACCACGCGGTCGAAATGCAGCTGGCCATCGCGGCGCTTTTGCGCCAGCTGCGATAGCGCGGCGATCAGGTCGCCGCGCACCGTGCAGCACACACAGCCATTGCTCATCTCGACGATCTGCTCATTGCTGTCCTGGACCAGGATCTCGTTGTCGATGTTCTCTTCGCCGAATTCATTCTCGATCACGGCAATCTTCTGGCCATGCGCCTCATGCAGGATGCGGTTGAGCAGCGTGGTCTTGCCGGCGCCGAGGAAGC
>JACCDR012265701.1_pt1 | contig 29544 bp, 9 predicted proteins | sample 7446431 | NCBI WGS metagenome assembly JACCDR01 (sample SAMN15323443, study PRJNA562643) | freshwater metagenome | isolation source: river surface water | place: USA:Blue River Watershed | collected 2017-08-17
AGCTATTAGGGGATTTAGAAAGCGAGGCTTGGCGAGAGACGTTGTTAATCTTTATCCCGCAATATACCAGTGGCTTTAGTGAAGTTTATAACTTACTCCAAGCTTCCACTCTAGATAACTATAAGGTCCTATTGGATTGGTTTGGGTATCCACTGCTTGATGTTACTGATTTAATAGACGACCCTTTTAAAGCGGCTAAGTGGGCACAGTCAATTGACCCTACACTGTCAGCATTGAACACAGATTTGATTAACGCTGACCTTTCTGCGTTCTTTGCCAAGGTTGTGCTTAGAAAGACTGGCGTTGATGTAACTAGCAACGTTGAGTATTACTCACTGTTTCGGCGCTGGGTAAACTTAGCTTTTACTCGTTATGCCTACGGTGCTGACATTAATCAAATTAGGTGGTTCTGATGCTTAACAGTCGTCTCATTATTGAAACACCTTATGACCAATCTGGTATCGTGACTGGCTACTCAGACAAGGCTAAGTATCAGTCTGACCAATATCTTCATCTTGACTTACTAGGTGGAGGCACTAATCTTATCTCAGTTATCAAAGCCTACTCAGATTCCTATAGAGCGTCTAATATTAAGTCGTTATTAGACTGCCGTGATTATTTTATTGCTAAGGCTTTGATGGCAACACTGCGGTCTTCTCTATACACAGACGATACTCAGCAGCAATTAACTAGCCACGCTGAGAAAGCAGTAAGTTCTGTTATGACTAAAGCAGTCTATCCTGAAGTGCTTAAGAATAAAGACCAAGTCTTTGCAGACAGCTTCGGCTCGCTGGCTTACTACTTTTTATTTGTTAAGCCTGATGGTTATCCCACAGAGTATCTGACAAAGCTTTTAACTTATGTCTGGGGGTTATTAGGGATTAGTTATACGGCGCTGCCTAAAGACCGCATCACCAGGCTCTACAGGCTATTAGGTAAAACGCGAGATATTGATAAGGTTGCTCAGGACGCAATTAAACAAGTGCTTACTGCTGGACCGCAGTCTGATCTACACCCTGCCCTCATTCAAGCTAGAAGAAACTTTATCACTCAAGCGGATGTGACTAACTTCTCGCTTCGCGTCTTGACTGGTAAATATTCTACAGAGTTGTTTCCATTATTTGCGGCGGCACTATCTGAAGAGCAGTATGACAAACTTGCTGTTTATAAAAGCAATATTATTTCAGTGCTGCGTCCGGTCGGCTTTAACCTATTACTGAATGCGTTTGTTGTTGAAGGTTATTTAAAGGCTGCACAATATATCAGCGGCTTACCTGACAACTTGACTAGCCGAACATTAGATGATTTCTTAGCAGACGAGAGTCTTAAGATTGTCCACGGCGCTACGGTTGCTAGTCACCTTGCCACTAGCTATGACGCTCTAGACTTTATGCAATCCTATAATCTTTACGCTGACTTAGGTAGTGAGCCAGAAGACTTGTTAGCATTTACCTATAGTTGGACACCGCCGGCAGTGTATGCAAAAGACCCTACTCGACTCTATACGTTATTTGACACTATAGACATTGACAAGAATACTCGTAAGCTATTCACTAACAATCTATTATCAGAGTTAGCTCAGCTTCAGCCGGTGGGTACCGAATCCTTAAGTTTAGAATCTAGCGCTACAGCCAATAAGATTAGTTTGACGGCGACTAATTTTAGTAGTGACTCAACCCCGATTATTGTCTTTGTTGAGTCTTCAGCTACCCTAGCCCCTAGTAGCATTAGCTTTGCTACCAACGTTACAACTTCGTTTACTAACAACACTGTCATTGTCGATGTTGATAGCAACAAGACTATTGGAGCGGTGGCATTGACTGGCACTGGGCTACAAGACGGTGTTGTTTTGTCTTTAAACGATTTAACTAGATACCGTTCAGAGGAGACCACTGATGTTTCAGTCTCCAATGTTCAAGTCATTGAAGGTACGGTTATCCCTGATGGGCTTAGTCAAGACGTAGCAGATCTGATTGCTCAACAAGCAAACCGTTATTACCTATTTAATTACTTGACTGCTACGTCTCGCCCTAGGGGTAGTGTGGAATCAAGGTATGAGAGCCAAGGGATTAAACAAGAAGTTCTCAGCACTGCGCAGATTGAATCTACGTTTGGTTACCGGCAGGAAGGTTATTTAGATGAATACGCTGGCAGGATGGCGGGGCTGACAGAACAGCAGAAGGAAGTTCATGCTCAGAGTGAACTGCAAGTGTTAAAGATCTGGGCGACAGCTATTAAACAAATAACGGAGGGTATATGACAACCTTTGATACTTACGAAGAACTTCAGGCTTATAACGCCGCTTTCACAGTCAATGCGTTTGAAGTGCTCACCAAGAATAACTTGGCGGCGGGGAAGACTGTTGTAGCGTCGTCTGATGCTCACTATCAAGAAGCTAAATCATTTCGCTATAACTCATCATCTGTTTGGGACTTATATAGTCCCCAAGCTTCTATCAACGCTGACCAGTTTAACGGTCAGTTTAAAAGCCATAACTTACAAGCGACTCAGTCTGTCTCGACATTAGTTAACGGCTTTACCCGTGCGACTAATCTCTACGCTGTAGAAGCGGATAGCTGTTATAACTATGCCACCAGTGATTATCTGATCGGCGCCCCTGTGTTAGTCCAGCAAGCCTCTAAGAATATTAGCTATGGTGACTACGTTAAGATTCAAGCCGGCAGAACAGATCAGCAACAAGCCTCTAGTCTGAATGTTGGCGATAACTATGGTCAGCTACAACTAGGGGCTATCAACGATGTGGTGGTCACCTCTGAGCGTGACGGTATTACTTTTATTGCTAAGCAACACATCTCTAACATTACAGAAGGTGATTTATTCTTTAGCTCTAAAGGTAAAGCAGCGATTACTTCTGAGTATGGGTTTGGGTTAAAATCTGGTGGTGAGGTATCTATTGGTTCTGACAGTTCATTAACGCTTAGTGCCGATACTCAAATTATCTTCAATACTAAAGGCAGTCTTAGGTTAGATGCTAAATACATCAACATCGGCGGTATAGGCTCAGCGTTACAGCCATTTAATTTAGACTTGATTAACATCGCTTCAGACTTAGCTCAAAGCATTGTTAGCGGCGACCTGACGACATTTCTTGAGATACCAGACACTATTGCGGATTACTCGGCTACGTTTATTGATGCATTACCTGAACAGCTTGCTGGCATAGTAGAGTCTAGTACCACATCTCTATTTAACTCTTTGACCCCTGGCTCTCTACAAAACTTTATTAAAGGGTTAGGAGCTGACCAATGGTTACAAAACATTGGTGGTGTGGCTTTAGGTAATGCGACAGCTAACTTACCTCAATTCGGCTCGGCAATCCTTGGCGCTATACCTTTCTTAGGCACTGCTCAGTCAGCGTTTAACCGCTATAACGGAACTGGTTTTACCTTTGATAGTTATCCTAGATTAGAAGCGTTAGACGCTCCCCAGTTTGCCCCTGTCGCTGAGCCTAAGCCTTCTATTGTGTTAGACGGTAACACCTACGCTCAGTTCCCTTACCCCACCGATTATGTCTAGTAATCTCCAGCCGGCTAACTATCTAACATCTTCCCGTTATTCTGATGCGGCTATTAAATATAGAGTTATCAGGAGTAATGGTAAGGAATTGTTATTGGAGAATAATCTCTGTCGCACTTTATATGTTGGGCAACGATTAACTATAGATACTAACAGTTACGCGTTGGTGACTAGGGTAGAAGGTGAACTAGCACTCGCTGTAATGACAGATTTAAAGTCACCGGCATTTGTGACGACAAGTGATTGGACACCGTTAGCTTTGCCTAAGAACACTTTATTAATAGCACCTGCGTCTGCGGGCAAGCTCTACGCTCGTTGTAGCAATACATTAACAGAGAAGCCTGGTTATGTGGGGTGGTCATTGTATGACGGAGACCGTAATTTACTAGCTATTGGTAATGACTATGAAAGCCATAACGTCTGTCAGATTAGTGGCACCGGTTCATGGTCGGGTGACGTGTACATACTAGAAGTAAGAAGCTTTTTAACGGGTAGTTTACAGCCCATTAACTTTGCGTCTAAGACTTGGTACCCAGAGAATACGGTTACAACGTTATCTGTGGGCGCATTAAATGATGGGCAGACAAGTTTGATTTTAAGTTAATTATGTTGATTACTAATGCTGATATGGTCTTTGATGACCAGACAGAAGATTTAAAACTAGATGAGTATGGCGCTTTATCTTTTACTGCTGAAGCTGACACGCCACCTAATGCAGTGGTTAGACGATTAGGAACACCGCCGGAGGGCTATGCCCGTATGGTTAGGATAGGCACTCAGTCTAGGGTTTATAACGTTGAGTATTCTAGTCTGTTGCCGTTAATGTTGTCCTCACCTGGGCTGGATAGCTTTGATGTCCAAAGTGCTGTCGAGTTAGCCAGTGCCCAAGACGGTAGGATTACCCCCGTAGACTTTGCAGTTAATCAAGACGGCGGCACGGTGCATTCTTTTACGTTGTCTTATCTAACTAATGACAACGATGTTCAAACTATTACTGCGAGTGTCTAATGTTAAGTGCTAGATCTATTGAGGATATTCAGTCTACCTACTTTGCTGCCCTAGCTACAAGCGGTAGCAATCTTGTTGTTGATACTAAGGAAGGTAGCCTAGCTTACACGTTAGCTAGAGGTTCTGCGGCTGTCTGTGCTGCCATTGACAACCGTCTAATCGACTTGCAGAATAATGCACTAATTACTAATGCAAGCGGTAGCCGCTTAGATGAACTGTTAAGCTTTATCTCTGCTCGTCAACAACCGGCAAGGGCTACTGGCTCAGTGCTAGCTATCTCTAAGACTGATTCATTTACGATTCCTGCCGGCACACAACTACTCAACGTTTCTACTGGCTTATCTTTTAGAACTACGTCTGCTTCAGTCACTGCGGTTAATCTGTTTGAATCTTTAATCAACGTGCAGGCAGTCGAGTTCGGCATATCTAGTAATCTAATCGCCGGCACCCAACTCTACTCAGCTGATTATCCTGACGTTTGCTTTAGGGTTGGCGCTACCCACACCGATGTTTATGAAGGGGATCTATTAGGCGGGCAAGATATTGAGACTGACAATGCTTACCGCTCTAGAGTCTTATCGTTAATCTCTAATCCTTCCTCTAGCTCATCTAGCAGTTTAGTTAGGTTACTCAGAGACTACCCATTAGTTGATAGAGCTTATGTTAAGACGACGGTACCGGGGATTGCCGAGATATGGGTTGACGCTAGCACTATCTATACAGAAGCTCAGCGGCAAGAGTTATTGGATTATATTTCTACCTATTTACCCGTTGGCGTTATTCCGTTTATTTCCCAGGCTAGACGTAAGTCTGTCAACATCACCTTAGATATTCAACCGTTTAGTAATAACAACAATGACCTCTCTGCATTGTCTAACCGTGTTACATCAAACTTAACCAATTTAATCCTTAATCTAGATGTAGGAGAAAGCTTATCGGTCGGTGATATACGCCGCTCTGTGTCTTCTTTAGCTAGACAAGTAACAGTGATTTATCCTACTGCAGATGTTGTCTGCCGCATAGATGAGATACTATCGCCGGGCGAGTTTAAGTTTGTTTTCTCTGCTAACTTATTTAAGTAAATCTAATGCTACCCAAAGAGCTCTTATCGTTTTATACTCATCTAGCTGCAGACCCTGACGCACCGCAGGTTACAGTTAACCTATCTACTTTTTATAGAGATGATGATAAGCCTAGAGAGTTTAAATATAAAACTGACCAGCAGGGTTATAGCTTGTTGTATAGCGTCGGTGGCGCCGCTCAGCAGACAGTAGAGGTCTTTCCACCCTATCGCTACACTTACGGGATAAACCGTCTTCAAGGCTCCACTAGCACTGATTACGCTTTTAATTATCCCGTTCAGTCAGACCCTATTTATTCTCAAGCTACAGTAGGGTTTACTGACGTAGTAGTAGCCCCAGAAAATATATTAGAGAGAGCTTGTGGCACTACCGCTAGTGTTAGCATTACAGGATTAACTAGCGAGACGCTATATATAGGTAACTTTATTAATGAGTCTAGAGATGTAATCTTCACTAGCAATCCCATTAGCCTAAACGTCGAGGGCTTACTGTTTCTCTATGTGGTTAGGTCAAGAGACGGCTTAGATGTTTATCAACCTGGCATTGACTACACGTTTGACCCAGTCTATCAAGCTATTACATTTAACGAGCCGCCAGAGCTCTACACCCCAATAGTCATAGAGATTGGTATTGCTACGTTAGATGGTAGTTACAAAGTAATCAATGCTAATGGCACACACTCTTTACCGCCGGCGTTTAGTTATGGTGTGGCTATCACAGGAGCCGAGGGAACTTACTCAGAGTTTGCTACCAATATTACTTGGACATCAGTCATTGACGACAGTGAGCCGAACACTAATTATGTTTTGTCTTTATCAGATGAGAGTGGCTGTAAGACCTTGGCTAGCTCTGGGTCTAACAATATTGTCATCACCGACGTTAACGCTTTAGTCCATCGCACGACCTTTAAAGACTTTACTGACTCTATACGCACATCAACGCCGGTGCCCGTAGAGTCCACAGCAAGCTTAGCCGACACTATTGCTTATGAGGAAGTAAAGATTAAGTCTGCTTCGGTGCCCGGCTATAACGAGTCCCGCATTGTTACTTTTGACCAGACGGTTGATAACCCCGTAGAGTTAGCATCAATTAACACAGAAGCTTACATCCGTGCCGGATCTTACGAGAGCGGCATCTATAGGTCTGGCAGTATTAGGTCATTACCTAAAGCATTGGGTGTTTCTGAAGTAGAAGACTCGGTATTAAACAACAATCAAGCGCCGGCGACTATTACTCCGACTTTTAGTTTGTTAGTGCCGGCTAATGACAATGGCTTCTTTGGTAGGTATGAGTTGACAGGCGACATGGATTTAATGAATCCTATCTCTGCTGCTTGGGGCTTACTACTCGCTGCTAGCTATAAAGATTCAGATGTTATTTTACTTAATCTCAAAGCGCTAGTTTATCAAGCTAAACAGCGTGGTTGGATAAAGCTAGAAGACGGTGCTTACGTTATTGATAAAGCTGTAAGCGCTGGGTTGCCTATATATTTCAGCGCTACTAATTCTGATTATGCAGAGTCATTTAAAGAAGTAGGGTCTAACGCCTTTTTAGGTTTGGCTGCTTGTCTATCTGTGTTGTCATTAACTGATGATGAGGTTAGGGCTTATTATGCACTACAAGGTTCTGACAGCGATTTCTACTCTGAGTTATTACTGACCTTAGAAGCTATGGCATTGTTTGTCGCTAACGGCGTTAGTCGTGTCACTTGGTATGCTGCATATAAGGAAGATGCCGGCCTTTACAGTTATGACCAGCCTTCTCTGAGCGCTACAATTTATGCTGATATATTTCTTTCCTACCTTTTATCGCTTCGTTATAACTCTATAGTTCATTATGTGGCTGCTAAGTTAGACTATAACTTATCTTTATTGCCAGAAGATTTAGAGTCTCCATTTTACGAACAATTTTATGGCGATGACAATATAAATCGAGCAATAAGTATTATTACTGCAGCTACAACGCCATTACCTCCACCCCCACCACCACCTCTACTGGATTTTACGCCTTTATGCGCCTTAGATGATATTTATTTAGCTGCACTATCATTACCTTTTGCTGGAGATGATAGACCTAGAGAAACAGATGTAGCTACGTTTGCTCTCGATAGCTATGAAGGTAATATCCTCCCTATATCATCTTTTGTTTTAGACGACTTTGCCTTTATAGTTAAACCTGATTTTAACGTACAAGATTCTTGTATTATATCCGGTAATACTAGAACTATATATTTACCTTCTGACACTTTTATAATTTACGACGGCAATAACCCTAATTATGCTAACGGTGCTGTGGATGATTTGTTAACAACGAATTATGTTTTTAACGGTGATACTGTTTCTTTACCTGGTGGGCTAAGCATTTCTTTATCTATAGCTATTGAGTCATTGATAGCTATAGGCGTCACTGGGCAACCCCATAACACCATTGCTCTGTCAACCCTGCAGAATAAAGGCTATATATCTGGAGGCGTTATATCCTTTAAAATCATGCATGTATCTCACGGAGGAGGAGAGTTATCTTTATCGATAAACGTCCCTAAATGTCTATGACTATGAATAGATTATTTAATCAGATTAAAATTTTAATTCGTGAGTGTACAAAATGACTTTTATAATATTAGGAGACGACTTGCATAGTATAGCCTCTCACTATACCGCTAGAGAAAAGTTGTTTGAGAAGTATTCGCCCTTAATGGAGGTTGGTGGTCTCTACAGCGCGGCGTTTGTGACTGCTGTGTTGCTAGAGTTACGACGGCTCATGCCGTTTGGGATTAAGTGGTTTAGTGAAGACGTTGTTAACAACACTACAACTGTGATTGGTGGTATGTTGTACGCCGAGTCTGAGATGTATTATCAAGCTGCTTTGTCCTTATACACGATAGAGTCTCAGCGCTCACCACTAACGGCTAAGTTTGATAAAGCTAAAGATTGGTTTAATCTGATTACCGGCGGTAACACAAGCATGAGTGAGGTACTCTCTAAACGATTACTTCAACTTTACTTTAGTTATGACAGTGCTGATCTTAATATTTACCGTCAGCTTCTTGATGACTTCTTTGGTATTGAATCTACCCTTACCTTTAAATCTGTGCCGGACTTTTTAGTCTATGACATGAGTAGTGCCAAACTTAATTATATTCCTGTCACACCTGGACGCGGCGCTCAACTGACTGGCAGTGTTGATAGTGGTTTAACTAAAGAGGAATACTATTCAATTGTTTATAAATTTGTAGGCAATGACTGGGTTAAACGCAGAGTGCCCGGCTTTCCTATGGAGGTCAATAACGTTAATGTGTTTCAAGTAGTGACAGAAGTTGAATATCTAGCTAATCCTAAACCTGAATATGCTATAGAGGAAGGCACTGACGGTGTAGCTATACTTCCTCTTGCTAACTATGTCATGCAAGCAGAGATTGATTTAGATGGTGCCAGTCCTCACCTATTGGAGTGGTTAAACGACACACTATTGCCGGCTGGGCTACTAGTTAAATACACATCAACAATGGGGATAGTGGGAGATGGATGATTTTGATTTTCAGTTTAATATCAATCCAGACGATATAGACTCTGTTGAGCTAGGCGGCTTAGTAGATCATCTTGAGACTACGTTTGCAGAAGACCGGCAATACACTGACATCTTAGATTGGTATGACAACGGTGGTGTCGATAAAGAGAAGCTAGGGATTGAGTTAACACCACAGCAACGGCTTATCCTCGCAGTTTTCTATGGTATTGAGCTAACCGAAGAGCAGCACTCTATTCTGGAATATTGGAAAGCTAAAGACAGAACCACTTATGATTTTGACTTTGGACCAAGAGAGCGTAACAACTTAGTTTTGGAATGTGGCCGTCGCGGGGGCAAAACGTTTGTATCATCTTTAATACTTACTTATGAGTTTGAGAAGCTATGTAGAATGCCATCCCCACAGTCTTTCTTTGGCATTGCATCTAGCACGCTCATCTCTATGATTTGTATTGCAACCAGTGCTGAGCAAGCTAAGCAGACTATCTATGGTCAAACTAGAGCTATGTTTAGGAACGTTTACTTTCTAGACAAGCTAGTTAAAGCTGGCAAGATTGATCTGCAAGAGAAAGCAATTAAGTATGAAGAAAAGCTTTTATATATCTACTCTGGTAACTCTAAGTCTGAGACTCAAGTAGGGGGCTCACCTATTATTATTGTCTTAGATGAAGGTGCCCTCTTTGAAGATAAAGATGGTGAGTCTAATGCTTTAACCTTATGGGATAACCTCGGTGCCGGGGGTCTAGTCTTTGGTAAATATGCTAAGCGCTGCATTATCTCCTCCGCATGGCGCGAAGGTGACGCTTTGGTTGAACTCTATAAGGCAGCTAAAGAGTCCCAAGCTTGGATTGGGTTTAGACTACGCTCTTGGGATGTTAACCCTAAGTTTGCTAGCCGGGACAACCCAGTCATTGACGGGATGTATGTCTCTAATAGGGCTATGGCTGAGCTGTTGTATGAAGGGATTCGTAGCTCAGCTCATAACGCCTACTTTGACCCTGACTCTGTTAAAGCATCTTTTGATAACATGTCAGACCTCTATGCTATGGAGCTGCCCGACGACGGTGATAAGTTAATCAAGCTCAAGATTCACAGGGTCGGTAAGTTTAATGGGCGCACCTACATGCACCTCGACCCTGCTGTTATCCATGACGCTTATGCTTTAGCCTATGGGCACAGCTATATGAGCGAAGGTAAGTTACACGTTTCTATAGATGGCATTATGTCTTGGACTCCTAGAGACGGGCGTAATGTCTCAATTATGAATGTGCAAGAAGCTATCTATCATATTCATTTACATAGACCACTCTATAAAGTCACAGCAGATAATAAGGAATCTTCTGAGACTCTACAACGGCTAAACACTAGTGGCATACCAACGGAGATTGTAAGTTTTTCTAATCCTAGACAGTTAGGTTATTACGATGTTATGCGTCGGCTGGCATTAGAAGGCCGATTACACTTACCTAAGAACTCACCCTGGACAGAACTATTAAAAGAAGAATTACTCTATCTCACTGTCAGACAGACTAAAAACGCTGGGCAAGTAAGAGTCGATCACCTACCCGATAAGAGCAAAGATATTGCAGATTGTTGTGCCGTAGTATGTTATCACTTAGCTGCTGATACGTTCAGCAACTCCTTTGAGGAACCTAACTACAACCTAGACTTTAAGTCACAACCTAGACTGCAACCTAACGCTAACTATCTGTTACCCGACCAACGCACAGCATTTAGTAAAGCTGGGTTTATGAATGAGGTTAGATCCCGTAAGAAGTCTTGGGGCGGCGTCGATACACTCAATCTCAATTAAGCTAGCTATAGAGTTTTAAATAATCCTTTTAAGATAATGGTCTACAATCTACTGACCTATTTGCCGGGCTATGGTTATTACCCGCCGCAGCGTATACAAGAATACACGCCGATTGTGATTAACTTTAAAGCGGCGATGCTCACTAGCGAAGATGAGCCAGTAGAAACTAATAGCCATGACGGCAATAAGCCACAGTATTTTGTCAAGATTTCATTTCCGCGTTCTACCCGTAAAGGAGCTAACCAGCATATCTCCGACTCTGTTGTTATCCCTATTGGTAGTGACGGTATCTTTCGCTATAAGTTAGCGCCGTCGGGATCTTACTATCCTCAAGCGAGGTATATTGTTCAATACTTTAAACGTAAGAATAAGATTCCGTTAGACACGCAAGAGTGGTTAGTGCCGCCAATACCAAAGACGACTAAGTTTGTCTTTAACTACCAAGAAGATATTCAAGAGTATGCGCTGCCGTTAAACCTGTGGCGGGTGATTAACTTATCTCCTGTCTCTGAATATGTGGCAACCTATAACTCGTTAACGTTACTCAGCACGATTGACTTTAATAAAGACGACGCGATTACTTTAACGTATGAGCCGGCGGTGACGTTAGATCAGTTGCTGGAGTACAACGTTGATAACTTTGCAGACTTAAGCCGGGTGAGATATTAATGTATGGCTATAACTCCCGGCGCTAGACCTGATGCTTATGACACCACGATAGACCAAGGTGTTTATTTTTATAGCACCCATAGCAAGACTAAGGGAGAGACGCTAGGAGAGAAGTTCTTCTCGGCACTTAGAGGTGCGGAAGACGACAGTTTGATGTTCTCTATCTATGAGAACCGGATGTCAAAAGAGAATACTAAACTCTTAGCCGAGAAGACAGCGCCGAATAGTGGGTCTATTAGCTACGGGACTAACGTCCACAATATGTCTGGCGCGCTAGATAACTTGTCAGATGCTGGCGCAGCGTTAGGTTACAGAGTCTTTAGAGGACAGCGGGGTTACGGTACTGTCATTAATAAGGTAGCTGAAGCCGCTGGCGTTGACCCTATCTATAAGGAGAAGCCCCAAGGATTAGAGTTAGGGGCTAGAGCAGTTAACGCTGTCACCTACGGCACTATGGCAGCAGTTACTGGAGTTGCTGCGGGGTTAGCTGTCAAACAGTTAAGTAAGTCCTCCTTCACTGCCAGCGCTATCGTTTTAAGCTCTGCTATTGCTGGAGCTGTGGGTTCTATATTCGGTGCTGTGTTTGCTGCACCTAACCTTGATGACTATGGCGGTAAACGATTTGGTACCGCAAAAGACTTTGCTATACGGTCTGCATTATCTCCCTATGACACTTATGCAGACACTGGGGAAGGAGCTTTAGGTTATGAGCAATTACTAGGAGCTTTGCCAGCAGTTCTAGCGACGGGTGGTGTTTATGCTAGTGCAGCGATTATTAATAAGGTTACTAAGCGGAGTCTGATTAACCCTAACGCTGTAGGCGAGGCGTTGTTAACTGCTTTACCCGACGGTCCAGCAAAGAAAAGCTTAGCTCCGGCAATAACCTTTGGATTAGCTGCCGCAGTGGGTGCCGTGGTTGGGGCTACTAGAATCGGCACAGCCGTTAAGTATGGCAGTGATGCCCCTGAGCGTGGCAAGTTTGTGCCTGGTATTTACAACTCTGATGATCAAGTTTTAAGACAGTTTAGTGGAGCACAACAACCTTATGCGCCGAAGTTCCAGCATGAGAAAGTTATAGTCACCACTAAAGAGGCTAAGAAACAATTTGCTATTGTGATGACTGGTAACCTTAACGCAATAGAAAAGAATGCTAAAGGTGGCAAGGGGCAATACAACATAGGCATATATATCACTGATCCTAAAGAAGTCGCTAATGTAAGACAGGGTGTTGAGTATAGGCTGCGTAACCGCAAGAATGTTAGAGAAGGTAAAGCTTATGAAGCGCCGCCAGAGATTGAGAACGTTATCTTTGGTGGACCCCGCTCTAACTCTATTGATAAATTCAATCAGTTAATCCGTGGCAGTGATAAGCCGCTCTACACAGTCTTTAGCTACGCTACTTCTGATAAGTTCTTTGCTCAGTTAGAGAGTGAAGCACGTAAGGGGCGTACAATTAATATGTTGTTCCAGAATCCTTATGGGGTTAAAGCCGGCGGTAATCCTGAAAAGATGCAGGCAGGTATTAACCGCGTCATGCGAGCTGCTAGAGATGCTGGTAACAACAACGTTTCTCTTTACACTAACAAGCGAGATAGTAGCCTACTAATTCATGCTAAGGCTATCGCAGCAGAAGACGCTTTCTTAACTACTGGTTCTAATAATATAAGTAGTGCCTCAGAGAAAGACAACGAAGAGATGAATATTGTAACCAAAGACAATAAAGTCATTGGTGATTTTATAAAAGACTTCAAAGAGTTTATTAAACAAGACGACATTATAAAACTGGATGCTTCTCAGGTAGATAGTTATAAAAAAGATGCAGAGAGACTTTTACAGTCTGGTAAGTCTCAATATGACCTAGGCATCTTTGCTGGCTTACATCGTCCTAACTACTCATTAAAGGATTCTTCTACTCTTACTTCTATAGGCGCAGCTCAGGCAGCTAGAAGCACGATGCCTGGCATTGCTTACTTACCTAATAAGCTATCTAATCAATTCTTCTTAGACAATAGAGGTCAGCGCCCGACCTTGTTCCAGAACTGGTTTTACATGATGACCGGGGCAGCACCGTCTACTGATAACTTCTTAGGTATTGGTCCTAATCAAGCAGAGATTCTAGAGCAAGCTGATGCTCAGATGTCACCTTTCCTATCTGCTAATCCTACTAAGTGGGGAGAAACCAGAGGCGTAGGTGTTCTTTTTAATGAGAAGATAGGTGGCGAGTTCTATCTAGATGGCTCTGGTATAACGGGTAACTTAGCTAAAGGGCTGGGCAGGATACTGGATATAGCCACAGGCTATTACGGGCTGAAGCGGTTACATGAGTTACGCACCGGCGAGGCACCCAGAGATGACATCAAGTTATTACATCAACAACAAGGTACGGCTAAGCCTGACAGAGGATTCTTTGAGAGCCTACTCAGTGAGACCGTAGATACCGTTAGAGCCACGGCGACATCATTGTTATTCTACTTTGGTTTTAGCCATGCTCTGTCTCTTGTTCAACAACACGTTGAGACCGTTGGGTTAAATAGTGTCCTGAATGCTATCACGGCACCGGAAGGCAACGCTCGTAGAGAACAGTTAAAGTCTTTAGTCTCTGCACCGCAGCTACGGATATTGCAATCGGCTTACACGATTAAGAATGCTGCTCGATCACCAGAGTCATTAAAGCTGTTATCAGCATCATTCCAATCTATCTTTGACACTGCTGCCTTTAATGCTGTCACTGACGCTACTGGATCTAATCTTATAGCTAGGGGATTAGTCAACAGCGAGCGAGTTGATGCGCTAGGTCAATATCTAGATGGGTTGCCAGCTGACTCCGACTTTAAAGTTGGGTTGACCAACGATATGACTGCTATGCAAAGACGTATCAGCCGTCTACTCAAAGCAGAAGGCATTACTTCAGCGTCTGCAGAGGTAGACGTTCAATCAGCATTACAGAAAGTCTTAAGTCAGCATTTAGGGTATGACCAGAACGCCGGTGTTCTGTCGCTGAACAAACCTTTATTCAATGACAAGCTAACGTTTGCTGAGCGCGGCGGGATGGCTCAGTTAGGTTCATTACGTAAAATAGATAGCTCTAATTTTAGACAAGCCCTACGACCCATTCTGCAGTCTATTGCTTTACCTAGAGACCAAGCTAAGTTTAGTGAAGCGCTAAATGCATTTGACCGACTAGTCAGTGCTCAGCCTGCTATTCAGTTTGTTGACGACAATACTGCAAGCCCAGTCCAGTTCATTAACTATGGGATGGAGCGGTTAGAAGAAGTTGCTAAGTCACTAGACCAGATTGCTTCTGACATTCCTGCTAATCCATTCCTATGGTCGCCGGCGGTTAGGAGTGCTTTAAACATTACTAGCTTGGATGTCCAACAAGACAATAAAGACTTATCTTTGAAGTCTTTCCTGGGGTCTGGTTCTTTTGAAGCGATGATTAAGACCCAGAAAGAAATCTTTAGGACTGTTGAGAACATTGCTAGTAAAGGATTGTTTAGAGAGATAGCTCAGGCAAGAGCCGTCTTTGCTATTAGTGATAGTCTTGCTAAACAAGAGACTATGATTGCGGCTAAGTTAGCTGAAAGTGTAAGCCTAAGTATTCGAGACACTAAATTGCTGATAGCTGCAGGGCAGGCGACTGATGGTATCTCACCATTTAGCCTTAACGCTGTCGATAGGTCTGAGACGTACAAGAGTGAACTTAAAACATTAATCACTAACTATGCTGAAGAACGTTTAGAGTTTACTGCTGCTGTTAAAGCCGGTAATCGTTCTCTTGAGCCCACAGATATTCAACAGTCTGGTTATAAACGCACCCGTAAGTTATTGATGGGTATGGGAGCAATCCTGGTAGGTGATGCAGTCATTGACCGCTACTTCTTACAGAATGAGGGCGGCGACTTCTTTAACCAGTTACAGCGATTCTCTTTGGCTTCTCAGTTAGTTAAAGGCAGTGACTCACCCTACGCCGGTGATGAAAGAACTGAACAAGAGCGTATCTATAACACTGAGTTCACTGGGGTTGTGCCTCGCTACCTAAGGGCACCAATCATTCTAGCCGGGGCGTATGCCGGTGGCAAGTTAGGCTTTGATGTGCGTTACTCTGACACGTTATCTAATATCAAAGAGACTGACGTTGCTAAGTTGGATAGCCTAGGTAGTGAAGTCGCCAAGCTTAAGGATTTATTCACCCAGAGTAATAAACGGTTGGTTACTAAGTTCAGTAATCTTGGCGCTTACTTCGGTGCTATGACCGCTATCATGGGCACTCAACTTGCATTCTCGGCAGTGGCAGCGGCGGCTAATACTGCAAGGACTGCTTGGAATAGTGAAGGCTTAAAGATGCAAGGTGAGGGTGCTGTAGCAGCAAGTAAGATTGCTTTAGCTTTACGTAATACTCTGAGCCAGTATAGAGCGCAGGCTTTTACTAACCAACCTAATGCTACTGAAGCTCAGGTCGTTAATGATTTATTCACTAAGGATAAAGCTACCGCTACAAGAATGGCAGTAGCAACTCTGATGGCAGAGGGGATTGCTAAGTCTCAGACAGAAGGTATGCGTCCGCAATATACCTTTGCCCATCAAATCCCTAACCCCATCTTCCAATTAGCCTTTGTTGGCAAGCTAGACCCCAAAGGAGAAACAATCAGTATCGGTGCTGGCTTCCAGTTCCTGCCCTTACTCGGCGCTGGTTCTATCCCCGCTCTACCGCTGTCAATGCGGATTAAACCGAATAATGATATTCGTCATCTAGTTGCTAGGGAGATTGACTACCGAGACCAGGAGACTGATACTCAGCACGCGGGCTACTTTACTTCTCGTCTATTCGGTCAGTTAACTTCCAGCATTGTCTTTGACCCTAACTCTCAGATGAACGCGGTCTTAGGTGTAGCTACCGGGGCTAACATTGCTCGCTTTGCGGCTCAACAATTTGCCGGTAAGTTACAGCCGAATGCGGAGCTAGCGGAAATCTATAAAGGTACGAAGGTAGTCAGAGACGGGGCTATGTTCGTGGCTGACCAGTCTGAGAAGTTAATGCGCTGGTCACAGGCACCGATGTTAGCCGCACCTAACTCAGCGTTCAAAGCGTTGATGTCAGTGATGGCTTCCTATGAGAATGACTACCCGACATTATTTACTGCTATCGGACCTAAAGCCCGCACAGCTACTGCCTTTTTATTACCTTTGTTATTTGCCTCGGCGTCTATGTCTGTGGGTTCTGCCTATGACTATATAGGCTCTGGTATTGAAGCCTTGAGTGGGCAGACAGAAGATGCTGAACAGTCTTATGCTCAAGGGTTAAACAATGCTCGTTGGTACCGCGCCGGCGGTGTTATCTCTACAACTGCTATCTATGGTGGTTCACTATATGCTTTCGGTGCTTTTAAACCCGCTAAGAGTTTCAACGGTGGTGTTAATGGTACTGTGCTCAGACAAATCTATGAACGGGGTGTAGCACAGGGTCTGAGTCAGATGAGAACGTCTGATGGTGTCAGCACATTCCTAGGTAACGTACCGTTATTTGAACAAGACGTAGCCGCAGTACCCAATGTCAACGCCGATGACTTAAACTCTCAGTTTGCTAAGCGGTTAGTGAATGAGTTTGAAGCTCAAGAGCAAGCACTCAAGAAAGTATTTGATGCTGCTGGTGTTAATCAGTATGCGTTTCTACATAATCAGACTGATGAATCTGAGAAGGCTATTAAAGCCGTCTTGAGGGGCGCTATAGATAATAAAGATTTCTTAGATGACTCGTCTGTCTTTGGTAGGTCTTTAAACTACTACAAAACTTACGGTGATGAAGTTGTAGACGTAGCTTATAACCGCTTCAAAGCTCAGTCTAAGGAAGCTATTAGGTTAGCTCAGAAGCTAGAGCCGTCGATGTATCATACTGCTCCTAGACGTATTGGGGTGATAGCTACAGCAGTAGCAGTTCCTTTTGTCCTGATGAACATCGCCGGCAATCTATTAGGCGACACTGATACCTTTGCTGAGAAACCTAGTGATGGGTTCTTTACAGGAATGGCTAAGGTTCCCTTATTACTCGCGTCTGGTCTAGCACCGGAATATAGACAAAGCGCCGAGGCTAGACAGAAGATTGCTTCTTACCGTCAAGGTATTGGTTTAGCAGGTAAGCCTCAAGCACCGAAGAGTTTAGGTGATACGCTGCTGGGTCTGTTAGATATGATTAACCCGATCAGAATCTTTAACCCAGTCTCTCCCTATAAAGATAATCCTAAAGAGTTTGTTAACGTCTTTGGTCCGCTGGGTATGTCCAATGGTAGCCGGGGCTGGACTCACTACACCCAAGTCCAGAGTATGGCAGCGGATGCTTCAACGTCTCAATACTATATGCAGGCGGCTATCTTCCAGTCCTCTGAAGCTGCAGCAATCAAAGCCATTAATAAACTCGGTCCTCAAACAGACTTAGATGTGATTAATGCTTGGCGGGCTAAGCAAGCTAGACAGAAACCGATGTCATTAAAAGGTACAGCGTCTAGGTCTGAGTCCCAAGCCGTATCGGGGGCAACGCCGGCACTAGCTATGGCAATGGCTCAAAGACAATCCATGGCAACTTGGCTGAGCTACCAACATGCTGATGATATTAAGAATGACTTCTTAATGCAGATGTTGTACACTGGTCGGGTTCAGGGTGCTATGGTCAGCGGCGTTGCTTTCAAACCTGACTACTTAGGCTGGACACCGTTTGATGCTGGTTTAATCTCAGAGTTTATTGTCGGCGGTACTCTGGGTCAACCTTCCGATGCTGCCCAGAAGCTACAGACATTTACTTCTGCTATTAAGGGTGCTAACAACTGGCTGGCAACGGGTGACTTTAGAGACCAGTTTGATTACACCTTCTTCAACAAAACCAATAACACTCAGACTCAGAGTCCTATTCCTTTAATCGGTACGTTCATTGACTTAGGTCGGTACGTAATCGGCGGGATGTTCGACCCGCAGACGAAGAAGCTTAATGCTATTCCAACTATAGCGACGATGACTGCAGTGACTGCCTTTAGTGCCACCCTAGCATTAGCTGCCGCCGGTAGTCTTTACTTTGCAGGTAGTGCAGTAACAGCAGCGTTAGCCGCATATAAAGAAGGCGGCGATTATCGTAATCTATCTAGCAATATCAAAGAGAACATTGACCAGATTGCTGCTAAGTCTTTAGTGGCTCGCTTTGATAACACTGGTGAGTATGGTCGGTTGATGTTAACCAATGACCGGATTATGCACACCGGTGGCAGAGTGTTACACGTATTCAAACAACCATTTAAAGAGAGCGGCGAGGGACTGGCTAGTGGTGTCACTGGAATCATCAATCAATTCAATCAAGACCTGGCTGCTATCGGTGCGCTTAATAATACTGCCCTAACAGAGGCTGTCAGCACGGGTGACGCTTCAAGGATTATTGATCTAGTTAAAGAAGATTTAGTCAGAGCGTTTGATAAAGAGTTGCCAATGATGGCTAGCGACAATATGAGCTTAGCAAAACTGCTTAAGTTCCAAAACATGAGTGCCTTTTCTAACACCACGGAATACACTGGTGTTTTTAATAAGTTAGAGACTAATCTACACACTATCTTTAACTCTAAGATGGACAGGCAGCTCAAGATAGCTAACGCTCAAGAGCTGTTAACTAAGTCCCTGCTAGATATTAAGATGACAACCTATCGTAGCAGCGGTGAGAACGACTTAAGTTACACTCCGTCTCGTTATGGTAAGGGTCATTCCACCGATGCTGACTTAGCCTTCAAGTCCCGCTTGCTATATAAAGAGACGGATTACTATGCTGAATCATTAGGAGAGTTAGTCAGCCGTTATGGTGCCGCCGGGACATTAGGCAGAGCCGCGTTAGGAGTGGGTTCTATTGCAGGGTCTTACTTAGATATTGCTCAGACTTGGTATCCGTTACTGACTGCCACGACAGCATTAGGGGCAGACAAGCGTAGTGAGCGAGTTAGAGCTGCTCAGGTGTTAGGTAGCTATACGTTTGAGACTGGGGCTTCTGTAGCTATTGCTAGGTTACTCAGAAAAGCACCGGGTAAAACAATTGCCGGGGCTATCGGGATTGGTGTCTTAGCGGGTATAGACAAGACCCTACTCAAAGGTGAGATGTGGAATACGGTACAACGCTTTGCTAGGGTTACTGACCAGAAAGTGATTAGACCGTTTGAGAATATCGTCACCGGTGTAGCTACTTTCTTCTCTGATATCCCACTGTTTAGAGGTATTGCCAGACCGTTAGGTATTCCTTTTAGAGCTTTAGACCCATTCATTAATAGCTTGCACCAGAAAGCTGAAGGCACTGGCTGGGCTAACTTTACGATGTTCTTCCTACCCCACACTGTAGAGAGTCGCTATAACATGAGTGCTCAAAGCTCTATGGGCATGGAGACCGCGTTTGGTACTAGACCTTATGAGATATCTTCTGAAGAGACCAGACAGCATCAACAACAGTTAGCTGATCAACGCTTTAACCGTGCTGTGTCAATCGCTAAGAAGCCAGATGAGCAATTAGTCGGTGCCGAGTTGTTAGGCGGGCAAGCCACGTTAGAAGCCCAGATATTCTATGACAAACACTTAGACAATAAGGGTTATTTAGTAGAGCGGGTATTGAGTGACTTTGCTCCTCGTTCTCAGTTGAGTAGTCTCATGATTGTGGCGGCTAGTGCTAGAGCTTATGAAGCTGACTATGTCGATGCCCGCCGCACCCGTGAGATGTTACCGACGACTTCTTACGGGTTAGCCTACGCTGCTTTAGAAACAGTGAGTTCCTTAGAAGCTATCTCACGGGCTAAGTATGGTGACCCGCATAAGTTATTCTTTAGAGCAGCAGAAGAAGGTGTGCTCGCTGTTAATGAGATGATTCTCTTCCAGCATCATGCTAAAGGTATTGTACGCCAGGGTACTAGTGATGTCTTTGGTAGATTAGCTAAGTTGTTACCGGGTAGAGCTGGAAATGCTAATAAGATAGCCAGCGGTAACATTATGCTCAGTGCTCTACCGAAGATTATGGGTGTCGGCGCAGCTACTGCGTTTACTTATTACTCACTAACTGATGGAGATAATGAACAGTTAGAGAAGAACGCTGGCTGGATTACTCTAGGCGTTGGTCTAGCTTCTGGAGTTACTTCGTTCTTGACTAGCACGACTGGTAAGAACTTCATGCTTAAAGGTTTAGCCAAGACTACTGTAGTTAAAGACTGGGCAGAGAAGAATAAGATTGCTGAGAAGGCTAAGGGTATGAGTAACAAGATGCCTGAGTCGTTAGCCTGGGGCGCCTTGTTCGGTGTAGCAATGTCTGGCAATGTTCAGTTTGCTATGAATACCGTTGTTAACTTATTCTCTGATCCTGAAGAGGTTAAAGCGAGAAAGGCTAAGGGTGAAGATGCTGTGCCCGGCGGTGCCTCCTTGATAGCTAGTATTATCGGCTTCACTGGTTTCATGGCGGCTACTAGAGCTAAATATAACTACTCAGAAACTCGTGACCATCTGGCTAACCTCAGAGAGTTTAGAACTCCTAAGTCGGTTAACACCTGGGTCGGGCGAGCTGTTATCGGTGCATTTATTGGTCAGCTAATTGGTCAGGGTCTGGGACGTTTAATTGAGGCGGGCACATCGTTTTTAAACCTCACGGCTATTGGGGCTGCCCCTAACACTGAACAAGAGAAAGAGAATAAAGGGCGGTTTATTGCTAGCATGGGTGGGCTAGGTGCCACTGCTACCTCTGCGGTATTTATCAAAAGTAAGAGTCTGCTCGAAGGTATAAACACTGTTGCCCACGCTACACTCAGCCTGTTTAAGTTGCCCGCGCTGAACCTAAAGAAAGTGCTGGGTCGCCTTGTGAATGTGATGTTACCTGACGGTTCAAGAAGAAGACAAGTCTATAATGCTGCCGATGATTTTGTTATTAGAACTAGCACGCCGTTAGAGAATTGGGCTAGAGGATTGCCTAAGCTTCAGAACAGTCCCACATTAAAATATGCTAAACAACTCAGTGACTATCTTGGACTGAAGCAGCTAGCTCCAATGGCTATACACACAGGTGTGGATAGTTTCCTAGCCTTAGCTAGCTTTATGCAGGTTGATAAAGTAGATAGTCTCAGCCGTCAATCAGAAGCCCACGCCGCTACTAAAGGTGCTCTAGACCAGATGCTTAACGTAGCCAGTGCTGGGTTATTAGCTAATGCCGGGCTGGCTTCCCTGGGCACAACAATGGCGTTACAGAGTACGATAACCCCCTTCTTTGGTGAAGTCTTAGGCAACCAGTTTATAGACCAAGAGTTAGCCGGTGGTAAAGGTTTCGGTGTTAAGGAAGGGTTACAGACTGGTCTAGTAGGGTTTACGGTTGGTGTGACAGGTATCAGAGCTGCCCAAGCTTACGGCGTCCCTGTTGCTCAGGCATTAGCTAATAAAGCTCCTTTGTTCTCGATGATAGGAGATGCTGCTGCTTTAACTGCTAGTCAGATAACCCAACCTATCTACCGTAGTAAGATGACTAGCCCTATGGCAGGTCGTCATTATGAACGAGTCATTAGAATGCAACAGGAGCAAGTTGCCGGGTCATTATTAATGGGCACTGGGTTAGCCGCCGGTGCTAAAGGATTACCCTTTGCCGCTGCCGGTTTATTTAGCTTTGTTTATTCTGCTACTAAGACTGAAGAGCATAAGCTGATTCACGCTGGTCTATTAACTAAAGAAGATTATCAAGGTGCTAACACTTGGAGACAGAACGTTGGTTTATTTGCTGGCGTCTTAGCCGCTGTCGGTTATGCCGCAATAACTGGTGGGCGTGGTATTACACAGTTTACTCGTATAAGCAGAATGGTAGCCGCCGCTGCTGTAGGTGCTGACGCCGGGGGTAACTTAGGTTATGACGCTTACATTGCTGCTAATAAACCTAAGCATGAGGATGACAATCCCTTAGATATGTTCGGCGGTGCTTTCAATAGCTTGCTGATTAACGTCGCTATGCCGTTGCTGATTCCTACCATCCTTAGAAAGACAGCTAATCAATATGGTGTGATGAAAGGTCATACATTAAATGCTAGGGCTATCGCCGGCTATAAGAAAGGCACATTAGTCACAGAAGACGTTCTATCTAGCATTGCTAAGACTATTCAAGACGACATGGGTGTTAAGCCCGACCAGCAGATTGGTTTAACGCCTAGAGTTAACGTTGACCCAAATGTCTTATCTACTGACGGTACAGTATCAATAGCTCCGCCGAGAGTGCCCTCAGTTCAAGCTCCTGGCGCTACACAATCGTTTGTTAAAGACGGCACTGTTCTTACTGAGTATGACAAGGTTAAACAATTCATTAATGTCACTCCTGAAAACTTAAATCGTATTGACTCGCTGCCACTAGCTTACAGAACGATGCTGCATGAGATAGTGCATCATCGTAATGCTTTAGCCGGCGCCACAACACCTGAGCAAGCTTATGGACGTTATCAAGTTAGAGAAAGTCTCAATCCTTTAAGAAGTCGGCTGAGACAGAACACGGCTGATTCTTATACGGTTATGTGGCGAGCGCTAGAGTCAACGTTACAAGGATATAAACCAGAAGACTTAGAAGCTCTGACTAAAGCGGGTGTTGGTGATGCTGGCAGACAGAAGCTAGTCATTACTGTGTTAGATGAAATCAGCGCGGCGGCTAGTGATCAAAGAGCTGGTAGAACTATTCAAGGTTTTGGTAACAACAAGTATGACCGCTTCGACACTAGCGGTAAGATTGATAGCTTTGCCGCCCTAGGTAAAAGGATTGGTAAAGATAAGAACGCTGGGATGATTGGGCAGATATTAAAGATAATGAAAGCCGAGGGCTTTAGCTATCAAGATATTCTCAATGACAAGATTAAAGTTGATGCGGTTAAGCCTGTCACTAAAGAAACTACTGTCACTGAAGTAGGTAATAAGCCTAGCGTTACTGAAAGTGGTTTATCTAAGACTGTTGAGCCGACGCCTGCGCCTACCCCATCAAGACCAGCACCCGCCCCGTCTATTGTTCCGACTAGCAGTGCTATTGGAAAGGCTACTGAAGTTTCTAGACTTACTCAATCCACTGTTGCTCTCGCGCCTACCGTTCGTAATCCTGTTACTCCTCAAACACCCACTGTTCAGCAGGCTACGGCTCAAGCTGTATATGGTTACAGGACGGCTAAAGGTTCTGTTTATCAAGTAGATAGCCAGAGTAGGTCTGTTAGATACAAGATGTTTAGACCTGAGCATGGTCTAGCAATACAAGGCGTGCCTCAGTTTGGTACTCAAGATCCATCTCCTGTTACTCTATTTACCTCTAAGACTGGCATTAATATCTTAAGTGGTGGTCAAGGTCCCACTCAGAATGCCATCTTTATAAACCCAAGTCAAGGACAAGCAGTCTTAGTATCGCACTGGGCGAATATATCGAAAACTACAAAGAGTAACTTAATAGATGTAGCTAATGTTCCTTCTGAGGGGTCTTATCCCTTGGAGCTATATAGAGCGTTGGACCCCGCGTCACCTCTTGGTTCTCGTGTAGACGGTATATCTCAACAGTTGTGGGGGTCTAAACCTAGTAACTTAATCGTTGCCGACAGATCTGTTAAGCATGCCGGCAATGAAGTCACAGAAGTATTTAAAACTCAAGCTGATTATGAGGCTGCAGCGGCGTTAGCTGATGCTCAAAACAAGATTGAAATTGAGTCTTACATAAGAGCTAATCCTAACGACAGTAATCTTTCTAACCAGTTAGTTAGAAAGCAACTATCTAGTATCGGTATTGATGTCGACAGTCTGCTGCAGCCTACTGTTACTTCGCCCACATCTTCTGTAGTTCAACCTAAGCCGCCAGAACCTAAGAAGTTTGATGACCCTATAGAAGTCAAGCCGCAACCTATTGATACTAATCAAGTAGTTGTTAAGGTAGAGCCGCCCACACCCCAACCTGTAGCGCCGACATCCAGTATTGATTCTTTTACAGGTAATGACAGATATAGAAGAGCTAGCCAAGCTATCAAAGAAGTTAGAGGCACTGGCTATCAAGTCAAACTTAGTCATTATCTAGATAAACCTGACGCTGAATTATCTGACCTTGTAACTCAACGGACGAGCATTATAAACCAGTTAAGGCAGCAACCTACTTGGGACATTCGTCAAGTAGAAGACTACGGGTTAGCAGCCGAACAGATTGGCGTTATTAAGAAACTACAGAGACAACGTCTTAACACCGTGTCTATACCTGAAGTTGTTATAAGCACTCCTGTTATACAACCTACTGTACAAGTCGAGTCTGTTATTGTATCTGATAGTTCAGCCTTTGGTAGAAACAGGTTAGGTGTTGAACAATCTGTTGTCATGCCGTTAGATGCCGCCGGTGCTAATTACGGTAGAGCTAGATTAAGCAGTCAGCGGCAACGTCGTAGTAGAGTTACTCTCGCTCCTTCCCAACCAGCATTACTAGATAACAACTTAATAACAGTAGGAGCCACTCAACCTCGCCCTGCTGGTTTATTACCGTCTTCAACTACTCAATCTGAACCTGCTATTAGTGATAGAAGATTACAAGCTCAACAAAGATTAGATGTTGGCGCTGTCTTACCTAGTAGTCAACAAACAATCATTACGCCAGCAAGATATGAAGGTCCAGTCACTCTAAATTTAGGAGCTTATGCCCCGACTATTGCTAATCCATTCAGTCAAGCTCCCACTGGGCTAGCACAAGCTAGATTCATCCAACCGACTACTCAGTTAGAAAGTGTTACTGCATTTCAGGCTGCTCAACAGTTAGACATACTTTCTTATGAAGAGAGTGTAATGACTGGTTATAACGAGCCAGAAGGATCTGTGACTATGCTTAGCCACCGCCACAATGCCCAACCAAATATTATTAAACCAATCAGCAACGCCATACCTAAAGTTTCTCCAAGACCCGGAGTAAGTATTATTGCTAAGTCTAGTATTAAAGCCGGTATCAAAGCAGGGCTGGCTGACATAGGTGTTCAAGCCAGTCGCAGCGGAGTCAAGCTTAGCTTCTCTCAGTTTAAAGCTGGTCAGTTAGGTAAAGTCAATGTCATTACTACTGCTCTAGACACTGGCGCCACTGTAGTAGAAGGGGCATTAAGAGGCGACTCTTGGGGCACTACGGCTAAGAGAGCCGGCGGAGCATTATTAACTGGCTTAGCCTTTGGTGCAGTAATGCAAGGTGCTGTAGCAGGTATCACTGCTGGTTTAGCTGCGGCGGGGGCTGCGGGTGCGGCGGCTGTATTCTCTACAGTCATTGTCCCGATCGCCGTTGTAGGTTTACTTGCTTACGGTGCTTATGACACGGTGACTAGGTTGGGTAAAGCCTATGGTGATTATAAGAAGAAGAATAAGTTATCCGATGCAGACGTTAGAGATAACGTTGTTAAAGGTATTAGTGACTTCTTTACTGGCGGTAAACAACCCGCACCTAAAGCTACTAAGACTCCTGTTGCAGTTAAAAAACAAGAAGAGGTGGCGGCGCCTATTCCGGCACAACCTAAGCCTTCACAGCCTGCTCCTCCTAAAAAACCTGTGACCGTTCAAGAGACTGCCGCAAAGCCAGTGCCAACTAAACCGTCTATAGAATTTATAAATAGACAGCAATTGTCGGATAAAGAGATTAATACTTATCTAAAATCTGAGGGTAAAAAAGTAACAAAAGATTTTAATAATATCATTTACGATTCCACTGGATTTAACACTGCTGCCTATGAGGCTAATAAACCTACTAGCATAAAGGATGCAGTTTATTTAGGTCCGTTGGGTAAGAATAGTTCTACAGATAGCGGAGAGGGCTTTGCTTTATATTACTCATCTAAGCTTAAAGCACAGTTTGAAATCAATACAAGAACAAATACGATATATAAAATGTTTCCTTCTGGCACTAAGAAGACTTTAACTTTACCAGAAGGTGCAGAAGTTATTCACACGACAGCTCCTGGTGTCACTAATGTGAAGAGAACTATCAGTGAGATTGAAAGCAACGATAGAAAAGTTGTAGGGATCATTGGTCACGGCTTTTTAACTAGAGGATACTCTAGCTACAGACAAAAAGACGGACGTTATAAAGAGACTAGAATAGACGGTGGCTTACACGCTAGCGGTGTGTACACTGACGCTAAGGGCAAGCACCATATTGTACATGGTCTAACAGAAGAAAAGCTTGAACAACTTAAGAAAGAGAAAGTTAAATCTATCAGCTTATTTGGTATCAAGATGGCTGAGAGTGGTCATAGATATAACAGAGCTTTCTTGGTAACCACTAAAAAAGATGAGCTACGTTACGTCTACTTGCCTCAAGAAGTCCCGCACGAACAGACTAAAGCTTACATTCAAAAGCAAGTACCTAATTATAAAGATGTTGTTCAGTTTGATGGGGACACGTTTGCAGGCTATAGCTTGACAGACCCTGTTACTGGTAAAGCTGTAGAAGAGTCAAGGGGTAAAGTCCCTTATATGTGGCAACAGCCAGTCTTCCTAACTGTTCCTGATAAATCTGGTAAGCGTAAGAAAGCAACCAAGCTAGATTCTAAATTTATACAAGAGGCTACTGCTTCTCGTATGACAGAGCTTGAGAGAGAAATGACAGATGAGAAGTTAAAAGAGAAAGGTTACTCAGGTCTAAAACTAAAAGCAGTTAAAGCATTAATGGCTGCCGACCCTTCCCTCGCTGCCGGTGTCGCTTATTTATATGGTGACGTAGTTCAAGTTAATAAAGCTGACTTGTTAAACCCGACGGTGCTAGATGAATCTTTAGGCAAGCCTATGAGAAAGATAATGTCTAGAGGGCTAAGCCGTATGGCTCAAGCTTTTGGCGATGTGTTATCTGGCGTCCCTATTATTGGTGACATCTTCTTTCCTAAGAGAGCATCTGCCTCTGACTTATCAGCTATGCAGTCTACTGTTAAGAAAGAGCAAGCTAAGTTAGACCAGATGAAGTCGCTTAATAATAGACAGCGCCGCCGCGACAATACCTTCTCTGAAGAATACAAAGCCTATGAAGAGAGAGTAGAGAAATCAGAAGGTAATGCTGTCACTAGATTCTTTGGTGGTATCTGGAAGAGTATTGTTAAAGCCGGCGAGAACTTAACCTCTGCCTTGTTTAAAACTAAGAAAGGTATTGAGAGAGAAGTTATTAATATTGCTAAGTGGTTAAGAGGCGGCGGCATCCAAAGAGTATTAGGTATGGTAGGTGATGCTGTCGGTGGGGCTATTGATAGCGTTACTGGAGGCAGTGGTAACTATGCTGAGTTTTCGGATGGCTCATTTAAGGGTCCTCTTGGAGCCATGTTTAATTTACTTTTAAAACATGAGTCAACTCAAGGTGTAGATCCTTGGGACTCTCTTAATCCAACAACAACAGCCACCAAAGTTTATGGTAAGCACCTCAAAGACACGACAATAAAAGAAATGCTTAATAAGCGTATGAGAGCCGCTGGGTTATTTCAGTTTATTACAGGTACTTTAAAGAGCACAGCCGACAGAATGGGCTTGAGTTATGACACTAAGTTCACACCTGAAGTGCAACTTAAGATGGCTATAAATCTTATTCAGTATCAGGCTCCCACTTTTTGGGCTTGGGTGCATGGTAAATCAAATAATGAGAAAAAAGCTTTAACTGAGTGGGCTACCATTTGGGCGGCATCTCCTGACCCTGCTAAAGGCGGGCGCTCTCACTATGGAGGTGATGGTGTTAACAAAGCGTTATATAGTTTAGAAGAGCAATATGCGGCTGCTAGAGAAGCAAGAAGGCGCGTCATGGCTGGTGAGTCTATCGGTAATACATTATTTGATGTCGCCGCTAACGGACAGTCTGACTCCAGTGCTATTGGTAAATTATACGGTGATGGTAAAGGTAATCCATATAAGACTCTTACCGACTTCGGTAGAGATTTAGAGCGACAAGGATTTTTTGTCTGGCAGCATCGAGACTTTCAAGGCGGGCGAGTTGGTAGGCACGCTAAAGGCTCTTATCACTATAGAAACCTAGCTTTAGATATTAATGCTGACACTATGAAGGGCGGTGAGAAAGTCAACCTTGATAGATTGTTTGAATATCTATATCAGAACCGAGAAGCGTTTGGGATTAAAGAGCTTATCTGGAATAACCGTAAATGGTTTGACGGAATGAAAGCAGTCGGTAAGGGCGGCGGGCATACTACTCATCTACACTTAGCTGTAGAGTCTGAGAAGTTTAGAGATGTCATTATGCAAGCGGTGACAGCTACTCAGAATAATCCAGTGCTCAACATTCCATTGTCTGATAATCAACAGCCTACTACTCAGACACCTGGTTCTTCTACTGCCCAACTACAACAAATAGTTTCAGGATTAAGCCCTTACGCCGCTGACCAGTTGTTAAAGGGCAATGTTTCACCTTCTTTTATCAGGTCTTTACCGAGACAAGTCAGGGCTAACCTAGCCTTGTTAATGTCTAACCCTGGTGAGTTAGTTAAGAAAGCCTTTGCTGGTGTAGGTAACACAGTTAGTGCCGGCGTAGATGCTGTTAAAGACGCTATAGGTATAGGCGTTAAAGTTGGTAACACTGTTAACACAGGTATTAAAACAATACCTGATGGTGGGGGTGCAGCTTATCACATTGACTTCTTAATCGAAGCCGGTGTATCTGACAAAGACCGTGTAGCCTTAATGGACTCTATGGCTAATGCTTATAGATCTCAAGGGCGGCGCATCGAGTTCAGTAACGCTGCCGTCAGTGGTTTAGTCTATAACCCTGACGCTTCTTTTAGTGACAAGCTGAAGTTAATCAAACGAGTCCAAGACGCTCACAAAGTCAGAGGGCGGGCGGCTATGGACTTCTATGTTCCTAAGCAAGGTCACTCCCGCCATGGCTCAACTTCTAACAATGGTGCCGGCGTTGACTATCTAATCCCT